>Ga0184632_10000267_pt1 | contig 19062 bp, 18 predicted proteins | sample PLM31_50_b1_FD_133153 | JGI IMG/M metagenome (GOLD analysis project Ga0184632, IMG submission 133153) | Groundwater sediment microbial communities from an aquifer in East River, Colorado, USA - PLM3-1_50_b1 | ecosystem: Environmental > Terrestrial > Soil > Riparian zone | place: USA: East... | reverse complement strand
CTTGCTCACGCGGACGAGTTTGGCCGGCGGCTGCCGAAGGGGTACGCCACGGTGTTCGGCGAGCGGGGCGTCACGCTCTCCGGTGGGCAGCGTCAGCGCGTGGCGCTGGCTCGGGCCCTGGTGCGTGGTCCTCGCTTGCTGATCCTTGACGACGCCACTTCGGCCGTGGACCCCACGGTCGAGGCGGCCATTCTCGATGGGCTGCGCCGGGAACTGGAGACGACGCTGGTCGTCGTGGCCTACCGCGTCTCGACGATCTCGCTGGCCGACCGAGTGCTGTTCCTGGAAGGAGGCCGGATCGCCGCCGAGGGCACCCACCACCAGCTCCTGGCGCACCCTGCTTACGAGGCGATGGTCAGGGCATACGAAAGAGGGGCCGCATGAGCGCGCGAGAGCGGGCCCAGGAAGAGGAGGGCATGGTCGAAAGGTCGGCGCTGGAGCGGGCGCTCGACTGGGCGCGCCTGAGACGCCGCCGCCCCGAGCCGATGCCGATGGAAGAGATCGTCCCACCGGCCGGGCGCGAGGGCCCCAGTCCGAAGTCGCCCAGCACTCCGCCGGATGAGCCGGAGGCCAAGCGGATCGAGGGGGCGCTCCGCCTCCTCCGCCGCGGGCTACGGGAGACGCCCGAGCTACGCGCAGGTATCGGCTACACGATCGGCCTCGCCATGGCGCTGGTGATGGCGCGCCTGCTGGTGCCGATCCTGATCCAGCAGATCTTCGACCATGGCCTAACCGGCCCGAAGGGCTTCCGGCCCGGCTACGTCTACTCAGCGTGCTTGATCGCGGCGGTGTTGGTGGTACTCGTCTATTTCGCCGGCAGGGCGACATACAGCCGCCTCGTGAGGGCCAGCGAGACGGCCCTGGCCTCACTCCGCGTCCGGACCTTCGCTCACATCCACGAACTGTCCATCGCCGGGCAGACCACGGAGAGGAGGGGTGCCTTCGTTGCCAGGGTGACGGCGGACATCGATACGCTCGGGCAGTTCCTGGAGTGGGGCGGCATTTCCTGGATCACCAGCACGGCCCTCATGCTCGGCACGGGAGTGGCCATGTTCGTGTACTCGTGGCAGCTCGCCCTGGTCGTGCTGGTTACGATCGCGCCGCTGTTCCTGGTCCTGCGGGCGCTCCAGAAAGGGCTGCTCGCCGCTTACGACCGCGTTCGCAGCCGGGTGGGAGAGACGCTCTCGGAGATCTCGGAGAGCCTGATGGGCGCCGCGGTGGTACGTGCATATGGCCTGGAGGAGCGCACGAACAGGCGCCTGAAGGACGCCATCCGCCGCCGGTACAAGGCCGAGATGTTCGGAGCGCGCTATCAGGCCACCATCTTCCCCATGTCGGACCTCTTCGGCTCGGCCGCGGTGGCCGCGACGATCGCCGTCGGGGCATGGTTCGGGCCGCGGTGGGGGCTCACCTTGGGTGATCTCGTGGCCTTCGTGTTCCTGGTGAGCCTGTTCGTCCAGCCGCTGTCGGAGCTGTCCGAGACGTTCGACCTCACCCAGACCGCCATCGCCGGCTGGAGGAAGGTGCTGTCCGTGCTGGATCTCCCGGTTGACCTGATCGAGCCCTCCCCCGGCTCCCCGCTTCCGTCGGGCGCCCTCGCGGTGCGAACGGATGGCCTCGAGTTCGCCTATGCCGACGGTGACGGGCTCGTCCTTCGCGGGATCGACGTTGACCTCGCGGCCGGGTCTCATGTGGCGATCGTGGGTGAGACGGGCTGCGGCAAGACGACCTTCGCCAAGCTCCTGTGCCGGCTTGCCGACCCCACTGGCGGGCGGATCGTGATAGGCGGCGTGGACCTGCGGGAGGCGACGCCCGATTCGCGCCGGGCCGGCATCCGCATGGTCCCTCAGGACGGGTTCCTCTTCGACACGACGATACGGGAGAACGTTCGGTACGGACGCGAGGGGGCCGCGGATGATGAGGTCGAGGCCTCCTTCAAGGCGCTAGGCCTGGCTGAATGGGTGCACAGCCTCCCCGACGGCCTGGATACGCGCGTCGGCGAACGCGGCGACAGTCTCTCAGTTGGCGAACGCCAGCTCGTCGCACTGGTGCGGGCCCAGATCGGCGGGCCCGGGCTGCTGATACTGGACGAGGCCACCAGCGCGGTGGATCCGGAGACCGAACGGGCCATCGCCGAGGCGCTGGCTCGGCTGTCAGCCGGGCGGACCACCGTTACGATCGCTCACCGGCTGTCCACGGCGGAAGCCGCCGAGCTGGTGCTGGTGTTCGACCGTGGCAGGATCGTCGAGCAAGGCATCCATGCGGACCTGGTCGGCCGGGGCGGCGTCTACGCCTCCCTCTACGAGAGCTGGCTGGGCAACACTCAGGCTCAGGTCAGCTAGGGACCGTCCAGCCCGGACATACCTCGGGGGCGACGGGGCCGGGGGGCTCATCGACCATCTCCAGTCCCGTTCGGACGTCGTCGAACGTGTTCCAAGAGAAATAGCGAACCCCGTCGGCGACGCAGATCGGGGCCAGGTGCTTCTTCGCGAACACCAGATCGGCGTAAAGAGCTCCATACCGGTCGGTATGCCCCTCACCTACGAAGGCGACCTGGCCCAGCCTCTCCTTGTAATCCTTCACGATCTGCATCTTGCATACGCCGCACCCCACGCACACAGGATGGGCCGCAGGGAAGGAGAGTCCCCGGGTGAGCTCATCCATCCAGTTGAGGTGAAGCGGGATCCCCCCGATGCCGGCCGCGCGGAGCATCGGCTCGACGTAGAAGCCGAAGCCGTCGCTGGCCACGGCGACCTCCATCCCGACCTCGTGGGCCCAGGACACGAACGGGCCGAAAGTGGGCTCGACGCGGTGATGCTCCAGCGCGAACGCGAGCATCTGCTCCGTGGGGCCTTCCAGGAGCCGGGCCTGGCGGGTCAGACACTCCCTCGACCCGATCTCGCCACGCTGGAACCTGAGATCTATCTCCCACCAGGATGGATCGGCGAAGGCGCGGAGGATCTCCTCCGAAACGTCCTGAGGGCAGATGGTTCCATCGAAGTCGACGACGACTGCTTGGACGGCTGGGCGCCGGGGCAATCGGCTACGAAGGGCGGTTGGCCGACCGGTGGGAGACCCGGCCCGGGATCCCTCGCCGCACGATGATATCGGTGATCCTTGCGGCCTGCTCGGGAGCGAGCGAACGATGGCCGGCGCGGATGTAGCGGGCAGTGTCAGGCGCATGCAGGAACATGACGGTCCCCATGTCGATCGCTCCCTCACGAAGCTTGCCTCTCGTGAGCGCTACGACGCCACGGACGGGAACCTTGATCCCCACGTCACGCAATCTCCTCTTGACGGCGACGATGTGCTGATTCGCGCGCCATACCACCTGTCCAGGGTCCATCCGGCTGTGTTCGAACCACCCGTCCCGTTTCAGGTAGAAACGGCCCCGCCAGTCATTCGTCATCACCACGAACACTCCGGTCGGACCGACGACGATGTGATCGATCCTGTCCTGGCCGGCCTTGGTGTTGCTGAGCACCTGGTATCCATCCTCCTCCAGGCTCATCAGCACCTCGCGCACCGTATCCTGGCGGGAAGGCCTCGGAGTGCGCCGAGACAGCAGCGATTTCTTGGCGACTTGGGGGCCGGCAGCGGGTTTTTCTACTTCGGTCTGCATCTTCTCAGTCGATATCGGATGGTTCGCGCCCCCCTTGAGCGCGGTGATGGTATCAACGCCATCGGCTGGGTTGGGGGATGCGGAGGTACCTTTCTGACCGGACCCACCCGTGGGAACCGACACTCGCCCGATGCCGTCAAAGCCTGCATTCCGGACACGACTGGAAGGAGCCTCTAATGTTGCGACGCCTGCTCTTCGTTCCTGTTCTCACGGTAGCCACCATCGTCTTGACCGCGGGAGCGGCGTTCGCCTGCGGAGGTCTGGTGGCCCCCGGGCATGCGGAGGCTCTTCAGAAGGCAACGACCTTGGCCGCCTGGCACGGCGGCTTCGAGCACTACATCACGGGGTTCCAGTTCGTCGGCGGCGCTGACCGATTCGGCTACATCATCCCGCTGCCCGGCGTGCCGGCGAAGATCGAGAAAGGCGGCGACTGGACGCTCGAGCGGCTGGAGCGCGAGGTGAATCCCGTCAGGGAGGCCTTCGATGGTGTCTTTGCGCAGGCCACCGCGCCTGGACGAGTTCAGGTCCTTCAGCGGGTAACGGTCGACGCTCTTGACATCACGGTGGTACGTGGGGGTGGGCCCGACGTGGCCGCATGGGCCGAGGCGAACGGGTTCGATCTCACGTCCGATACGCCCCAGGTCATGGAGGCCTATTCCTCCGCCGGGGCAATCTTTGCGCTGGCCAAGTTCGACAACGGCAAGGCCGCAAGGGAAGGTCTGTTCGAGGGCCAGGGTACCGTGATCCATTTCACGATCCCAACGAACGCCCCGTGGGTTCCGCTTCGGATTCTGGCCCTGGGCAAGTCGGCGGTCGAGCTCGTGGACGCCGATGTGTTCGTGCTCACGGACGGCCCGCCGACCTCGGTCCCCTCGGTGCGGGACATGGCAGGCATGGAGGTGCGGGCCAGTGAGTCGGCCAGCGCCTCGCTCCTGGAGGACCTACGCTCGGACCGAGGCATGGAATGGGTCCCCAGCGGCGGCATGTGGTTGACCGCGCTAACGCTCCATACGACTGCTCAGACGATCGATTATGACCTCTCGATCGACGGTGGCGGTCCGCCTCGGTCGCCTCTCGCGCCCGCGACTCCCTGGTGGACCGGGTGGCTCGCGGCGTCGGTGGCGGTCCTGGGGCTGGGGACCTTGTGGCTGCTGTGGCGCCCCGCCGAGCCGCCCCTCCGTACCGCCTAGGTCCGGGGCCGATGAGTCACTTGGCGGCCAGGCACGTGACCGCCGGGAGATTCACAGCGGCCTCTTCCCAGGTCTCTCCACGATCGCGAGTCGTGAAGACCCTGCCGTCCTCGGTGCCGAACGCGGCCTCGTCTCCGACGGCCACCAGGCAGTGCGAGTCGATGTTCCCCCGGAGCCACGCCGTGCGGCCCGCCATGCATGGTTCGAACGGCGCGCTCCCGTCGAGCGGCGCGCGGTAGACGGCGGCTCGCCCACCGCGAGGACCGGTCGATGCCGAAACGAAGACGACGTCTCCGGCCACGGCTACAGCTCGAGAGTAGTCGGCGTGCAGACCGTCGGATCGGTAGTCCCATGAGCCACCGGCGTCCTGGCTGACTGCGAGACCCTTCGCGCAGGCCGCGAGAACCAGGCCGGAAACGGTATCCGTCAGCACCTGATGGACGTCGGCGTCGATGTCGATCGTCGGCTCCCACGTCGCACCGCCATCAGTGGACCTCGGGATGCCGCCCACGTGCACGTTCACGAAGATCCCCTTCGGCCCGGTGGACATCGAACGCACGTCGGGCGGGCCTCCCCAAGGCGTATACCAGTCCGACCGGCCCTCGACCTCCTCGAACGACCCCAGGGGGTCGAGGTGTCCCCCTTCGAGCCGTGCGAGGTGCGCCTCGGAAGCACCGACGAGGAGCCCGTCGGGTGTCGGCAGGAGGCAGTTGGCCCTTTGGTCCGACATCGAACCTGCGCGCATCCACTTGTCGCCGGCAGGACGTCGCCAGATCTCCTGTTGGTCAGCGACGGCCCACAGATGCGCCGCGTCGAAGGCGAGAGCCGTCACGCGGCGACCTGGGAATTCCACCGGAGCCATTTCGTTCACTCGGTGCAGCCCATCGGCGGTCCCTGCGAGTAGAAGCTCCATCCGCTTCATGGTCTCATAGCCCGCGTGATCGGTGAACCGACGCCGCCCGACCCCGCCGGCTACTGGCTCCGCGAGGCGGCCGCCATCGACCATGGCGGCCCGTGCCCGGCTCTCAATGGCGACGCCGACGCGGACGTGCTGGTCGTAGGCGGTGGATATACGGGCATGTGGACCGCGTATTTCCTCACCGAGCGAGACCCGGCGACGAGGGTCGCCCTTCTCGAGCAGAACGTCTGTGGCGGCGGACCGAGTGGGCGCAATGGGGGGTTTGTCACGGGCTGGTGGGACGAGTTGCCCACCCTGGTAGCCCGCTATGGAGAGGCGGAGGCGTTGGCGGCCTGCCGCGCTCTGAGTCGAAGCATCAAGGCGATCGGTGAGTGGTGCGCACGGTACGATCTCGACGCGTGGTTCCGTCACGCCGGATACCTGGACGTTTCCACTTGCCAGGCCCAGGACGGCCAGTGGGAGGACTCCGTTGAGTTCGCCCGGCGCCTAGGGGCAAGGGACGAATACATCCCCCTTCCCGCTGCTGCGGTTGCGGCGAGGTGCCGGTCTCCGGTGTTCAGGGGCGGCGCTCTGATGCGCGACGGCGCTACCGTCCAGCCAGCGCGTCTGGCCCGCGGGCTACGGCGGGTCCTACTGGAGCGGGGCGTGCGGATCTACGAGGGCACCCCCGTCCTTCGCTTCCGCGCGGGCCCTCCGGTGGTCGCGATCACTCCCGGAGGGCTCGTCCGGGCGGACAGCGCCGTTTTGGCCCCAGGCGCCTGGGGGGCTCGCTGGCCCGGCCTCGGCCGGTCGCTCGCGATCTGGGGGAGCTACATCGTGATAACCGAGCCCGCGCCCGACCGTCTGGCCGACATCGGCTGGACCCGCGGGGAGTGCATCACGGACTCTCGCACGTCCGTCCATTACTTTCGGACCACGCCCGATGGGCGTATCGCCTTCGGCGGCGGTGGGGGCCGTGCAGCGTGGGGCGCTCGCATAACAGCTGAATACTGGAGCGACCGAACCTCGATCAAGCGAGCCGAGGGCGGCTTCCGGCGCATGTTCCCTTCTTTCCACGGAGTCCGCCTGGAGGATGCGTGGGGTGGCCCGATCGACGTGGCGGGACGGCACCTTCCCTACTTTCGGACGCTCGCGCCCGGCAACATCCACGTGGGATTAGGTTATTCGGGCAACGGCGTCGGGCCCAGTCATCTGGGCGGGCAGATCCTCGCGGCTCTCGTTTCCGGGATCGAGGACGAGGTCACGACCCTCCCTATCGTGAACCGGGAGCCGGCCCGGTTCCCGCCCGAGCCGCTACGTTCCATCGGCGCGCGGCTGGTCCGTGAGGCGGTCGTGCGTAAGGAGCGACGCGAGGAAGAGGGTCTGCGCGTACCGCCTTTGACCGGTCTCGTCGCCAGGCTGCCCAGGCGCTTCGGCTACGACCTGGGGCCTGAGTAGACCGGCGTCAGCCAATCGGCGAACTCGTCCTGTTCGCCGTGCACCGCGGAAAGGTAGAGATCCTGCACGGACTTCGTCACGTCTCCGATCTTCCCTTCGCCGATCACCCGTCCGTCCAACTTGGTCACGGGCGCGATCTGGACTCCGGTGCCGCAAAAGAACATCTCATCGGCCACGTAAAGCTCAGTCCTGTCGATCCTCCGTTCGGCCACTTGGACGCCGAGCTTCGTCGCCAGCTCCATGACCGCCCCCCTGGTGATGCCAATGAGGATGTCGTCCGCCACGGCGGGCGTGATCAACTTGCCGTTTACCACCATGAACAGGTTGGCGGCGCTTCCCTCGGAGACATGACCGTCCTGGGTGAGGAGGATCGCTTCGTCGTACCCGGCCTGCTGCGCATCCGCGATCGCAAGCGCCGCGTTCAGGTATCCACCGGTCGCCTTGGCCCTGGCGGGGATGGCGTTGTCGTCGTTCCTGCGCCAACCTGAGATCGTCACAGAGAGGCCCCGGTCGATCGGGAGATAGGCGCCCATCGGGGCCGTGAAACAACAGAAGGCGTCCTGAAGGTTGAGCAAGCCGACCTTGATCACGGGCGAGGCCTTGTAGGCGATCGGCCGTATGTACACGTCCTCGCCGTAGCCGTTGAGCCGCACCAGCTCGACAGCCATCTCGGAGAGCTCCTCGGCCGACATGCCGATGTCGATGCGGAACAGTCGGCAGGAGTTGAGGAGCCGCCGGAAGTGGTGGCGCAGTTTGATCAGGTAGATCTGCTCGCGCTCGGAGTTCCAGTACCCGCGGATACCTTCGAAGCAGCCGGTGCCATAGTTGAAGGCGTGCGTGGCGATCGAGATCTTCGCCTCGTCCATTGGCACGAAACGGCCGTCGAAGTAGGCGATCCCCTGCGCCGCGAACCCGGGGTGATGGCCTTCGGTCACTTCGGGTCTCCTCTCTCGTCGCCCGCCGCTGACGGCGCACATCGTACTCGCGCAAGGTGTGTCCCGCCCGAACGGTATACTCGGCCGCGGTGACCGTGCTAGGTGGGGAGCTAGCGGTGCCCTGTACCCGCAACCCGCTCTAGCGGGGCCGAATGCCCGCCCGCGGCCCGGATGGTCCGGGACCGCTCCGGGTACGGAGCGTCGAAGGCCGGGTCCCGCGCGACGCCAACCTGCGAACCCCGTCAGGACCGGAAGGTAGCAGCGGTAAGCGGGCGCTGGCGGGTGCCGCGGGGTTGCCTGGCCGGAGCTACCGGCCCGTTGAGCGACCGAACCGTCCGTCGTCAACGGCGGGTTGCACGGTCGCCACTATTCTCACGGGGGAACTGAAGAGAAGTGGCCGAAGAGACAGCTCACCAGTCGCTCTACCGGAAATACCGGCCCCAGTCTCCCGACGAATTGATCGGGCAGGACCACGTGATGCGATCCCTGGTCGGCGCCATCAAGGAGGATCGCCTCTCCCACGCCTTTCTCTTCTGCGGCCCCAGGGGGACGGGCAAGACCTCGACCGCCAGGATCCTCGCGCGGATGGTGAACTGCGAGAAGGGTCCCACCGCCGAGCCCTGCGGAACCTGCGAGCAGTGTCTCCGTATACGGGACGGGTCGCACCTGGATGTGGTGGAGATCGACGCCGCCTCCCACGGTGGCGTCGACGATGCCCGCGAACTCCGAGAGAGGGCCCCGACCGCGCCCGCCATGGGTCGCGAGAAGGTCTACATCATCGACGAGGCCCAGCGACTATCCCGAGAAGCCTTCGACGCCCTCCTCAAGATCTTCGAGGAGCCTCCTCCCGGCGTCCGTTTCGTCCTGGCCACCACCGAGCCACACAAGATGCCGGCCACGATCGTGGGGCGGTGCCAGCGGTTCGACTTCCACAGAATCCCCACGGATCTCCTTGCCGACCTCCTGGAACGCGTGGCGAAGCAGGAAGGGGTCGCACTGGCAAGGGGTGCGGCCGAGGCTCTGGCTCGCCAGGCCGAGGGGTCAGCTCGAGACGCAGAATCGTTGCTCGATCAGTGCATGGTGCTGGGTGGCGGAGAGGTCACCGAGCAGACGGTCATCGCACTCATCGGGGCGCCCAGGAGCGACCTGCAGTTCGAGCTCGCCGATGCCGTCGCGATCCAGGACTCAGCCGCCGTGTTCGAGATAGTGAACCGGGTCGTGCAGGAGGGTCACGACTTCCGGCACGTGGCCGGGCAGATCGTCGGCCACTTCCGGGACCTGCTGGTGGTCCGCTCCGCCCCGGACGAGCCGGTCGCGCTCGATGCGCCGCCCGAACGGCATGCACGCCTGGCAGCCCAATCCGCCAAGTTCTCCATGGGGGAGCTATCGCGCATACTCTCGCTCCTCCTGGCGGCCCAGACGGATATGCGATGGACCACCTCGCCCAGGCTGACGTTGGAGCTATCGTTGGTGAGGGCGACGATCCCCGAGGCCGACCCCAGCTCTGGGGGACTGGGTGCAAGGATCGAACGGCTCGAGCGTCTTGCGGGTGTGGAGGCTGAGGGGGGCGGGCTCGCTCCGCGTGGCCAGTCCCCGCCCATCCCCACGCTCCGCGAGCCCGCCCTACGACCCGAAGCTGAAGAGGCTCTCCAGCCATCGGAAGGGCCCCATGCGCCCGATGCTGGCTCGCTCGACATCCATACCGTCCGCCGATCCTGGCAACAGTTGCTCGATCGGCTCCTGGATCGCCGGCAGATGATCCTTCGGGCGAACCTGGAGTCCGTCACGGCTGCCGCCTATGACGGCCTCACCTTGGAGCTCGCGTTTCCGCCAGGACGGAAGTTCGCGGTGCAGAAGGTCCAGTCCAAGGAGGCCGAGCTGGGGGAGGCGTTCGCGGACGTCTTCGGCATCACGCCCAAGATCCATTGCGTCCTCCGCGAGCAGGTGGGAGGCGTGCCGATGGTGGACGAGGAGCCCCCTTCTACGCCGGAAGATGCCCTTGCCAGGCTGCGGGCCGAGCTCGGCGCGGAGATCGAGGACTAGATGTTCGAGGGGCCGATCCAAGACCTCATAGACGAGCTGTCCCGGTTGCCGGGTATCGGTCCCAAGTCCGCTCAACGCCTGGCGTTCTACATGGTCAAGGCTCCCGCCCAGGACGCTCGGCGCCTGGCCGAGGCGATCGTCGCCGCCAAGGATCGGATCCAGTTCTGCCGAGAATGCTGGAGCGTCTCCGAGGGTGAGCTCTGCAGGATCTGCAGGGACCCGGGGCGCGATGCCACAGTCATCTGCGTGGTGGAGGAGTCGAAGGACCAGGCGGTGATCGAAAAGGCGGGGGTGATCACTGGCCGGTACCACGTCCTGGGAGGAGCGATCTCGCCTCTGGAGGGGATCGGTCCTGATGACCTTCGTGTCCAGGAGTTGCTGGACCGCGTCGCTCGAGACGGCGTCAAGGAGGTCATCCTGGCGACGAATCCGAACCTGGAGGGGAACGCGACGGCCATGTACGTGGCCGCTCTCCTCAGGCCCTCCGGGATAATGGTCACCCGTCTGGCCAGCGGCCTTCCGGTGGGAGGCGATCTCGAGTACGCCGACGAGGTGACGCTGGGGCAAGCGCTGGAGGGCCGCCGGGAGATGTGAACGCTCCTGTAGCCGTCGTCGTCGACAGCGCGGCCAACCTGCCGGGCGAAGTCGCCCGGGAGCTCGGGATCGAGGTCGTGCCCATGTATCTGAACCTCGGCGGAACGACATACCGCGATGGCTTGGACCTCACCCCCGGCGACTTCTATGACCGACTGCTCCGTGATCGCGAGCCTGCGTCCACCTCCACGCCATCGCCGGGCGACTTCATGGAGGCCTACGAGCGACCGGGGGGGCACGAGGTTCTGTGCGTGACGGTCGCGGAGAGCATGTCGTCGAGCATCCAACACGCCACGCTGGCTGCGGATCGGTTCGACGGTCGCGTGGAGATCATCGATTCGGGAAGCGCCTCCATGGGGGAAGGCTTCGTGGCGATCGAGGCGGCCCGGCGGGCGGCCTCCGGCGGGTCGCTCGAGGAGGTGGCCGCCCGGGCACGTGAGGTCGCATCGAGAGCGCGGCTCTTCGCGACCGTGGACACCTTCGAGTTCCTCAGGAAATCCGGCCGGGTGACGAAGCTCCAGGCGTACGCGGCGACCATGCTGGACATCAAGCCGGTGTTCGGGTTCCGGGAGGGGGAGATCGCCCCGATCGCGCGGCCACGGACGCGGAGAAGGGCGATCGACGCCGTGGTCGAGGCGGCGCTCGCTGAGATCGGGGACCGCTCGGTCCATTTCGCCGTGTTCCACGCGGCGGCCGCGGACGATGCCCTGGCCCTAGCGTCGCGGATCGAGGAGAGAGCGAACGTCTTCGAGCGCTACGTCGTCGAGGTGACCCCGGTGATCGGCGCGCACACCGGGCCCGGACTGGTAGGGACCGCTTTCTTCTGCCAATGACCCTGGGCCGGGGGCTAGGCTACGCGCGACATGATCGGTCGGGGCATCCTGTGGGCGGCCTTTGGTTACCTTGCCGGAACGTTCCCGTCGACCTGGCTCGTGGCCACGGCGAAGGGGGCCAGCGAGCTGATGGAACGCTCGGGGCGCTCGTCCAGCGAGACGGACCCCCACATCCTGATGGTGACCGAGCTCGGTGTGGGCTGGACGGCGCTCGCGGCGACGCTCGACGTCCTGAAGGGGTTTCTGTTCGTCCTGGCTGCCCGCGACCTGGGGGATCTAGATCGAGGGTGGCTTGTCATAGCTGCAGTGACGGTTGTCGTCGGACATAGCTTCCCGTTCTACGCACGGCAGATGGCGGGGCGAGGGCTTGCGGCATCAGCGGGCGTCTACCTCGCCCTCCTCCCGGTCGAGATGAGCATCGCCGGAGCTCTCATCGTCGTTGGCGGAGCGCTGAGGGCTACGGGCCTCGCCGCGACACTGGGCATGGCCGGCGTCCCTGTGGTGGCTGCGCTTCGCGGCCAGCCGGGTGAGTTCCTGGCCTTGGGGGCGGCGGTATTCGGCGTCCTCATGATCCGGCGCCTCGAGGGCGTCGGGGAGATCGCGGCGAATGGGATCCCTCGGGGCCGGGCCATCATGTACCGATGCCTCTTCGACTCGAGCGGACCGCCGCCGGGGACTGGGATATGGGACGCCCGCAGGGAGGAACAGGCCGAGTCCTAACCCCTTGAGTCGCGCGGCCGCTATCACGCGCTACGCTCGTTCCTGTGCCGGTCATCGTGCAGAAGTACGGCGGTACCTCGGTGGCCACTACCGAGCGCATCCGGGCCGTTGCAGATCGCGTGGTCGCCGCCAGGCGGCGGGGCTTCGACGTGGTCGTGGTGGCATCGGCGATGGGCGACGCCACCGACGAACTCATGGCCATGGCACATGAGCTCACGCCGGTGCCGAACGCCCGCGAGCTCGATCTGCTTCTGACGGCCGGGGAGAGGATCGCCATGTCGCTTCTGTCGGTCGCCATCAATGCGGCCGGCTGCCCGGCCTCGTCCTACACGGGCTCGCAGGCGGGGATCATCACCGACACAGTGCACGGCAGAGCGAGGATCATCGACATCAGGCCGGGGCGGATCCTGGAGGCCCTGGGCCGCGGCGACGTCGTGATCGTGGCCGGCTTCCAAGGCGTATCCACCGCCTACGACGTCACCACGCTGGGGCGGGGAGGCTCGGACACTACCGCCGTCGCTCTGGCCGCGGCATTAGGCGCGGACGCCTGTGAGATCTACACGGACGTGCCGGGCGTGTTCACGGCGGATCCCAGCGTGGTGCCAGGAGCCCGCAAGCTGCATGCGGTCTCCTACGAGGAGATGCTGGAGCTGGCGGCGTCGGGGGCCAATATCCTGCAGCTGAGGTCGGTGGAGTACGCTCGGACCCACGGCGTCAAGGTCCATGTGCGCTCGTCTTTCGACGACCAGACGGGTACATGGATCACCCAGGAGGACGCGAGGATGGAGCAAGCCATCATCTCGGGAGTGGCCGCCGACGACTCGGAGGCCAAGGTGACGATCCAGTCTGTGCCCGACCGGCCTGGCTCAGCCGCGGCGATCTTCGGGGCCATCGCCTCCGAAGGAGCGAGCCTGGACATGATCGTGCAGAACGTTGGACGTGAGGGCCGAACAGACATCTCTTTCCTGGTGCCGAAGGCAGACCTTCCCCGAGTCAGCGCACGCGTTGAGGCGCTCGTGGGTGAGGTGGGTGCCCACGGCTACACGCTGGACGATGACATCGCACGCGTGTCGCTGGTCGGCGCGGGGATCAAGAGCAACCCGCAGGTGGTAGCCGACATGTTCGCCGCACTCAGCGACGAGGGGATCAATCTGGAGATGATCTCGACCTCCTCGATACGTATCTCATGCGTGATCAGGGCGGAGGACGCGGACCGGGCCGTCCGGGCCGTGCACGAGAAATTCGGCCTGTCCGGTGAGGCCGGCATCCGCTCGGAGCACGTCACGGGGACGGCCTCCTCGTAGCATGGCCACCATGCGCGTCGCGATCGTGGGAGCCACCGGCGCAGTCGGCAGGGAGATTCTCCGGATCCTGGAGGAGCGCGCCTTCCCCTTGAGCGATCTCGTCCTTCTGGCCTCACCCAGGTCGGAGGGTCACCGCCTCGCCTTCCGCGGGGAGTCCCTCGCCGTTCGAGCCCTCGAAGACGGATGGTCGGACGGCGTCGACCTCGCGCTTGCCTCCGCCGGAAGCGAAGTCTCCGGGGAGGTCCTTCCGCGTGCCGCCGCGGACGGGACGATCTGCATAGACAACTCGTCTCGTTTCCGGATGGAGCCCGACGTCCCGCTGGTCATACCGGAGATCAACCCAGAGGCGGCGCGGCCCCATCACGGATTGATCGCCAACCCGAACTGCACCGCTATCGCAGCGTTGATGCCACTCGGTCCTCTCCACGCCGCCTTTGGCCTACGGTCCCTGGTGACCTCCTCCTACCAGTCCGTGTCGGGTAGCGGGATGAAGGGCATTCGGGAACTGGCCGAGCAGGTGGAGAAGCTGCACGGCCAGGCGGAGACGCTCGGACACCCCGACATCGGCGCCATGCCCGTCGGAGTCGTGTTCGGCAGGACCATAGCGTTCAACGTCGTGCCTCACGTCGAACGGTTCGACCCGGCCGGGTCGGGCTTCACCACGGAGGAGCTCAAGATGGGGAACGAGGCGAGGAAGATCCTGGGTATCCCGGATCTTGCAGTGGCGGCGACGGCCGTCCGCGTCCCCGTTGTGTCCGGCCATGGAGTCTCGATCTACGCTCGGTTCGAACGCCCGGTGGCCCCGGCGGCGGCCCGGAACGTGCTGGCAGATTCTCCCGGCCTTCGTGTGGTCGACGACCCCGAGCGGGGTCTGTATCCCACGCCGCTGGACGCTGCCGGTATCGACGATGTCCTGGTCGGCCGCATCCGGCAGGCTGACGGTGATCCGCATTCCCTGCTGCTCTTTGCGGTGGCCGACAACCTTCGCAAGGGAGCCGCGCTCAATGCCGTTCAGATCGCGGAGCTACTCGTAAACGAATAGACCAGCGGAGGTCAGGTCCCGGCGTACCTGGGAGCCTCGCTGGCCCCGAGGTGCGTCCACGCGAGCAGGCACCGGAAGGCCTGCCTGAAGTCGTCCGTCTGGAACCGGACCGTTCTGGGGCCGACCCGTTCGGTCCCGGGCGCGAGGCCACAGAGGTCGGTCGCGCTTGTGTTGGCTAGGTCCGCCTCCAGCACGAACGGGGGGTCCGGTCGGTAAGGCTCGAGCTTGCCGGCCAGGGCTGCCTGCACGGCCTCGGCCGATGCCATTCGAATGGCCAACCTGGCGGCCGAGGGATGCACGCTCCTGGCCACGTTTCGACCGTACGCCTCTTTCACGGCGACGGTCCTCACCTGAGGAAGCCGAGCGGCGGCTTGAGAGCATGACTTGTCGTCGCCCGTTACTAGCCCGACCGGTACCCCGTAGGTTCCGGCGAAGGCCGCATTGAGATCGGTCTCGGACACGGGCTCGCCGTTCAAGCGAACCTCGTAGTAGAGGCGGCCGGAGTAGGTGTGGTCCAGTACGGCACCCTGTGTTCCCGCAGAGGCGTGGTATCCGACGAACAGGGCGACGGCGAACTCCGGACCGAAGCCCTGCATCATGGACAGCACCTTGGGCGAGCCGATCAGGAGCTCCGCGCGAGGATCGAGGCGCTCGGCCAGCAGGTTGTACATATCGCCATGCGAGTCGTTCACCACCACCGCGGTCGCCCCGCCCTCGAACGCACCGGCGACCGCCGCGTTCGCCTCTTCTGTCATGAGCCCCCGCGCGGCAGGGAAGTCGTCGCTCCCGCGCATGACCTGCATCAGATGGGCGACGCCGGCAATGCCCTCCATATCCACGGACACGAAGACCCTTGGATCCATAGCGGCGGAGTCTACTTCCAGGCCATTACCTCCATGCTGGGTGAGAGCTCGGGCCACACGGCTCGAGCGCAGAGCGCGACCGGGGCAAGCAGCGCATACAGCGGCATTAACGCACGGACCGACAGGACGCCGTGCTGGCCCGGATCGCCCCCGCGCATACGGAACAGGCTGCTGACCTCGACGGTCAGGCTGTCCCAGATGGGGATCCGTGTCCCGATGCGGCCGAAGCCGGCCGACCGGAGCATGATGGAGATGGACCTGGGTGAGAAGAACCGCACGTGCGTAGGGTCCTCCAGGTTCCACCACGCCTCGCGGAACAGTTGCAGGCCTCGGGACCGGGCGTTCGGCGTCATGATGTAGAGGAGCCCACCGGGCCGAAGCGCACGATAGATGGAGCGAAACACCTCCGAGGGGTTCTGCAGGTGCTCCACCACGTGGATGCCATAGATGAGGTCGAACGAGTGCTCCTCCAGGTTGGCGGCCTCTGCAGGCTCGGCTCGGAGCGTATCCAGGTGCCTTAGGGATTCCGCAAGGTCACGCTCCAGCATGCCTGGGTCAATACCGGACACATGGTGCCCCTGCTCATGTAGTTCGGAAAGAAGGATGCCGCGGCCAAATCCGATCTCGAGCACGTCGAGGCGCTCTCGAGCGGGCATCGCCCTTCGCAGGTTCCGCATGGTCAGCGTGCTCCTGACCCGGTCGAGGACTCCGCTACCTCCCCAGGGGTGGTTTCTGGCATGCGCGCGGCATCGCTCGAGGTCGCGAACGATGTGGCCGCAGGACGGGCAGCGAGACAGCACGCAGGAGGGGCCAATGCGCCAGTCTGACGTGGGGAGACCACACGCCTGGCAAGGCGAAATCCCGGACACGAATGCATTCTGGAGCTTCCGAGGCGGTGTCACCATGCGCTATCGTTAGGCCTCCCTGACAGGGATGCGAAGGGACTCGACGTGCGACGGACGTTCGGCTATGTGCTGTTGACGATCGGGCTTCTCCTGGTCTTCATGGCTCCCCTTGCCAAGTTCTACGTGACACCCCGGATCAAGAAGATCCCGACGGACTTCTACTTCCGCGAGGTGGCAGAGGGGACGGCCAGCTATATCGACCCGAGCAAGGGCCTCGCCCTTGTGGGTCCTGTCCCCGTGCAGAACGTGACGACACAGCGGGGGGACCCCGACCTGAGCACCGATGACGTTGCGGTCTGGGATCAGTTCTCCGGGCTGTTCGACACGCAGAACGGGCACCAGATCACAGTCGACGTCGACAAGCTGACGCTGGATCGGCGGACGGCAGTGAGCGTCGACTGCTGCGGCCAGAATGAGGAGCGGACAGGGAGTCTCACCGCCCTGTTCCCGATCGGAACGCAGAAGAAGACGTACAGCTTCTGGGACTTCAACGCCAAACAGGGGTACGACGCCGTCTACCAGGAGACCACGACGCTCGAGGGCCTCACCGTCTACCGATTCCACCAGCGAATCGACCCCGTCCAGATCAAGACGACGCGGCTTCTGGGGACACAGGTGGGCTTGACCGAGACCTCACTGGTCGACCTCACCTGGTGGTACAGCGCTGACACTGATATCTGGGTCGAGCCCGTCACCGGGGGCGTCGTCAAGGGATCGCAGACGGCCGAACAATGGCTAGAGGACTCGTCGGGGGCGCGCCGTCTCACCATCGCCCAGGTGGATGCCACATGGAACCAGGACACGGTTACGCGGGCGGTTCATGACGCCAACCAGCAGAAGACGCAATTGCAGTTGATTCAGTTCCTGCTTCCAGTCTACGGATGGATCGCGGGGATCGTCCTGTTCGTCGCCGGCCTGGTGCTCCTCCGGCGGTCTCCTGTCCGGGCCAGGGTGAGGGCGGCCCCGCCGCCCGCCGAGGCGGCGCACCCGATCTGAGCTCGCCAAAGAAAGGGTGCGGGCCCCGATCTGCTGCGCTATCGTTCAGCCCGATGTCGGCCCTGAAGGAAGGCGCGGAGTAGGGGGCCATCGTTGCGGCGGACGTTCGGGTACGTCCTCGTGAGCATCGGCCTCCTGCTAGTTTTCCTGGCTCCACTCTCTCGCTTGTACATTCTTCCGCGCGTTAAGAAGCTCCCGACCGATTACTACTATCGAGCTGTCTCCGACGGGACCGGCTCGTATCTGAGCCCTTCGGCGGGATTCAAGGTGATCGGCCCCGTGAAGCTCCAGGACGTCCACGTCGTGAAGGGCGACGTCGACTCGAGTTCGGCGGACGTCGCCGTGTGGGATTCGTTCGACAGCACGTTCGACGTGGAGAACGGCCATCAGCTGAGCGTCGCTGTGGACCGGTACACCTTCGACCGCAAGACGGCTCTGTCCGTTGACTGCTGCGGTCAGAACGAAAACCGCACGGGGAACCTGACGCTGCTGTTCCCCATTGGAGCCGAGAAGAGGTCCTATCCGTTCTGGGACAGTACCGCCGGACAGGCCTTCCCGATGGACTACCAGGGGAAGGAAGAGCTCGCCGGCCTGACCGTGTACCACTACCACCAGCATGGCGGGCCGATCGTCATCAACCATTTGAAGCTCGGCGGGAAACTAGTCGGAAGCCCGGAGGCGCAAGTCGACCTGGATTGGTGGTACGTCGTGGACACCGATGTGTGGGTCGAACCCCTCACGGGGGCCATCATCAAGGGGTCGCAGAAGGCGGACCAATGGTTGGCCCTGGGGGGCGAGCGGAAGCTCACCATCGCGACTACGGACTTCACCCAGTCGGACGCCACCGTTCAGGGCATCGCCGACTTCGTGAAGCCTCATCGCGACCAGCTGGTCATAGTTCAGTTCTACTTACCGGTGTTCGGGCCGTTTGCCGCATTAGCTCTGGTCGTGACCGGATTGCTCCTTCTCGCCCGAGGTAGTCCCGCGGGTCGCAACGTGGCGACCGTGCCCACCCAGGTAGCAACCCGGTCGGCGGCGACCTGAGGGGCGCTTCCTGCTCTGCCGTCGGGGGCTCGACTGGGCAGGACGGCATGCTCTCGTCCTCGCCGCAGGTGCGCTGTCCTTGGTCGTCCTGCTCCCTCTCATGCGCCCCGGGTTCGTGCTCACGTACGACCTGGCGTCCGTCCCAAGACCCAGGCTCTCGTCGGATCTCCTCGGGCTGGGCCGGAACCTGCCGCGCAACGTCCCATTCGGCTTGCTGATCGCCTGCATCTCCAGGGTGGTGCCCGGAGACATAGTGGAGAAGGCAGTTCTCGTCGGCATCTTCGGGGGGGCAGCCTTGGGAGCGGGCCGGCTGGTCCCGGGAGGGACGTGGGGAAAGGTGGCGGGCGGGGTCGGTTACGCATGGAATCCGTTCACGTACGAAAGGATCATGCTGGGGCAAGCGGCCCTGCTCCTGTCCTACGCCGCGCTCCCCTGGGTGGCTGCCTCCGCTATCCGAGTTCGCCGCGGGGAGACCGGGGCCATCCCCGGGCTCGTTGTGGGGCTCGGGGTGGCCGCGTTCGCCAGTCCCTATGGGGGAATCTTCGCTGCCTCGATCGCTGCGCTGGTGGTTGCGTTGCCCCCGCGCGCCCCAGGGGAGTTTCCCGGCAGGGTCTT
>Ga0184632_10000266_pt1 | contig 19072 bp, 16 predicted proteins | sample PLM31_50_b1_FD_133153 | JGI IMG/M metagenome (GOLD analysis project Ga0184632, IMG submission 133153) | Groundwater sediment microbial communities from an aquifer in East River, Colorado, USA - PLM3-1_50_b1 | ecosystem: Environmental > Terrestrial > Soil > Riparian zone | place: USA: East... | reverse complement strand
GGATCGCGCGATCTGATGTGGTCCGCGCGGAAGAGCACCGACGTAGGATTGCCAAAGACGTACGGTCCCGTTCCCAGTAGCGTCGTCCGGCAGATCTCCCGGCCGGGGACGACCGTGCTGGGATAGGGAAGCCCGTCCCACCCGACGCGGTTGCCCCGCAGGCCATAGGCGCCGACGATGCCCACGGAAGGGTTCGCCTCCCCCACGCTCACCATCATCCGCAGGCACTCGGGAAACAGCCAGTCGTCGGCAAACAGGAGCTTGCAATAGGAGCTCCGCGGCGAAATCTGCCGGGCCGCCATGTTCAGGTTTGCAAGCATCGGCACGAAGTCCGGATTGTTGTGGATTCGAATCCGCGGGTCGCGGGCGGCGTACTCCTCCGCGATGGCCAGCGTGCGGTCGGTGCTGCAATTGTTGACGATGACGAGGTCCCAGTTGCGGTAGGTCTGCGCGACGACGCTTTCGATGCACTCCGCCAGGTAGGGTTCGCCGTTGTACACCGGCGTGGCCACGCTCACGAGCGGCTCGGTCATCGCGTTCGCCGACTCACGCCGAACGCCGAACGCGTGGCAGCGCGAGCGCCACGAGGGCCGCATCACCCCGGGCATTGCGTCCCGCCTCGGCCGGCACCGGCTCGAGGCTCCCTTGGCGGCGGAGGCGCCGGCGCGCGGCGATGATCGCGCGGGTGAGCGGGCCCGGCAGTGACGTCAGTATCCGTTCCGCCCGGGAGGCGCCACCCGCGAGGCGGAACTCCTCCCGGGCTTCCTTCGTGCGCCCGAGGGCGAGCAGCGCCTTGGCCTTCGCCCGTTGATGCGATGCCAGCACCTCCCGATAGCTCTGACCGTGCTTGGCGAGGAACCGCGGATCGCTGCCCCAGACCCGGTTGAGGATCTGGATGCGGGCCGTTTCGCAATACAGCTCGTCCGCTCCCGTGAGCCGCGAGCCCCCATGGTCACAATTCCACTGCGTTTCGCAGTCCAGGTAGGCAGCCGGTCCCTTCTGGGCCAGCCGGCCGAAGCACTCCCAGTCCTGGAACCGGCGCAGGTCCTCGGCAAAGCGAAGGGCGTCGCCGGCCTCCGCGCGGCGCACCATGACGGTGCTCGTGCACACGTAGTCGCCCTGCATCTCCGTGAAGTACAGGTCCCCGACGTGGACGAGAAAATCCGGGCGGCCGGCAGGCAAGGAGCCGAGGGAAGAAAAGGGGCATCCCGGGCCCAGTATCTCGTCCCACTCACGCACATCGAAGTGCCACTGGGGCAGGACGCGGCGGATCTCGATGCCGCGACGGGTGCGGTGGGCGAAATCGGTGAAACAGAAGAGCACATCCGGGCGCGCCTGCATGACGGTCCGTTGAAGCTCCAGTTTGTCGGGCATCCACACGTCGTCCGAATCCAGAAAGGCCACCAAGGGCATGCGCGCCTCGCGAATGCCGAGGTTCCGGATGGCTCCCGGCCCCACGTGTCGAGAAGCCAGGTACCGGACGCGATCTCCGTATTGCCCGATTCGCGTAGCGGTGTCGTCGGTGGAGCTGTCGTCCACGACCAGGATCTCGTCCCCGGGACGCGTAGCGGCGAGAGCGCTCTCTACTGCGCGCCCTACGATCGCGGCTCGGTTGTAAGTCGGGATGACGACGGATACACCCAGGTCCATCGACGTCATGGATCTACCCCTCTCGACGCTTGCCCCGCACCCGGTCAACGCTTGACCCCCACGAACAGGAGATGGGTGCTGAACCAACGGCTCTCCGCCCCCCGGTCCTCGAAGAGCAGCCGGAAGATCGCATTGAAGAGGAGCTGCGCCTTCATGCAGCCGGCCAGCACCAACCCCATGAGCGAGCCCGGCGGCGTGGTGAACAGGCCGAAGCTGAACGTCCCGAAGTGGCCGCAGAAGAGGCGCTCCACCTGCTCGCCAGGGAACAGGGCCGCGAAGCGCTTGGGGGCCATGATGTCCAGGTTATGCATGGCCACCACCTCTCGATGGAACAGCCAGCACAAGGGCAGGTTGACGCCGCGGAGGTTGGGGACCCCGACGATCAGCAACCCGCCCGGCCGGAGGAGGTTCAGGTGCTTCGCGACCACGTCCTCGACGTTGCGGAAATGCTCGATGAAGCCGAGCGAGAGCACGACGTCGAACGACTCGCGATAGCGACCGTGCACCTCCGGCGCGAGAAAATCGGTCTGGATCACGTTGGCCGGATCGAGGCCGTGGGCGGTGAAGACCCGCTGGTTCATCTCCGCCCCGCGCGGTGAATATTCGATGCCGTATGGCACCAGGTCGAACCGCGCGTGGAGGCGCACGAGCAACTCCCCCGGCGCACTTCCGATCTCCACCACCTTCCCTCCGCGCCGGCCGGCAAGGTACCGCGGAAGAATCACGTCCCACAGAAGGTAATCGTCGTACGCGCGCATGGAGGTAAGGAGGCGGGGGCCCAGTAGCTTCTTGAGGCGCGCCTTGATGCCGGCCCTCGCCGGAGCCAGGGCGGGTTCCCGGCCCGCGTTGGGCGCCTCCAAGCTGCGGACCTGGTCCTCGACGCTGTGAACGCCGTCCCAATAGGACACCTCGGTCAGCTTCTGGTTCGCCGGTGCGTCCGCGCTCATGAGGCCCTCGATCCCGCCGGAAAAAACCACGGCTCAGGTCCGTCTGCAGCACCGTGCGGTTCGGGTGCGCGTTCCCCCTCTTCGAGTTCGTAGACGGTCCTGATCGAAACCGCGATGCCCGCGATCAGGTAGAAGAAGAAGTCATAGGCGACCGGGTGGAACGCGGCCGCGAGCATAAACGCCAACAGAGCGGCCTCGACGCCCTGGGCGAGCTGGAACAAGCCATCCCCACTCCCCCGCTGGGCGATCTGCCTTTGGACGAATCGGGCGTCTTTGAGGCAAGCGCCCAGCAACAGGAGGAACAGTACGAGCCCAGGGAGACCCAGGTCCACCGCGTATTCGAGATAGACGTTGTGGACCTTGAACCACATAGCCCCCCGCTCTTCGTTGAGGGCCAGGAGGTTCATTCCAATGCCGGCGCCCACCAGGGGGTTGGCAAGCACGATGCGCACAGATGCCATCGTGTCGTGCGACCGGATCTGGGCGGACCCCGTGTCATCCGCCTCGATATCGGTGATCGTGGCAATCCGGTCCAGGTAGCTGGACGGCAGCATGGCGGCAGCGGCGAGAGACAGCACCAGGGCGGCCACGAGCGAGCCCCATCTGCCGCGTCTGAGGAGGTCTATCGCGTAGTACAGGAAGGTGACGGCCATGGTCAGGAAGCCGGTCCGCGAAAATGTGACGATCACCCCCACCACGTACAGCAGAGTCGTCGCGAGCAACAAGGCGCGAAGCGACGAGCGACGAGTCCTCAAGAACAGCGCGACGCTGAACGGCAGGATCAGGTTGAGCATCAGCGCGAGGTCGTTCGGGTTCTGGGTCAGCCCGGTGTCGTAGCCTACGATCCGCTTCACCTGGTCCCCGACCGGCATGAAATCGCCGGAAAGGTAGTTCTTCAGGCCTGTGGCCGCCAGCGGAACCCCCATGAGGGTGAGTCCCCAGATGACCCGCTCGAGCCTCGGCCGCGTAGTCACGACTCTGGTGATCAGCCAGAAGACCGCCAGCGTCTTGACATATTTTTCTTGGAGGAGTGCCACACTTCCCCCGGGCCAGTAGGACAGGGGCACGGTCAATACGGCCCAGGCGAGGATGCCCACTCCGAACCAGATCTCGGGAGTGCGCCTGCCGGCCCGCCGGCCGTTCGCGATGCGGTCGAACAGATAGGCGCCGATGGACAACGCCGCGGCGAGGAGGGCGATCCGCAGCGGAGCGAGCGCGGGGAAGAAGTTCTGGGGGGCGATGAGCAGGATGAAGAGAAACGCCATCAAGCCCCAGAAGGGCACGGGGCTTCCCGCGTCGGGAAGGCTCGCCGCGAGGTCGTTCTCTCGCGCCACGCCACTCAGGGCGGGACGCGCGGGACGCCACCACTCCACGGCCCGGGCCGGGTCTGTCAGGCCGCCCGCTTCCACTTCACCTCCGGGCGCCCGGAAAGGAACCTCCAGAACCCCACCAGGAAGGCCACGTTGATGGCCATCAGGAAGTAGCCCATGAGGCCGTACGGAACGGGCGCCATGCGCTGGCGGAATAGGAATCCGGCCAGGGCCCAGCCGTAGAAGAGGAGCTGCCCTACGAGCGCGGCCCGTTGAAGGGGCTGCTCCCATAGCAGCGCGCTGCTCACGAGCAGGCCCAGCATGAGCAGGGGCAGCACCCAGCGCAGCAGCTTGTGGGAGAAGAAGGCCAGGCGCGCGAAGGGGTCCAAGGGCACGCGCAGGAGGTCGCCCAGAGCACGGAAGCTGCCCACGGCCAGGCGGACGCGCCGTGCGAACTCGTCGGCCACCGAGTCCGCCGCCGAGTCGACGGCGGTGGCCTCGGGGTCGAACAACACCGTGTAGCCGCGCAGGCGGGCGTGCATGGGCACCACGAAATCGTCGATCACGACGTCGGGGGAGAGCGGCTGCCAGGCTTGCCGGCGCAGGGCGTAGATCGCGCCGCTGGCAGTGAGGGTGACCCCGAGCCGGGCCTCCATCACGCGCAGCGCCTTCTCGTAGCGCCAGTAGACACCCTCGGTGCGCCGGAACTCGTCGGTGCCCTGAAAGGCGAGAGCCCCGCAGACCACCCCCACCCGCTCGTCCACGAAGTGACGGACGAGCTGGCGCAGGGCGTCGGGGGCAAACAGCGTGGAGGCGTCCGAGAAGACGAGTATCTCGTGTCGGGCCGCGGCCACTCCGTGGTTGAGCGCGCCCGCCTTGCCCCCGCGCGGGCTGAGGTGCAGCACACGCAGGCCCGCGCTCTCCGCCTGCGCCAGAATCTCGCCGGTGCGGTCGGTGGAACCGTCCGAGACGAAGACCACCTCGAGCTTGTCGGACGGATAGTCGAGCATGGCGAGGTTGACGAGCTTGGCCGCCAGCACGTCTTCCTCGTTGTGGGCCGGCACGACCAGGCTGAGCGCGGGCAGGTCGGGCTCGGGCAGCGTCGGCCGCCGGCGGTCGGCGCCCCTGGCCAGGTAACGGCAGTCCCGCCGCAATTGCGCCAGCCCATAGGCCCCGAAGAGCGCCACCGGATAGAGCAGGTAGGTGTGGGCCAGCAGCAGCAGGCAGGCCCAGAACGCCACCTCGGCCGCGGCGAAGATCACGCTACCTTCCTGCCGCAGAGGACGATGCGCGCGGTGACCAGCAGGATGCGCAGATCGAGCCAGAGCGACATGTGCTTGACGTAGTAGAGGTCGTAGCGCATTTTCTCCATGACCTCGGGCAGAGTCACCGCGTAGCCCTGCTTGATCTGGGCCCACCCCGTGACGCCCGGGCGCACGGCGTTACGCAGGCCGTAGTAGGGGATGTGTTCCGTCATGGTCTGGACGTTACACGCCATCTCCGGGCGCGGGCCCACCAGGTCCATGTCGCCCTTGAGCACGTTGATGAACTGGGGAAACTCGTCGATGTGCAGGTCGCGCAGCCAGCGTCCCAGCCGCGTCAGGCGCGGGTGGTCGTCACGACACCACACCGAGTCACCTTCCGGGGGAGGACCCTGCATGGTCCGGAACTTGATCAAGCGGAAGATGCGGCCGCGGAGCCCCACCCGCTCCTGGACGAAGAAGACGGGGCCCCGAGAGTCGAGCTTGACCAGCGCGGCCACCACCGCCATCAAAGGCGCAGCGAGCACCAGGCCGAGGGCGGCCCCGGTCACGCTCACCAACCGGCGCCACCGGAGCTGCCAGCGCGACTTCTGCAGCACGTGGTGGAAGATAAGGGAGCTGGGGCTCAGGCTCTCGATGGCCAACTTGCGGGTGAGCTGCTCGTAGAACTCGATGCCGTCCTCCACCTGCAAGCCGCCGGCCCAGGAGGAGAGCAGTCGCCACACGGGCAGCCGACCCCGGCGCTCACTCAGGGCCACGACCAGGCGGTCCGGGCACAACTCACGGATGAGCGTGTCCACATCCTCCAGGGGGCGAACCGGCGGGCCGGGTGCCGCGGCCGCGCCCGGCGTGACGCGGGCCTCGCCGTCCTCCAGAAAGCCGACCACCCTGTAGGGCAAGTCCGGCGCGGCCTCGATCTCGTCCGCAATCTTGCGGGCCAGGGGCCCGGCGCCAAGGATGAGCACGCGCTGGGGGGCGCGGCGGCGCGCGACCAGGCCATAGGAGACGGCGCGCAACGGCACCACCAGCCCCACCACCAGCAGGAAAACGGAGGCGAGCAGGGCCGCGTTCAGCGTCCCGCCGGGCAACAGGCTGTAGGCGGCCGCCAGCAGCACAAAGGCGAGCCCCAGCGACCGCAGGAGCCGAGGGGCCACGCCCCTGAGGTCCCGCAGCGCACGCAGCTCGTAGAGGTCGTTGTGGTAGAAAGTCACCAGGCAGCAGACCGAGACGGCGAGGGCCGGCGCCACGACCGCCGGGATACCCAGGCTGTCGATGGGCGACGGCTGTGCGCGGGTCAGGAGCAGCGCGCAGACTGCCGCGAACACCGAGCCCGCTTCAAGACATGCCAGCGTGAACGCCATCGTCGCTCCTCACGCACCTGCCGGCCTCTTCCGCCGCACGACCCGATAGCGGGCGATGGCGGCGGTCACGTCCGGCAGAGCGTCCAGGGATATTGGAGGGACGGTGCGTACGACCTAGCACGGCCAGGCGAACACGGCGCGGGGAGCACGTCGTTCAGAAACATTTGGGGAGCATCGGCCGCTCAGGCTTCGCCCCCTTCGATTTCGTTCCCTCCCCACCCGGACCGAAACCGCTACGCGACTTCGCTTTGGCGCCTCGACTCCGCCAGCCCTCCGACGCGCGATGCCCGCTCACCGCGAGCCCCGCGCTTCACGTGTCTCTTGCCAGGACGTCCGAGAATCGGAGCGACTGACACTCGGACGTCCTCGCAAGAGAGGGAGGATGCAAGCACTTAAGCTACGCGACGGGCCAGGGGCGCGCAATCGGAGCACCGCGGAAAGTGCAGTAGGGGAATCCCTGAAAGGGGCCTGCGGGAGGTCCTGTTTCCCCCGTTACTTCGTCCCCTTCCCTTCGGGCGGTGGCCCGTAGCCCTGCTTCCAGACCTCCCACGACACGTGTCCGCGCGTGTAGATGTCCTCGAGGAGCTGCTTGTCCTTGAACGTGTCCATGCACGCCCAGAAGCCCCCGTGGGGGTAGGCCAGCAGCTTTCCCGCGGCGGCCAGGCGCTGGAAGGGCGCTTCCACGAGCTCCTCCCCTTCTTTGATCCAGTCGAAGATCTCCGAACGGAAGACGAAGAAGCCGCCGTTGATCAGCATCCCCACGTCCTTCACGTGGCGGATGTTCGTCACCCGCCCGCCGTCCTCCACGCTCACGAGGTGGAAGGTCTGGGTCGGGGCGACGCCCGCGAAGCAGGCCACCGCGTCTCGCGCGCGGAAGTACTCGATCATCGCGGGCAGGGGCAGGTCGGACACGCCGTCGCTGTAGTTGGCCAGGAACATCTCCTCCCCCTGCAGGAACGGCTGCACAGCCTTGAGGCGCATGCCCACGTTGGAGTGCAGGCCGGTATCGACGAAGGTGATCTTCCAGTCCTGGATGTCACTGGCGAGCAGATCGATCTTGCGACCGCCGTCGCTCATCACGAAATCGTTGGAGATGGTCTCGTCGTACCTGAGGAAGTACTGCTTGATGCTGTCCGCCCGGTAGCCGAGGCACAGGATGAAGTCCTTGTGGCCGAAGTGCGCGTAGTAGCGCATGACGTGCCAGAGGATGGGGCGGTAGCCGACGGACACCATTGGCTTGGGGATGGACTCCGAGTACTCGCGAAGCCGCATGCCGAGCCCGCCGCAGAACAGGACGACCTTCATCTGGTTTCTCCCCTCGATCCACCCTGCACCGCGACGAGTCCGACCGCCTCCAGGGCGCTCGCCGCTCGGCGCACGTCCTCGAAGGGAAGCTTCGCGCGCTCGGCGACGTCGAGGAGGGAGCGGGTCCCGTCACAGAGGTTCAGCACCCACAGCATCGCCATCTGGCTGGCGACAGCGTGGCTCCGGCCGCCGACCGCGCCGTAGAGCCCGCGTTTCCCGAGCTGGGGCTCGCACTTGGGGAACAGGTTCACGTAAGTGACGTTCCCCTCGAGCACCTCGAACACGGCCAGGTAGCGGCGTAGCGAGGAGACGAGCCGGTCCGGCTTCACCAGACTCGGGTCGTCGCCGGACGTATGGTACTCGGGGTACTCGCCGTGCGGCGTGCGCGTCAGCGACCCCACGGCGAGGTCGAAGCCGGGCGAGCAGTATTGGCGCTCGTCGTAGCCGTAGGGCGTGAAGTCCCGGACGTCGTAGTCCTCCCCGCAATGGGCGAGCACGTGGATCGCGGCGCGGTCAATCTCGGCGTTCCCGCGTCGGCTCCGCTTGTAGGTGAGCCGCCCCGAATCGCCGACACAGGCGGCGACGAGCCCGTGGGAGATGCGCCGCGCCTGGTCCTCGTTCAAAGCGAGCCAGGTGATGGAGCCGATCGTGCCCGGCACGAAGAGGAAGCGGTACGTGTATCGGAGCGCGATCCCCCCGATGAGGCGGGCCAGCGTCGCGGCGAGCACCATGCCGGAGAGGTTGTCGTTGGCGAGGGAGGGGTGGCAGCAGTGGGCGGAAACGAGGACCTCTTCGGCCGACGCCCCCGGGACGACGACTTCGCCGTAGGTCAGCGATCCCTCCCTCAGGGTCGTCTCGATGAGCACGTCGTACTCGCCCGGCCGAAGGCTCGCCCGCTGCTGGTGGCTCAGGCAGAAGCCCCAGTCCTCCTTGTAGTAGCTGGTCCGGTAGGGCACGAGGGACGGTTGTTCCGGCAACGAGTGGAGGTGCTTTTCGAGCTCCTCGAGCGGGACCTTGCCTCGGAACGGCACGCTGTAGTTCAGGACGTGGAGGTTCAGCCGTCCCGCGTCTGCGATGACGTCGCCGTCCGGTCCCACGAGCCGCGCCCCCCGGAAGTTCCACTCCCGGGGGACGACCCAGTCGAAGACCGGGGTGCCGGTGGGGACTTCCCTGAGCGCGAGCGGCGCCGTGTGCTGGAGGATGCGGAGGGAGCGCCGGAGGCCATCGCCGGTGATGCTGCGACAGACGGGGTACAGCTCGCGGAGGACCGCGTGCATCTCCGTCCCGAGTGTCCGCTCGTCGAGGTCGTCCGCTACGCGGCGCAGGTGCTCCGCGCCTCCGTCGGAGGGGCGCCGCCCCGCGGGTGGCATCGCGGCCATGGGCACCGCTAGTAGCTCTTCAACATCGGACGCATGTGGATCTCCGTCACTTCCGCCGTCCTCGGGAGCCGGAGAGCGTGAACGATCATGTCCGCGACGTCCTCCGGCTGCATGAGAAGATCCGGCCGGTATGGCCTGCCTTCGGCGGCAAACAGAGCCGCGGTCCGGGGGGTGGCGGTCCGGCCCGGGAAGACACTGAGAACGCGTATTCCCAGCGGATTCACCTCGTCGCGCAGCACGTTCGCCAGGCCCCGCAACGCGTGCTGCATCGCCCCGAAGTGCCCGGCGCCCGCCCGCGCGTGGACGCCGGCGCTCGAGTTCACGAAGACGATCTGCCCCTGCCGAGCGCGAAGGAGCGGCAGCAACGACTGCGTCAGGAGATACGGTGCGCGCACATCGGCCTGGTACAGCGCGTCCATCGGTCCGACGCCGGCATCGGCAAGCGGGCCGCCGTGGTAGATGCCCGCGGCCAGGACCAGGATGTCGAGACGGCCGGCCTGGCGCGCGACGTCTTCCGCGAGCGTCCGGATGTCGCCGTCGACCCGCAGGTCGGTCGGAGACACCCACACCCGATCCGTCGCCTGCCGCGCCGCCTTTGCCGTGGACTCCAGGTTCGCGACGTCTCGACCCACCAGGAAGACGGAGGCGCCCGACGCGGCCAGGGCGAGGCTGATCGCCCGCCCGATACCGCTGCTGGCGCCCGTCGCCATCGCCACCAGCCCCTGGAGGTGTGAAGACACCGTCGAGGATTCCACGGGCCGGCGGGCCCGACTCGAGACGCGGGGGCGCCGTCGGCTGCCGGTCAGTTCGCGGGACAATGCTGCCTCAAGGGTGCGCGGGCGTCCTCGCAGCCCCGAGACCGGTGAGCTCCGAAAAGGGCGGCGTGTCGTACGTCGCGACGAGCGCCTCCGGGATGTGGGTGAGATCGGTTCCGCGCAGGTAGTCCCGCATGGTCGTTCCGGTGCATTGCGAGTCGACGTTCGGAGCGCCGCGGTGCGCGGCCACGTCGTCGATGTGCACGGTCCGGAAATCGATGCTGAACCGTGTCCGGCCCGAGGTATTCGGAACGGTGGAATGCAGTTGCGCGCCCGAGAAGAGCAGGATGGCTCCGGGGGGCGGGAGCACCCGGATCTGCGGGTCGAGCTCTATCGGCTCTTCCGGCTTTGGCTGGGTCCGCGTGTCGCTCTTGATGTGCTGGGCCGCGGTCTGCCGGCTGGTGCGGTTCCACTCGTCGTAGTTGTAACCGCGGGAGCCGTTGCGAACCGGCTGGCTCCAGTAGCGCGGATGGAACGCCATCGCGTTGTCCGTCCGGATCGCGTAGATCGGAATCCACCAGTTGATCTGAGAGAACGGCGCGGAGTACCAGCAGTCGCGATGGGGGTGGAAGGCATACGCGATTCCGGAGGACAGGTAGTCGTCGCTCGTTGCGGACCGCATGCGGGGAACGTCGAAGTACGTCTTTTGCAGGTCGCAGCCGGTCTCGCGCAGGATCCCTTGGATGCAATCCTTCGACCGCGGGTCGTGGATGAACCTGGGCTTGAGATCGGCGAGAAGGGCGGCGTATTCCTCGACGACGATGTCGTACTGCGCCGTCTCCGGATCGAGCTCTCCGAAGGCCTCCCGGAGCAGGCCGCGCGCAAGCTCCACGAAAGCAAGCGAGCTCGGGGTGGGCGGGCAAACGAAGAGCTCGCCGCCGTAGAGGGCCTCGCGCCGGGCGTCGTCGCTCATCGGGCTATCGAAGTAAACCGACGTCATGATCGGACTCCTCTCTCGAGCGTCGGCGGACCGGGCACCGTCTGCGCGCTCACGTCAGCGGGCCGCCTAGAGACCACGAAGCTCCTCCAACCGGTCGAGCGCGATGTCCGGGTAGTCCCGGTCGCGCGGCGCGATGACCTCCACCGGCCCTGGCCACGCGACGCCGTGGAACGGATCGTCCCAGCGGACGCCGCGGGCGGCGTCGGGCCGGTACTCCGTCGAGATCTGGTAGGCGACCTCGGTGTCGTCCGCGAGGGAGTAGAAGCCGTGGGCGAACCCGCGGGGGATGTAGAGGCCGCGCCCGTCCTCCGCCGTGAGCTCGACGCCGAACCATCTCCCGAAGCTTGGGGAGTCGGGGCGAAGGTCGAGGGCGACGTCGTACAGCGCGCCGCGGATGCAGCGCACGAGCTTCACCTCCGCGAACGGGGGAGCCTGATAATGGAGGCCGCGCAGGGTTGCCCGTCGGCGATTGAACGAGACGCTGCACTGCGCGAGACCGGCGTCGAGGCCGTGGTCTTCGAACTCCCGCGCGCACCATGTCCGGGCGAAGAATCCACGGTCGTCGTTTTGCCTTTCCTGCTCGACCACATAGACGCCGGCCAGGTTGGTTGGGACGAAGCGCACGGCGTTTCCATTCACGCGCGCGGGTCGCGCATTCAGTCGAGGGACCGCACCTCCGGGATGGGAACCAGGAACTTCCCGCCCCACCCGGGGATGCCATGGTTGATCTGTCTGGAGGGTGTAATAGCATACACCCAAGTCCGTCCGATCGCGCGCCCTGGCCCGCAACACGCCGAAAGGGCGATCGACCGCCGGAAGAAGCGATGTCCACGGACCGATTGACCGAGCATCGAATGAGGCCAGTATCTTCCGCTCCCGCCGAGCCTTCCTTTGTCCTGGTGGCCGGCCTCGGGATCCTTCTGCCGCTCGCGTCGGGCTGCGCCCAGACGCCGAGTGAACACGTCGAGAGGGCCAACACCCAGGCCAGGACCGGCGTTACGTCCCCAGGGCCCATGCGGTTGCCGGTGGCCACGACGTCGCAGGTGCCCCTCACCACCGCCTATGACTCTCTGGGTGTCCCTTCGAAAGCCGCGGGCAGTTGGTATCTGGATCCAACGACAAACGTCAAGATCTACAAGCTCACCTCGGGGACGTTCCCCCGCTCCGGCAGCAACTGGGGGCACGACTACGCCGAAGGCGGCGACGAGGTGTCTCTGCCGTACAACGGAAACACTCGCGCGATACTCGTCTTCTCGGCCGACGGGTTTCATTGGGTCATAGACTTCACGCCCGGCGTGGGTATCAGCAACCCGCGCCTGCTCGCCGGCAACTTCGCCCCGTTCATGGACCTGGCCTTTACCTTCTCGAACGAGCCCACCACCCCGTACTACGCATATGTGAGCAATGGCAGCTCCATCCGGCGGCTCGACATTCGGAAGATGGCGGAGGCTTCGGGGAATGGCTGGCCCCAAACCGAGTCCAATGCGGTGTGGCTGCACCAGAGCGAGAACGACGGGATGTTCGTCTGGATGCGTGGGGCCAAGGGAACCACGATGGTCGCCTTCGAGCCCGCCACGAACACAAAGAAGACATACACCAATGCGAGCATGAACGAACCCCGCATCGACCGGGGAGGGCGCTACGTCGGGCTGGGCATGAACTCACCCCTCAACGGGCTCACAGTCTGGGATTGGAACACGGACAGCGTCATATGGAGTACGTCCGGCGATCCCGGGATTCCCTTCGCCCACGGCGCGAACTTGAAGCGGCGCTGGCTGGTCTCGGATTGGAACATGGGCTTTCCCAAGGAGTTTGCGATGTTCACCCCTGATGTGCCCAATTCGGGGATCCATATCGGCGGACCGTCAGTCTCCGACGCGCTTCACGGCAATGGGAACTGGATCCAGAATCCCGCCGATCTCAACGACCAGTGGGCGGTGTTCACACATTATGGAGGCTTGCGGCCGCCCGCCGGAGAAAACTGGCTCGCCCCCGGCGGAATGGTCCTCATCACCCCGAACGGTCAGCGGCGGCTGCTGGGACACCACTACAACACGACGAGTAACTACACCCTTGCCACCTTCGCCAAGTTCTCGCCGGACGGCAAGTATGTCCTGTTCACATCGAACATGAACGGCTCGGCGCGGAGCGACGTGTTCCTGGCTGAACTCCCCTGAACGGTTCCCCCGGTCGCCCAGGCGTCGGATCACACTTCGACGTCCATCCCGCGGCGGCGCAGGATGTCGACGACCGAGCCCACGGACTTGAGATCGGCGATCTCGGCCGTCGTCAGCTCGACGGCAAAGGCGTCTTCCACGGCGAGGATCACGTCCACCTGCCGGACGGAGTCCCAGGGCCACAGAGTCAGGGGCGAGTCCTCGGCGTTCAGCGGTCGCTGGATCTCCGGAAACAGCGGGCCGAGGACGGATTGGATCTTCACCGTGCCTCTCCGTCGACCTGCAGGCGGATCCACGCCGGTGGCGTGTCGACCGGAGCCGGCAGCTCGAGGAGCCAGCTCGAGCGCTCGGAGTCGAACTGGAGAGGAGAGAAGCCGAGCTCCCGGTAGAAACCCTCCGTGATGCCGTTCTTCGCCGTGCGCGTGTACTCTCCCCGCAACGATCCCCCTCCGCGAGCGCCGGCGATGCGGCACATGGCGGCGGCCAGGGCCCTCTCCACCCCCCACCCCAGCACGCGGCAACTGAGAAGGAAGGTGTCCACCACCCACTCGGCTCCGACGCGGCGCAGGATCACGAGCCCGGTCACGCCTTCATCGGCGAAGCGGTCCCGGCAGGCGCAGTACAGGACCTCCGCGTCCGGCGCCGCGCACAGCTCCTGCATCTGGCCTTCGGTGTACCGCTTCGTCGTGAGGTTGAACTGGTTGGTCCGCTGCGACAGCTGCGCCAGCCGCGGGACGTGCTCGGGGGAAGCTCGCCCCACGCTCACCGTGATGCCCAGGCTCGCCAGGAAGCTCTCGCGATCGGTCGCGGTCGCCTGCTCCTCCCGCCGACGGGAGGCGGCGACGTAGGATTTTCCCCGTAGAGCGTCCTCCGCCGTCTGGCCGAGGCTGTCGAAGAGCCGTTGAGTCGTCAGCGCGCGCAGCATGTCCAGGGGGTCCTGGGCGGGAATGACGTGGACCTCCGGCAGGCTGTCCTCCACCCAGGCCCGCTGCACGGGATCGTTGTCGAGCAGGACGAAGCTGTCGAGACCGAGCCGCAGCTCCTCCGAAAGCTCCCTGAGGTTCGAGGCCTTGTCCTTCCAGTTGATGCGCCACGCGGCGAAGTGCCGCCGCTCGAGGAGCATTTCGGCGCGGCCGCCGAAGGGAGCCCAAGCGTCCTCTTCGTTGTTCTGGCTGTTCAGGGCCAGGACGACACCCCGCTCGTGGAGCTGCTGGACCACCCGCTGGATGGCCCGAAAGATGTTGCCCGGGAAGTCGCGGCCGATCTGGACGGCCTCGGCGCCCACCTCCCCCACCACACCGCCCCAGAGCGTGCCGTCCAGGTCCAGGACCAGGCACTTGCGCACGAGGCCGCGCAACGCGGCGCCCACCGCCGCGTACTCCCGACACAGCAGCGGAGCCAGTTCCTCGGACGCGCCCAGGTTCCCCAGGAACCAGCTCCGGTGGAGCGTCCACCAGCCGGCCCCGGAGAGCGCCACCAGGTGGGGCACGTCGACGACCTGGACGTCCGGGATCTCGCGACAGCGCGCCGCGAGAGCCAGGTTCAGGCGGGCGTACACCTCGCCCTGGCCGTTCGGCTCGCGCCAGTCCCCCAGACCGAGGGGCCGAAGCTCCGGGGGCGGGAAGTTGTGGATGACGAGGACGGCGCTCGACCGGGCGCGGAACGCACGCAGGTCCTCGATGAGTGAATCGAGAAACGCCTCGGCCTCGCCGGCGCCGATGGACCCGGGCGGATCCGTCCCGGCCCCCGGCGCCGAGGGTGTGGCTGCGATCACGACGACCTCCGGCTGGTGGCCGTGCAGTCCACTGGCCGGATCGCGAAGCTCCCGGGAGGGCTGCCGGGAGGCCGCATGGTACGAGATCGGAATGATCCCGCGATCGAGCGCCTCCAGCAGCAGCGCATCTTCCAGGTTGGCGGTGGAGCCGGTGCCCGCGAAGGCAAAGCGGACGCGTCGGGCCGGGAAATCGTCTCGTTCTTCCCAGCGCACCGAGCGGAGCTGCCGGGCGAGCGTCCGGGCGGAGCCTGGGTTCTCGCTCCGGTAGCGGCGCAGGAGCGCGAACCCCCGCCATCCCGGCGCCTCGAGCTGCTCCCGCACCTCGCGGAGCAAGGGGCCGAGACCCGGGGCGGCCGGTCCGACGGTCGTGCCACGGCCGTTCTTGGTCAGATCGGCAGCCGCTCGAGGTCGAGCTCGCTCTCCCGAAAGCGCGCCCATTTCTCTCCTACCGCGCGCAGCCACACGAAGCGCCGGTCCCCGAAGCGGAAGGCGACCACTCGTCCCACCTTTCGGAAGCCCAGCGACTCATGGCATCGCACCGAGTACGGATTGTCGCAATCCACCTGGAGGCACGCGACCTCGACGCCCTGCTCCTCCAGGAAAGCCGGCAGCCGGCCGAGGATCATGGCCCAGGGGCCGAGCGCGCTTCCATCGCCGCCGCTGCCGTTGTGGAGCCAGCAATACGCCGGCGGCACGCGGAATACGAGTCCCAGCCGACTCGCGTCCCAGTCGTACTCGGCGGGGCCGAGCCGCACCCATTCCATCGCCCGGACCTGGCCGTCGGCCAAGGCGAGGAGGCCCACGTCTCCCGACGACACGAGCTGCGCCGTCGTGGCCGCGTCGTCCAGGAAGCTGCCGAGGCTCGGCTCGTCCTCGGGCACGGCCGGGCGCACGCTGAAAGCCCTGGGGATCCGCGAGAGCCGACGAAGCTGGTCGCCGCGGGCGGCCATGAGCTCCACGGCCCCGTAGGTGAACAGGCCGCCGGAGCGCGCGCCCAGCGCGTTCAGTAGCCGCAACCCCAGCCGGACCCACCGCGGCTGCTCCTTCATGCGGGTGACGGCGCCGCATCGGCCGCGCGACGACGCAGCCCGGCGTCGAGGACCCCCCGATCCTGGAGCGCGCGCACGGCCTTCAGGCGGTAGTACCTCGGGCCGAGGAACTCTTCCTCGGTGAGCCGGTGCCGGCGGTAGGCGTCGTACAGCTCCTGGATGCCTTCGCGCAGGGTCCAGCGGGGCGCGAAGCCCGGCAGCCGGGTCTCCGCCTTCGCGAAGTCCACACGGTAGTTTCGTGTGTCCGCAGCGGCGCCGGGTGCGAACGCGACCTCGCATCCCGGTACGACCTCCGCGACCATCTCGGCCACTTGGCGGATCCGGTAATTCTCCCTGGTGCGTCCCACGTTGAAGGCCTGGTTGTGGATGGCGGCGCGGGGCGCCGCGAGCGCGGCCAGGAAGGCGGCGTGGATGTCGCGCAGGTGCACCAGCGGCCGCCAGGGCGTCCCGTCGCTCTGAAGGAGGACCTTCCCGGTCGTGACGGCGTGGCCCACGAGGTTGTTCACCACCACGTCCGCCCGCAGGCGCCGGGACACGCCGTAGGCGGTGGCGTTGCGCAGGAAGACCGGGGAGAAGCGCTCGTCGGCCAGGCGGGCGACCTCTTGCTCCACGCGGATCTTGGACTCTCCGTACGCGGTCACGGGGCTGAAGGGCGCGCTCTCGTCCAACAGGTCCGACCCACCCGCGCCGTAAAGGCTGCACGAGGAGGCGAACAGATAGCGCGCCACGCCCGCCTCCTTCGCCGCACAGGCCAGGCGCACCGAACCGCGGAGGTTGATGTCGTAGGTCAGCTCCGGGTTGAGGTCGCCCAGGGGATCGTTGGACAGCGCGGCGAGGTGGACGACGGCGTCGAAGCCCCGCAGATGCCTGGCCTCGACGTCCCGGAGGTCCACGCCCAGATCGGGCACTTCGTCCGGGGGCGAGCCGAAGTCGCAGCCCTCGTAGAGGTCGATGTCCAGCCCGACGACCTCGTGCCCAGCGGCCCTCAGCGTCGGCACCATCTCGACGCCGATGTAACCCCGATGACCCGTGACCAGGACCTTCATGCCATTCTCCGCGGCCATTCAGAGCCGGATCTTGCGACCGTACAGGCCCTCGGCGAAGCCCTCGGGCGCGTTGCACTCGACCGCCCGCAGGCGCAGGATCGCCTCGAACGTTTCGGCCCGAAACCAGCTTCTCGAGCGCTGGGAGGCGAAGTGTCGCAGGAGCAGCTCGATCTTCCGCCGCGCGAGGCCCTCGGGCAGCGGCACGAAGACGTTCGGCTGGCCCAGGTCGCCCTCGTACTTGGGGATCTCGTATTCGAGGATGAGGTGGTCGCGGAACGTGTTCCACGTGAGCTCGGCCACGGTGCGATGGTCCTGGTGGAGGTCTTCCCGGCGATGAGTGAAGACGAGGTCGGGTGGCTCGCGGCGCTTCAGGGTCTCGAAGAAGTCCTTCATGTCGGAGGTCACGGCCGGGAAGTAGCTCTCGCGAAAGTCGCGGACCACGACCTCCGCCGCCGCGGCCCCGGAAAGAAAGGCGTCCGCGCTGGCCCGCGCTTCCCGCTCCCGGACCGGATTCGTCGAGAACACGACCCAGAGCACCGAGGTGGCGGGCCGCTCGGCGAGCAGGCGCATGAGCGTTCCCCCGCAGCCGATCTCGATGTCGTCGGCATGGGCGCCCAGGCACAGGACGCGAAGGGGCGCGCCGGCTTCGCGGTCCAGGATCGTACGCAGCATCAGGGGAGGATCTCCGGCTCCGGGATGGGAACGATGAAACGGGCTCCCCATTTCCGCGCATGGTCGAGCTGGGCCACGATCTCGTTCTTGAGGTTCCAGGGCAGAATGAAGATGTAGTCCGGCTTCTCCCGATCGAGATGCTCGGGAGGGTAGATGGGGACGTGCGTGCCCGGCAGGAACTTGCCCTGCTTGTAGGGATTCCGGTCGACGGTGAAGTCCAGGAAGTCGGGGCCGATCCCGCAGTAGTTGAGCAGCGTGTTCCCCTTGCCCGGGGCGCCGTAACCCGCGATCCGCTTGCCGTCTTGTTTGAGGCCGATGAGCAGGGCCAGGAGCTTGCGCTTCGTCTGGCGCACGCGCTCCTCGAACCGCGCGTAAGACTCCGGCCGGCTCAGCCCCGCGGCGAGCTCGACGTCCCGCAGCGCCGTCACCCGCGAGCTCACCGGCCGCGAGGAATCCTCCTGGGGCCGGACGTAGACGCGCAACGACCCGCCGTGCGTCCACAGCTCCTCGACGTCGAAGAGGGTCAGCCCGCTCGCGGCGAAGATGCGCTCCGTGGCCAGGAGCGAGAAATACGAGAAGTGCTCGTGGTAGATCGTGTCGAACTGGTTCTCCTCGACGAGCCGCAGCAGGTGGGGAAACTCGAGCGTCGCGGTGCCCCCGGGCTTGAGCAGGAGGCGGATGCCTGCCACGAAGGAGTTGAGGTCCGGAACCTGGGCCAGGACGTTGTTGCCGATCACGAGGTCCGCTTGTCGACCGGCGGCCCGTAGCTCCTCGCCCAGCTCCCGTCCGAAGAAGCGCACCAGGGTCTCCACGCCCTTCTCGCCGGCGGCCCTCGCCACGTTCGCCGCGGGCTCGATGCCCAGGCTGGGTATGCCCCGGCGCACGAAGTACTGGAGTAGATAGCCGTCGTTGCTCGCCAGCTCCACCACGAAGCTGCCGGGGCCGAGGGCCAGGCGCTCCGCGATCATCGCGGTGTAGTCCTCCGAGTGCTTGAGCCACGCCGCCGAATAGGAGGAAAAGTACGCATACTCGGTGAAGATCTCGTCGGGAGGCACGAACTCGGGGAGCTGGGCCAGCAGACACTGGCCGCACACCCGCACGTGCAGCGGGTAGAAAGGCTCCATCGCCGCAAGCCTCTCCCGGCTCACGTAGCTCTCGCAGAGGGGCGACATCCCGAGATCGACCAAAGTGTGATCCAGCCGGGCGGAGCAGAAGCGGCAGGTCGAATTCAACAGCTCAATCCTCGCCCTCAGGTCGTCGCCGGACCGCGTCAGGTCCCCCATCGTAGTCTCGTTCGCCCGCCAAATCAGCTCCTCCACGGCGTCATCCTCCGCATGAATGTGCCTCCCGCTCAGGCGATCGGCCCCAGGGGTCGCATCGCTCAG
>Ga0184632_10000265_pt1 | contig 19086 bp, 18 predicted proteins | sample PLM31_50_b1_FD_133153 | JGI IMG/M metagenome (GOLD analysis project Ga0184632, IMG submission 133153) | Groundwater sediment microbial communities from an aquifer in East River, Colorado, USA - PLM3-1_50_b1 | ecosystem: Environmental > Terrestrial > Soil > Riparian zone | place: USA: East... | reverse complement strand
GTCTCATCAATGAATCGTTCGGTCGAGTCATCAATCAAACGGCCGTGGCGACAGCGCGGCTTGTGGACATACCAAATCATTCCGGCAGGGGCCGTCCTCGTGTCTCCGGCGCGAACGGCAGGATCAGGAGTCCTAAGAGATAGATCAGAGCGATCGCGCTGGCGGCCCGCCCGAAGCTGCCCAGCGCAGCAACCAGGTAGCCTGTCAGAAATGGACCGACCGAAGCCAACACGCGGCCTGCGTTAAAACAAAACCCTGCGCCGGTCGCCCGGATTCGCGTCGGGTACAGTTCCGGTAGATAGATGGGAAAACCACTGAAGATGCCATTATTAAAAAATCCGAGGATCGGCAAGAGCAGCAGGACATGCTCATACTCGCGCGGCGCCAAAAAGGTGACCGGGACCATGACGAGGCTCCCCGCGCACATAAATGCGAACACCGCTCGGCGGCCGAAGCGATCAGCCAGCGGCCCGAAACTGAGATAGCCCGCCAGGGCGCCGACATTGAGCACCATCGTCGCGTACACCACATAGGTCTTGATCTCCGCCGCTTGTAACCCCTGCATGTCAGGCAACGCTCTGATCAGGGTAGGCGTCCAATTCGTCGCGCCCCACAAGCCGAACACTGCGACAAACGCCAAGGTCGAGCCTACCCAGGTCGCACGGCGAAGATTACCGTGGAACAGTTCTAGGATCTTTACCTGTTGCGCGGCTCCGGATTGCAGCTCCAACGCATGGGCTTTGACCCAGCGATCCGGTTCCTTCACCCAGAGGCGGACCAGGAGCGCCACAAAGGCCGGGAGGATTCCCACGAGAAACAGCGATTGCCACCCATATTCACGCAGCAGCAAGTAAAAGGTGGCCGCCAGGAAAAAGCCGGCCGCCCATGCGGATTGAAGAATACCGGCCGCCCTCGCCCGTTTTTCTTCCGGCCAGACCTCCGCCACCATCGCGGCACCTGCCGCCCATTCCCCCCCGATGCCCAGGGCCGTCAAGAACCGGTATCCCGCCAGTTGCCACCACGACTCCGAGAGGGCCGCCATGCCGGTAAAAATCGCATAGATCAAAATCGTCATGATCAGCGTTTTCGTGCGGCCGAAGCGATCCGCGACTACGCCGAATCCAACACCACCAATTGCCCAGCCAATCAGGAAAATCGAAAAGATGATACCGCCGTACCAGCCGATGTCCACATCGGTCGCAGACCGGCCTAAGGAAGCGGGAAGGAGATCATGCAATGCCGGATGCAGGACCAGCGCATAGATCATTGCATCCATGGCATCGAAGACCCAGCCGAGCCAGGCTACTAAGAGCACGAGCCATTGATAGCGAGTGACTCCGTGGCGCCAGGAGTTTGCGTGCACGTTACGGATTCTAGGAGAAGTTTCCCTTAGAGGGAAGAGCTTTTAGTGTGAACGACACCGGTGCGTTGCCAGAGATCAATCAAAACCCCTTCCCGAAGACCGTAGTCGCTGACGAGGCATTCCTGAAAGCCGAAGCGCTCCATGACTTCCAGCAGGATCAGGGTGCCGGCAAGAATCAGATCCTCCCGACCTGCTTCCAGCCCCGGCAATGTGCGCCGCTCGGCATGAGTGCGCGGAACAAGTTCTTCCATAATTCGATGAAGGGCTTCCAACGATAGACGATAATTGTGAATGCGCAACGGCGCATAGGTCTCGAGCCGCTGGTCCATCGCGGCCAAGGTCGTGATGGTGCCTGCTGTTCCCACCAGTTGATAGCCTTCCATTGACCCCAGGTCTCGAGCAATGCCCTCGAGATGCAGTCTCATGCGAGCCTTTGCCGACGCCACCTCATCCGATCGAACCGGATCGCCCTTCAAGCACGACTCGGTCAGTCTCACAACGCCTTCATCAAGAGAGATCATCACCGCTCTGTGGCCAGGTGCAGCCTTGATAAACTCGGTGCTCCCTCCGCCAATATCAAGAGCCAGGAACCGCTCGATCCCTGAAGGCAGACCGGCCTGAACGCCCAAGAGCGAGCGACGGGCCTCCTCTTTCCCGGAGATCATCTCCACCTCTAGACCGGTTGCCCGCTTCACTTCATCCAGAAATTCCTCCCGATTGATCGCATCACGCACGGCGCTCGTCGCGATCGCGGTGATGTGCTGGGCGCCGGCCTGCTCGATCACCGGCATCCAGGACCGCAGCGTGTCGACGGCGCGCGTCATAGCTACTGGCTGCAACCGTCGCGAAGCCTGCAGGCCTTCACCCAAGCGCACGATCCGGCGCTCCGAGGCAATCTGCTGTAAGGTGCCGTCCGACTCAATGCGGGCGATCAAGAGACGGACCGTCAGCGTTCCGATATCAATCCCGGCATACACCCCCATGCGGCCAATTCCTCCCGGTGGCACTACTACCCGATGAATCGCCTGTCACCCTGAATCCCTCGACTGTCACCCTGAACAACGTGAAGGGTCTAGATTCTTCGCGGAGTCTACACTGAGCGACGGGCAGATGCTTCGCTGCGCTCAGCATGACAGAAGCGAAGTGCTCAGAATGACATTAGGACTCAGAATGACAGTAGGAGTTGCTAGTCTCTTACCTGGTCCATTTCGAACCGGATACGCTCCCCTTCCTGCATCAGGCCATCAATCTTCTCAAAGTGGCGCTGGAGTTCTGCGTCAGTCATAATGCTGCTCGCGTCTCGCTCCGTCAACTGGAACGCCCGTTCACCGGCCGCGCAGTAGAGTTCTTTGATCTCTCCCTCCACCGCGTCCAGTTTGAATTTCAACCGGAGCAGTTCAACCTCTTCCAGCGACCGATTGACGGCCTTGGCCGAGCCTCGCCGGACGATCGCCCATCCAGTTCGCAGATCGTTTCCCAGCCGCCGCCATCGAAGACGCATCAGGAGACCCCCGCGAGGTCCAACTTATCCCGCCAGCGACGTAGAAGCGACCCCTTCAACTCGGCGTGGTCCGGCCTGGTCAGGGCAGGATCCTGCTGAAGCAGGCGCGCAGCCTCATCGCGCGCCTCTTCCAGAATCTTGGCATCCCGAATGAGATTTGCCACTCGCAAGTCGGCCGGTCCCCATTGCCGTGTGCCGAAAAACTCGCCCGGCCCTCGAATGGCAAGGTCTTCTTCGGCGATCACAAAGCCGTCATGGCTCCTCACCAGGGCTTCCAAGCGCCGACGGCCTTCTTCTGTCACCCGCTTCGGAGCCATGAGCAAGCAATAGGACTGGTGCACGCCCCGTCCGACCCGACCTCGGAGCTGGTGAAGCTGCGCGAGCCCAAACCGGTCCGCATGCTCAACCAACATCACCGACGCATTGGCGATATCAATGCCCACCTCGATGACGGTTGTCGCGACCAAGACCTGAATGCGCTCTTCCTTGAAGGCCGTCATCACGCGCTCCTTTTCGTGGGCCTTCATCCGGCCATGGATCAGGCCGACCTTCCATGTGGGAAAGACCTGCTCTTGCAAGAGCTGCGCTCCCGTCATAGCCGCCTGTAGATCCACCTTCTCTGACTCCTCGACCAGCGGAAACACCACATAGGCCTGACGCCCGCGTGCAAGTTCGTCCTCCACCAGGCGGTACATCCTCGCGCGTTGGTTTTCTCCAAATAACAGGGTGCGGACCGGGCACCTCCCGGGGGGCATGGCATCTATCACCGACACATCAAGATCGCCATAGACAGTCAGGGCAAGGGTCCTTGGAATCGGGGTGGCGGTCATGACCAGCACGTCCGCCGAATAGCCCTTTTCCTTAAGAGTCGCCCGCTGCATGACTCCGAATTTGTGCTGCTCATCCACGACCGCAAGGCCGAGCTGTTGAAACCGCACGTCCTGTTGGATCAAGGCGTGGGTTCCCACGACGACTTGGGTTGATCCATCCGCAATGGCGGCGAGGGTCGCGTCTCGTTTTGTCCCGCCGCGGCCGCCGCTCAGCAACAGGCAGGATACGTGGAGAGGTTTCAGCAGATACTGTAGAGTCCGGTAGTGCTGCTCAGCCAGGATCTCGGTTGGTGCCATGAGCGCCGCTTGATAGCCGGATCCCACTGCGAGCAGCATCGCCAGTACCGCCACAACGGTCTTTCCGGATCCCACATCGCCCTGGATCAGCCGATTCATCGGATGGGGACTGGCCAGATCACGCCGGATGTCCTGAAGGACACGGGTCTGGGCCGGCGTCAAGCGAAACGGCAACGACTCCAACAAACGCGTGGAGAGCAAGGATGCGAGATCATACTTAAGAACGCGCGATTCTCTCTTGACCTCTTCCCGTTTCTGGCCGAGCGCCAACTCCAGCAGGAGGAAATCTTCAAAGGCCAGGCGGCGGTGCGCGGGAGTACGGCCCCGATTCAGCGCCTCAAGATCGGTCCCAAGGTCCGGAAAGTGGACCGCCATGATCGCTCTGTTCAAGGGAAGAAGACCCCGGCGGCGGCGCATCTCTAAAGGCAACGGGTCAATGGCGCCCTCCGCGTATTGGTCCACGATCACTTTCATCATGGCGCGCAGGCGATCGCTGACCATTATTCGCGACTTGGTTTCGCGACCATGATAAACCGGAACGATGCGTCCCATGTGAACGAGATCGCGGGCAGGAGTACCGGGATGATCCAGAATTTCAAAAATCGGATTCTCCATTTGCAGCTGGGTCCACCGGCCATCTCTGGTTTTCACTTGACCATACATCATCAGCCGCTGCCCAGGTTTGAGGGTGTCCGCTAAATAGGCCTGATTAAACCAGATGAGATGAAGGCACCCGGTTCCATCAGCCGCCGTCGCCTCCACCAGCTTTTGCCGCTGATATTTCGTCACCTTCAACCTGGCCGACTGAACCTGCGCTTCAATGGTCGCGACATCGCCCGGCACCAAACTCTTGATGGAACGTACCTGCGAGCGGTCTTCATAGCGCCAGGGGAGCGACCAGACGGCGTCCTCGACGGTCCGGATCCCCAGACGGGATAACACTTCCGCCTTCTTGGGTCCGACGCCTCGCACATATTGAATCGGGTGATCCGAGAGCCGATAGGCCGCGCGCGCAGCTGGGGGCCTCGATGGAGCAGCCACCAAGCGCTCGAGATTGGTTAACACACCCCGCGCTTCGGCGACTCTGCGGATGCGCAGGACGGCAGAAAGCTGATCATAGTCAGAGAAGAGCTGGGAAAGATGCAGGAGCTCTGCTTCCACAGCGGGGGACCGCACGGTCTGGCCGAGCGCGTCGGTCACTTGACGGGAGACAAAACGGGCTAGGTCCTTAATGGTATGCGGGCTGGTCCGCTCAGCGAAAGCCAAGGGTCGTGCGATGACCTGAATGATCTCTTTTAGCCGGTCTATCTCCATCCCGTCGCCATTTTCACTAAGACCGCTCAAAACATCAAGTACTTACGCATGCCTTCCAGGTCCCCTCCCCAGCGTGGGAGAGCCCTTTTCTGAGTCGCTAGGTCTGTGATTTTGCCCACCGAGCCTTTGTCGGTCCTAGGCTAAAGCCTGAAGAATTCCTACCCGATAAGACTATATAACTTAACACTCTTTCGTGAGGTCGTGTATGGAACTTCTCTCCCATTACCCACTCGTCAGATATGTCGTCGAGGTGATGTTCATGATCACCCTGACGGCCTTTGTGCTTGGCATGTTGGTGTCGACCTGGTCGCTCTTCGGCCGCCACTTCTCGTCGGGAGAACGACACAGACGCTGGAAACGGCCGGAGGACTTTCGGGCCGGGTGCTGGAAACTTCCTAAATAGCTCTTGTGTCATCTCATGAGAGATGTTATACCTACCACCACTTTTGTGCTTCAGACGGTATGAACCCCTATCAATCTTTAAGAGGTGACACATGAAAGCACAAAACCTGCTGCTCGCGATCAGTAGCGTGGTGATCCTTGTCCTTCCGGCATGCTCCACGAAAGGTGGCATGTCAACGACCGGCGGAAGCGAGGCAGAGCAGATGGCGTCCGCCCGGGACGGAGGGGGAGAAGGCAGGGGCGGCAGAGGCGGCCCTGGGACCGGCAAAGCCGGCGAAGAGGGTGGGCTCGGATTTGGCGCTCCCGGAAGCGGAAGCGGCGGCAGCCAGCCGCTCACGGGCTTTTCCAAGAAACCTAGTGAAGAATCGGTCGCTGGGTCCACACCGCCTGTGATGGTATCGAAGGCAGACTCGCAGACAACAGGGCAGGGGATCGAAAGCCGAGAGGCACGGAAAGCTCGGGAGGATGCCCGCCGCGAGCTGGCGGACATTTACTTCGCGTATGATCGCTGGAAGCTGTCCGACGAAGGCAAAAAAAACTTGTCGCAGAGCGCCGGCTTTCTGAAGGAGAACCCCAAGGTGAAGGTGGTCATTGAAGGCCATTGCGACGAGCGCGGCAGCCGGGAGTACAATCTCGCCCTCGGGGAGAAGCGCGCCAAGGAAGCGCGCCAATACCTGGCGGACCTTGGGATTTCTAATCCGGTGGTGGTCACAAGTTACGGCAAAGAGCGGCCGGCTTGTAGCGAACATGATGAGACCTGCTACTGGAAGAATCGCCGTGCCCATCTGCTGATCGAGGCCGGCCAATAAAGTTCTGGCCGCACTTCGCAGGTACCGACCTCCCGCATCACCCTTGTCACTAAAAGCGCGGTTATGGTAGTATGTGCCCTCTGCGTTCACGGTGAGAAGGAGTACTGCAGTGGCTAGAGTTTGCGAAGTTTGCGCCAAGAAACAGTCGGTGGGTAACACCGTGAGTCACGCGAACAACCGGACGAAGCGGGTGTTTCGGCCGAATCTTCAGACGGTGCGGGCCCTGATCAACGGCGCAACCCGCCGCATGCGTGTCTGCACAAGTTGCATTCGAAGCGGAAAGATCAAAAAGGCGTTGTGATTGTTATCCATTCACCAGCCGAACCACCGCCCCATCCTCAAAAAATTCGATGATGTTCAGCGCCGCATGGCGCTGAGCGATGCGCTCCATGTACTGCAGCTCCAAGTTCAAGGCATGGCAAAGCAACACCCGATTGACCCCGCCGTGAGCCACAACCGCCAGCTTCTCTCCTAGATGTCGCTTGGCGATCTCCTGAATCACCGGCACAACGCGGGCCGCCAGTTCCCGGCAGCTTTCCCCGCCAGTGGGTTTGGCGTCCGCCGGGTTTGTCATCCAGTCGTTCCACTCATCGGGGAAGCGCCGTAGCAGCTCCGCCTTCGGAAGCCCCTCCCACTCCCCAAAACATTTCTCCCGCAACAGTGGCAGGATCACCGGCTTCAGGTGCAGAACGCGACCGACGATCTCGGCGCCTTGGGCGGCCCTCCTGAGATCGCTGGCATAGAGCGCCGTGATCTCCTGTCCGCTCAGCCGGCGGGCAACCGTCTCCATTTCGGCCATACCGGTCGCGGTCAGCTCGACGTCGAGCTGGCCATTGCAATAGCCCGGCCGCAGCGTCTCGCCATGCCGGATCAGGTAAAGGGTCGTACCTTTCTGTGACATTCGCGGACCTTACAATGTCCTAAAACCCTTTGCGCCATTCCCACGGAGGAATTGGATCGGCATCGTCCCATAGACCCCGTCGCAGCGTCCTTGCTTCCCGCTCCAGCTTCCACAGACTATCATTGTGTGGGACATTAATCCTGTCCCACCATGCTAATCCGGCTTTGAGCAACTCGTGACTCAGATTGAGACCCGACGCGAGCGAGATCACGGCTGCCTGGATACCCCATGCCTGGGCCGCCTTCGTCACGACATGCACTTTCTTTCCGAGAGCCAGCGATACCGTAAACGCGTGCGCATCCGTGCCGAAGGGCTGGCCGATCTCAGGTGCGTCTACCCCATCAAGTCTGAACACAAGGACCTCCGAACCCTTCTTCACTTGGAGGGTGTCTCCCTCGAGCACACCGATGATGAAGCCGTCGAAATCTTGGGCGAAAACAGGGGCCGCGCAGCACGAGAGAATACCCAGGGCAAACATGACGCCCTTCAGGCAAGCGCGTTTTCTTGGACGCGTAGAGTTTCGGTGACGCCGTACGGCCTCACCGGTTTCCGTCGAAGAACGGCGCAGGCCTTCTTCGGACATGAGCAGCTCCTGGAAAGTTGCCCCCTCGATTTCAAATCCCGCATACTATAATATTTATTGATACACAGGCGACGCACCGCCACACTATGCCATGGACTGACATCTCGATCAATCATCTCGACTTCTCCTCAACGACGCGACAGAACCTGGACGCGTGCCTGTGTTTTGTCTATTGTCCGGTATCCCTCGGCCTCTTAGTCTTCAACTTGAGGATCTCATGAGAATGCTTGCCCTCCTCGTCGCCGTCGGAGTCGTGTCCTTTCACGCAGGCTGCGGGATGCCCGCCAGACCTGCTTCAGAACCTGATCGAGCGTTGCCCGCTCAACTGCTATACACCCCGACGCCGCAAGTGGACCGCGGGCCTTGGGATGCCGATCGCTTAAAGGCTGCCGAGGCGCTGTTGCAGGCCAGGCCAGCGACGGATCTGGACAAGCAACGGCAAGCGCTCGCAGCCGCCTATATCTACTGGGGCGACGCTCTCTTTAAAGGGTTCATCACATCGCAGGAGAAGACTGCCCTGACCGACGAACCGCCTCCGGCATCAGCATTCGTCACGTCTCCTCCGCTCTGGTACTGGACTGACAAGCAGCAACAGCAGTTGGATCAGATGTTGCAGCAGCAACGCGACCGATATTATCGGGACCGCCAACCGCCTCCCCAGTTCCCGCGTGCCCCAATCTGCAATAGCACGACGATGGGGGGACAGGTGTATACGCATTGCTATTAACGCACTTTATGTTGAGGCATAAAATCCGGCTTGCTTGCGTCATTCTCCTTTTCATGGCGGGGATGGGGATCGTTGGCTGTGGGTCCTCGAAAGTCCTGCCTGAGACGCATCATGAGCCCTCGGTTGAGAAATGGATTGGAAAAACCAAACAGCAACTGCTTCAGGCCCTTGGTCCGCCTACTCAGCAGTTGGCATTATCCACCGGTGAAAGCACTTTGCTGTGGGAAAAGAAGGAAGGCTGTCGCATCTCTTTTAACATAGACAAACAAGGACGGGTCGACTCGGGCCATGACACCTGCCCTACTGGAGCTTCTCAGGCTCAGCCTAAAAAATAATCCTCACTATTCCAGCATCGCGGTCTCATGGCCGAGTTAAGATCTCTCTACTCGGGAGCGCGCGTCCTACCTCCCGACTCTTGAGGGCGCCCCAGACCGCCATGTAACGCCACTGCCGAGCAATTCCGTCCTGATCGTAGGTGATCGTGATCCGATCATCCGATCCTCGCAAGCGCCATTCAGAATGAGTGCCCTCTTGTTGCGGCACACTGTCTTGATCCGGTGGTCCATTTTCGAACAAATGCTTTTTTCGGCTTTCCCCGAGACAACTGTCGAAACCTGCTCGAAGGCAGTCCGAATCGGTAGATAAACATAAGACATAGGAGCCAAACGCCACGTAATGGGCCCCCGCAAGCGTAGGCTGATCTTTACCTTTCCCGGTCCTAATCTCGGCGCATCCCAGCAGGGTTATAAGCAACAGCACTATCCTTATCGCGACGTTCACTATCCGGCAGAGCCTCCGTTATAGTCCTTTTCGGACAATTTCGTCCGCAGCATAAATGCCTCTCGGTATGAGCCAGGGGATCACAATCTGCCCTAAACATAGCGTCACCTCTTAATTGACTCCGTTCAGCTTCAGCGGTAACCTTGGCAACCAGTAGATTACCTAGAGAATGTCTATCTAGTACGGGTATGTTCTTCCAGTGCGGTTGTGTACATGGCGCCCTGGCGTAGAGCGCACCGAAGCGAAAGCGAAGGAGCCCGAGAGCGGTTCAATGGAATAGTGATCGGTCACCGGATAGATGAAGGAGGCAGCGCATGAGACCACCTGAAGTTTTTGGAATCATCCTCCGAGTCCTTGGTCTCATCACGATCGTGTACTGTCTGTGGTCATTGTTCATCGGTATCGCAATCTATTCAAGTTCAGACGTGGCTGATTTAGGAATGGTTTGGTCCTTTATTATTCCAATAGTCGGCATACCTCTCGGCCTTTATTTGCTTAGAGGTGCTCCGCGTGTCCTACGATTCAGTTACCCAAGCGAGAAGTAATGGTTTACGGGCGAATTGAGGAGCGCGTCGCGAACCGATGGAGCTATGCCGCTCCGGTCTCCCCGGAAGGCGAGTCTACAAAGCGACGACCGCGGATGACGAACTGCCCCCTGGCGAAGTAGCGGATGAGCTCCACCGACGCCCATCGCTCAAGATAACCGGTCCCGTTGCAGAAACGGCAAAGCTCTTTCGGCGACTCACAGCGGCAAGCCCAGCGGATGAGGACTTCCATAACGTGCCATCCATCGAGCGGCAGTGTCTTATGAACAGGAACGGGAATACGCCCAGCCCAGCAGAAAGAGATGGTGCTAGCGTTTAGACGTTCCTGCCCAAGGCAATGTATCTAAGTGCTACGTGAAGAAAGTGTACTCCGACTGCTCCCCTTTTGCAATCCCAGCCGCCTCTAACCAGGATCCTCTATCGAGGTCGGTGGCGAGCCGCTAGACGGCCGCGGCGGGCGATGATTCTCCCGGTAATTCGCGCCTCATTGTCGAGACGCATAGGCATCCAGCGTTCGAGATAGCCGGTCTTCTCGCAGAGTGTACAGGTCTTTGGCTGCTTGCCCTCGCACCGAGGACAGCGCCAGCGAACCAGAATATCCATGTCCTAGTTTACCAGATTCGCCCTCGTATTTCCCCCTCCCTTGCTTCCTCGTCGCGTCCGCTCCAGCCTTCCCCACACTTATTCCGGCAAGGTGCACAGTGCGGTTGCCCTACGAAGTATCTCCAAATCTTGTGGACAGGCTACTGGTGGTTAACTTAGTGTCATGAGCCAAGAGAGATTATCTTAAAGGGGAAAAAGGGTGAATGTATACACCCACATGACCGTCGTGGCAATAGTGGCCTTCTGGGTGGGAGGGTGTGCACTGCAGAACTTTACCCCGCCCCCCGGAACCAGTGACCTTCAAGCCAAGCAAGATCGCGATGTCTGCGCGAGGGATAATCAAGCCTACCGCTACGTAAATATTACAACAAACCGGTCGCTTTACCAGCAGTGTCTGGAATTTCTAGGCTATAAGGAAGGTCCCTACTAAACGCATTTCCGCATGGTCTCTACGGACACCTCCCGTTCACGATTTCAGTTTTCTGACACACGACAATCGCGCGGACCATGGCATAACCATTAATCTTGTCTTTAAACTCCGCGGTACGTCGAGTCCATCGAAGCCGCTGAACAAATTGGAGCGGGAGACGGGATTTGAACCCGCGACCGACGGCTTGGGAAGCCGCTGCGCTACCACTGCGCTACTCCCGCTCTGAGTGAAGGATTATCACCTCTGCGTGATCCAAGTCAATTTCCCCCGGGAAGAGGCACGTCTTAACGAGCCTGCCGTGTCTACTCGGCGAACCGCACAATCCCGAATCGTTTCTTGCCGACTTTAAGCCGATACTCCTGCCCGCCCTCGGTCGGAAATGCGCGGTCGCTATCAGTCACTTTTTCGCCGTTGACCTCCACGCCGCCTTGGGCAATTAAGCGCCGCGCTTCAGTCTTACTCGGCGCCAGACCGGATCCGACGACCATCGCCACGAGGCTATTGGCGTCTTTCGGTAGCAGCTTTCGCTCAGCCGTGTCGGTTGGAAACTCACGCTCGCGAAACCGGTGTTGAAATTCAGCGCGACCTTGCTCTGCCGCCGTGGTTCCATGGTAGCGGGCGACAATCTCCTGAGCGAGTTGCAACTTGGCGTCCATCGGATGCAGCCGTGAGGCCGCGGCGACGTCGGTGTCGGTCAGCAATTCGTAGTACCGTCTCATGAGACTATCCGAAATAGACATGATCTTGCCGAACATTTCTCCGGGCGGATCTTCGAGCGCGATGTAATTGCCGAAGCTTTTGCTCATCTTTCGGACACCGTCCGTGCCCTCCAGCAGCGGCATCGTGATCACCACCTGTGGCGGTTGCTCGTAAGCGCGCTGCAGATCGCGCCCTACCAACAGATTGAACTTCTGATCGGTCCCCCCCAATTCAACATCCGCCTCAAGGACGACGGAGTCATATCCCTGCACGAGCGGATACAGAAACTCATGGATGCTGATAGGCTTCTGGTCTTGGAAGCGTCTATGGAAATCGTCGCGCTCCAGCATGCGCGCCACGCTGTAATGCGCCGTCAAATGTACCAATTGCTCGGCCGTCAGTGTGTTCATCCACCGGCTGTTGAACTCCAGCGTCGTGCGCGTCGGATCCAAAATCTTGAAAATCTGGCGCTCATAGGTCTTCGCGTTGTTTCGGACTTCATCCTTCGTCAACGCCTTGCGGGTCTCCGAAACACCTGTCGGGTCACCGATCATGCCGGTAAAATCGCCGATCAGAAAGATTACCTCATGGCCAAGGTCCTGGAAGTGTTTCAGCTTATGGATGAGTACGGTGTGCCCGAGGTGAAGATCCGGGGTGGTGGGATCAAAGCCTGCTTTCACGCGCAGCGGCCGGCGCTCCTTGAGCCCCACGGCAAGTTTCTCTTCCAGCTCCCTTGGTGAGATGATCTCAACCGTGCCGCGTGCCAAGAGCTCGAGCTGTCGTTCGACTTCAGTCATGCGTCGCCACTGTCACCAAGGGACGAAGCCGATCCATCCGCTTTTTCCCGATGCCCTTGACTTCGCGGAGTTGCTCGATGGTTCGAAACGCTCCGTGCGCCTTGCGATATTGCAGAATCCGCTCCGCAAGCTGCTCGCCGATTCCCGGCAGTTCCATGAATTCTTTCCGTTGGGCGGTATTGAGATCAATAGGAAAGCTTACGGGCCGCCGGGGGGCCGCAGGGCCAGTATGAAAAGACGGACGCGTGGTCGCGCTTGCAGGAGGGGGCGGCGGATTCGAGGGCCGAATGTCCGTTGCTTTGTCGAAGGAGTCCATCGGGATATGTTCGGGCGGGACACGCTCGGGAGCAGACTGGCCGCGATCAGATGCGCTGGCGGCCGGGCGGGGATCAGCCTGGCGTGCCGCTCGCTGGTCCGGTCCCTCATCATTTAAGGCCCAGTACAGGACTCCGATCGTCAGGGCCAGCATGACGAGTTTGATCGCCAATGACTGCAGGACGGTCACGCTCGCCTCGTCCTATCCGACGCGCCGCCGAGCAAGATGAATTGCCATGCTTTCGACATCCTCGGCCGCTTCCATGATGCCCTCGGGCATTGTGGGATGCGCATGGATTGTCTCGGCGATCGCTTCCGCCGTCGCTCCCATGTGCATCGCCACAGCGGCCTCGTGGACGAGATCGGCGGCGTGAGCGCCGACGAGATGCACGCCCACAAGCTTTCGGGTCTTGGCCTCAGTGATGATCTTCATCAGGCCGGTCGTCTCGCCCGTGGCGTGGGCCTTGCCGAGCCCGATCGGTCGAAACTTGCCGATCTTGACCTCCATCCCTTGCCGCCGGGCTTCCTGCTCGGTCAGCCCAACGCGACCAATCTCCGGGAACGTGAAGATCCCGGCGGGGATCACGTCGTACCGCATCTGTGTCGGCTGTCCTAGAATGTTCCGAACCGCGACTTTGCCTTGGGCCGATGCGACATGCGCCAGCATGGCCTTTCCCACCACATCGCCGATAGCATAAACGCCCGGGAGGCTGGTTTCCATTCTCTCATTGACCTGAATCTCACCCCGAGGGCCCCGCGCCACACCGGCCCCTTCCAACCCGAGATCGGTCGTGTTGAATCCTCTTCCAACTGAAACCAGCACCTTTTCGGTGATGAGTGGCTCTCCTACTGCCAAACTGGTTGTCACACCCTTCGGGTCCGTCGCCACCTTGTCCACCCGTGTGCCGACGAGAATTGCCACACCCTGTCTCTTAAGCTCGGCCGCCAGCAACGCGGACACCTCCTCATCCTCCGCCGGTAGAATCCGGGGTAGCATCTCCACAATTGTGACCTTTGTCCCAAGGGCGCTGAACAGGGACGCGAACTCGCAGCCTTCGACCCCGCCACCCACGATCAGCAGACTCGAGGGGATCGCGGTCAAATCAAGTATCTCTCGGCTGCTGATGATCTGCGTCCCATCAAGCGGAAGGTTCGGCAGTGCCGGAGGCGTGGTGCCGGTTCCGATGATGATCGCATCGGGCGTGAGGATAACCTCGGTCCCGTCTGCTTTGACCACCCGGACCTGCTTGGCAGCTACAAGCCTCCCGTGGCCTTCCACAAGCTCGACTTTCCAGGTGGCCAGCAGCGAGTGGATGCCCTTGACCAGGGTCGTGACGATTTTGTTCTTGCGGGCCACCATGCGGGAGAGGTCATAGGACACTGGACCAGTAATGGTGATGCCGAATTCCCCAGCCTTCTTGATCTTGGTGGCAAGCTCGGCGCAGGCCAGCAAGGCTTTACTGGGGATGCAACCCCAGTTCAGACACAGCCCACCCACAGCGGCGCTTTCCACAAGCGTCACGCGGGCGCCGAGTTGCGCCGCGCGGATGGCTGCGACATAGCCTCCCGTGCCTGCGCCAATGATCACAATATGTTTCTGCTCAGGCATGAAGCTTACACACTGTCACCCTGAACAAAGTGAAGGGTCTAGATTCTTCGCTTCGCTCAGAATGACACCGCTGCTGTTCAATGACACACTCATCTGTTAAATGACACTCCTGCTGTTACTGCGGCGCTTTGAGGAAGGCTTGGTACGCTTTGGCGTCCATGAGCTTGTCCACCTCAGAAGGATGTGTGAGGTCAATGACCGCCACCCAGCCCTCCCCATAGGGATCCTTGTTCGCTAATTCTGGCCGCTCATTCAGAGTCTGATTCACCTTGGACACCGTACCGGTCACTGGCGTATAAATCGAGGACGTGGCTTTGGTTGATTCAACCTCACCGATCTCCTGCCCAGCCGTGACGTTCTTGCCGACCTGCGGCAATTCAAAGAAGACAATGTCTCCCAGCGCTTCTTGCGCATAGTCACTGATGCCGATCACCGCTTTTTCGCCTTCCAGCCGAACCCATTCATGCTCCTTATGGTATCGCAGATTTTCCGGTATCATTGTCTTCCTCGTGGTGAAATGCCGAGTGAAATGGACCTCGGATGCTAGATTAGCGCCCGGGCTTTGTCAAGCCATGCCCGGTGAGTTTCTCCTTGTAAATCAAGCCGGTACCGCTTGGCACCGACCCAGGTAGTGTCCTGCGGGACATCCCCGGATCGACGAGGAGCAGCAGACGCTTTCCGTTTGTTCCATCGGTCAAGGACTTGGTGCCGGACGCAAGGCCCGGCGCAAGAGAGGTCACGATATAGTCGAAGCGGTACCGTCTGAGATCCAACAGATCCTCCGTATACCAGGCCAGAGCGGCTCGCGGATTTGTGATAGCCTCGGGATGAACTTCAATGGCGACTCGTACCTTTGGGTAGGACTTGCGGACAGCCCGGAGGATTCCGTCTACCACCTTGAACTGTTCCCGCTGCTTCCATCCGGCCCATCGCCAAAACTCCGGAGCGAATTGCAAACTTTCTTGCGATGCTCCAAGGCGGAGTCGGGCCGGATCCAGACGTTGCCCCATATCGCGCTCATAGACGCGCAGGGCGAAGGGACTAAACCCTTCCCATACACTCGATGGTGGGTCAGCGACAAGCAGCAGCGCGTCTACGCCGGTGGCGGCGAGATCCATCAGCAGCCCGATAAGGTATTCCGACACGGCGGGATGCAGCAGGTCGATGGTTCCGGAAGCGATGACGTCACCGGTTGCGGGGTTGTACCGCCCATCGAACCATCCGAGTCCAGGATCAATCCAGTCCATCCGCCGAATCGAGAGCGCGGCCCACACCTGAACCTGTTTTCGATGAGCGCTGAGGACGAGTTCGCCGAGGCGATCGCGAATGATCGGCGCCCAATCGGTTTTAAAGTACACTCCGGCATCGGACCGTGGTGATCGTGGTCCTGCGCCTTGGCGTGCTACTTCCACCACCATTGTATTGATCCCGGCTTGTTGCAATCGGACCAGTTCGCGCTCACCCAAAGCTTCCGTTCTGTCTGCGGGAATATAAGAACCGAGCGGCAAAGGATTATCGGAGAGTGGGAGACCACCTTGTCGTTCAAGGTCAGGAATCTTGGTCCGCGCCAGGACGCTCTGAGGCGCGTTCGGAAATTCAGTCGCGAGCCGGCGGTATTCGGTGAGCGCTAACAGGGTATCACCGCGCGCTTCCAGGGCCTGCGCCAACAACAGCATGGCTTCGGATCGTTCGGGGGCTTGTGGATAGACGTCACGGACACGGCGAAACGCGCTGATCGCCCGGTCCAGCCTTCCCTGGCTCATCGCCTGCCGGCCGGACCTCATCAGCCCAGCAATCACCTCCGCCGGCGGCATTGAGACCTTCGCGACCTTCTCCGGAGCCCGGGCGGGTTCCGAAACGCAGGCCGAGAGTATGAAGAATCCGAGCGCTAAGAATGCGAAGAACGTCAGCCCCCATTCCCGCTCCCTCGAAGTCCGGCGGCCCCTCTCCCTCGAGGTGCGACCGATCGTGGGGAGTGGATTGCACATCCTCGGACTCAGCACGAACGGATTGTCCACAACGGGCTGGAAGAATCGTCTCAGGAAGGTCAGCGTTGCGGCAACTCCAGCTCGCTGAAGAAATAGGCGAGCTCGAACTTTGCGGTTTCGGCCGAATCCGAACCATGCACCGCATTGTGCTCGATATGCGTGCCGAACAGTTTTCGGAGTGTGCCCTGCGTCGCTTTCGCCGGATCCGTTGCTCCCATCAGATCGCGGTGCCGCTTGATGGCGTCCTCCCCTTCCAGCGCAACGACAACAATCGGGCCAGAGGACATGAAGCTGCACAAGCTGTCGAAGAACGGCCGCTGTTTATGGATATAGTAAAAGCCCTCAGCCTGGGCCTTGGTCAGACGCAGAAGCTTCATCCCGACCGGCACCAACCCCGCCTGTTCGTAGCGTTCGACAATAGCGCCGACACGATGGCGTCCGGTCGCGTCCGGCTTAATGATGGCGAGTGTGCGCTCAATCATGAAGGATACTATACCCCAAGCCATGAGAGGAAGAAAAGACTGGGCGAAAAAGGAAAAAGGGGACAGGCAACTTTTCCGAGCCTTTCTCGTCCGACGCATGGACAGCCAGGCTTTTGGAAAAGTAGCCTGTCCCCTTTTTCGCAGCTGTCGCCTTTTGGGGACTCGAGGATTGTTGGTCTTGCGCTCAGGACTGACGCATTCGGGACGCCAGTTCCGAAGGGCGGAAGATTCCTTTTTCGGTGATGATGCCCGTGATCAAGCACGCGGGGGTCACGTCAAAGGCGGCATTGGCTACCGACACACCGTCCGGGGCGATCACGATCTCGCCGCGCACGTGGGTCACCTCGCGCGGATCGCGCTGCTCAATCGGAATCTCGTCTCCGGACTGCATCGACAGGTCAATAGAGGAGCTGGGCGCCGCTACATAGAACGGAATGCCATGGGCGTGCGCCAGCACCGCCACGCTGTAGGTGCCGATCTTGTTGGCGACGTCTCCATTGGCGGTGATCCGGTCTGCCCCGACCACGCAGACATGGACCTTTCCCTGGCGCATCAATGCCCCTGCCATGTTATCCGTGATGACCGTGACCGGAATACCGTCCTGCATCAACTCCCAGGCCGTCAGGCGCGCGCCCTGAAGAACCGGCCGCGTCTCGTCGGCCAGCACCTGAATCTTTTTACCCGCCTCCCATGCCGCCCGCACGACGCCCAGAGCGGTGCCATAGCCCCCGGTCGCCAAGGCTCCCGCATTGCAGTGGGTCAGAATCGTCTGCTCATCGCCGATCACTGCATTGCCGTACTGCCCGATCGCGCGGTTCATCGCAATGTCTTCCTCCAGGATCGCCTGCGCCTCGGCGATCAATTGCTGCTTGATGACAGGAACGGGTTGGTTCCGCATGGATTCCAGCTTCCGCTTCATCCGGCTGATAGCCCAGAACAGATTGACCGCCGTGGGCCGGGTCGCCGCAAGGTGATCAGCAATCTCGAGCACGCCCTTGCTGAATGGCTCATACTCCGTGACCGGCAGCGCCTGAGCGCCAAGAGCCACCCCCATCGCCGCAGTAATGCCGATCGCGGGCGCGCCGCGCACCCACATCTCTTTGATCGCGATCGCGACGGTCTCATAGTCCCGGCAGTCTACGAATTCCACTCGGTCCGGCAGCACGCTCTGGTCCAGGATTCTCACCGCGCCGTCTTTCCACTCAACTGTCGGAACCATTGCGTCACCCTTACCCTGGGCTCATTTCACCCATTTCACGGACAAGACTTGCACCTCCGCCTCAATGGGCGACAGGCGCGGCGGAATCATACCGGTATAGATCACGGTCAATGGCCGTTCATCCAACGGCTTCAAATCGTTCAGACAGCTCCCCTGCTGTACGTCAATGAATGTCTTGGCGGGATCGCGGAATCGCACCTCGACGCAAATCCGCTCCGCTGTCCAATCAGAATCCCCGTTCAGTAAGCGCATGTCAGCCTGATACCGCGCAATGCCGAGCGTACTGTTGTAGTTCGGGATCGCCTTGATCTCCCGAATCATGATCATATCATCGGCAGGCGGATCATTCGGGCGTCCACCCCCTGGGAGAGGTCTCCGCTCGGGCTCCTTCACCGCAGGTTTTTTGGATTCCGGCTGCGCCTCATCAGCAGGGATCGGGGGCGCCGGGATCAACTGCGGAAGGTTTTCCAACTTGCGGCACTGGCCGCCCAAGCTCCGGTCCGAGTAGACCTCCGTTCCATCCGGCCGGACACACCGCCACACATCAGCCCGGACCGCAGGAAAATACGCAAGAAGGACACATGACGATATAAAGAGCTGGCAAAGAAAAACGCGACGTCGTTCTTTTCCTCTCATGGTCATCCCAATTCGGCTGATGGTGAGCAACGCTCTGCTTCTCATTCTAGACGATACCTCGCACCACCTGCCAGAAAGAAGGGTGACGATAACCTACCGCGAGCCGTTGTGCCGGCTGCCTCTTTTCTGGTAGCGCACGACCGCGCGATTATGCTCCTCGAGCGTTGATGAAAACTGGTGAGTCCCGTCATTCTTGGACACAAAGTACAGATATTGGACGGGCGCCGGATTCAGCGCTGCGAGGATGGATTTGAGT
>Ga0184632_10000264_pt1 | contig 19112 bp, 21 predicted proteins | sample PLM31_50_b1_FD_133153 | JGI IMG/M metagenome (GOLD analysis project Ga0184632, IMG submission 133153) | Groundwater sediment microbial communities from an aquifer in East River, Colorado, USA - PLM3-1_50_b1 | ecosystem: Environmental > Terrestrial > Soil > Riparian zone | place: USA: East... | reverse complement strand
TTCATCCACTCCATGGCTTCCGCCGGCTTGATCGAGAGACCGCCTGAGTCGAAGGTAACGCCCTTGCCCGTGATGGCGATGGGGGCGGCCTTCCCGCCGCCCAGGTAGCTCAGTTCGATCAGCCTCGGCTCGTTGATGCTTCCCGATCCGACACCCACGATCCCGCCAAAGCCTCCACGCTGGAGCTGGGGTTTCGTCCAGATCCTGCATTGCATACCGTAGAGCGCCGCGATCTTGCGGGCCTCGGCGGCAAGGAACGCTGGCGTCGCATCCAGGGCGGGCGTGTTGACCAGGTCGCGCGCCCAGTTCGCCGCGTCCGCGTAGATCTGTCCACGGCGCAGACCCTCCCGGACCGTCCGTCGGTCGCCGTCCCCGAGCGCCAGCACCCGCTTCAGCCGCGGCTTGTACTTGGAGGCATCGTCTATCGGCCTCTCCTTGTAACGGTCGAAGCGGTAGGTCCCCAGGATCAGGCCTTCAGCGAAGGCATGAGCGGACTCCTGGGCCTCCGGCCCAACCTGATGGAGTGTGCTGGCCACAGTCGGGAATTTGGAAAGGGTCCTGCCGACCTTCATCATCGCCCTTCGTACGGAGCCAGCGTCGGCCTGGTCCTTTGGCCCGACGCCCAGCAGGAGCAGCGTGCCGGCCTTGAGGCGCCCGAACGTTGGGACCATCGACGCCTCACCGACCTTGCCTTCGATGCGTTGCTCGGCCAGATGCGCCATCAGGTCGGCCCCCAAAGCCCGCCGCACGGCGTCGAGTCCGGGCCCGGGCTTGCGGCCCTGGAAGAAGGGAAGGACCAATAGATCGGCCGCCGCCTCCGCGGGCGACGCCGACGAGACTTCGAAATCGGGCACTAGGGCCTCCTGTAATAGTGATCGCCTGCAAGTTGTACGGAAGAGCCGTGTCAGTCTAGCGGGACCCGTGTAAATCCCCGCAAGCCGGCCCTTTGTCGGGGCAGCCCACCCCTCGTACCCTTGCCGGTCGTGGAGAACCGGAGCCTGAAGCGCTTTGTGCACTTCTCGCGCGACGGCGTCAGGAGGGAGACCGTCTACGAGACCGGGCGGCTCTGGACGCAGATCCTGTGCTTCGAGCGCAACCAGACCATGGGCCCGGTGACCGATCCCGAGTCGGATGCCGTCTTCACGATCGTGGCGGGCGAGGCCGTGTTCCTGGTGGACGGAAGACGCAAGCGGCTCGAACAGTGGAGCGCCGTGCTCGTTCCTGCCGGCGCGGAGGTGACGGTGTCGAATGCCTCTGCCGACCCGCTCGTATTGCTGCTGGTGGCGGCGCCGCCTCCTGCATCCCGAACTGGCTCGGGCTCGGCCGCCACATCAGTATGATTCGGTCATGACCAGACGCTTGGCACCCATCGCTGTCCTGCTCGTCGTTCTCGGCTCGGCGTGCTCGTCGAGCAAGTCCACCTCCACCCCGACCACGCCGGCCGCCACGGGAGGGAATGAGGTGGCGATCACGATGGTGGACAATTCGTTCAACCCATCGACCATCACGGCCGCGAACACCGCCACGCTGGTGCTCACCAACAACGGGGCGGCGCTGCACAACTTCACGATCGAGGGCAGTTCGGTCGACCAAGACGTGCAGCCTGGGCAGACGGTGGATCTGACCCCGCCCCCTACTCCCTTCGAGCCCGGGACCTACAACGTCTTCTGCAAGTACCACAAGGCGCTGGGGATGACGGCCACCCTCACGGTGACTGCTGGCTGACGGCCCGGTTGCGCGTCGGCAGCAGGGCCCGCAGCAGGAGGAAGAGCAGCAACGCGACGCCGAACGAGGGGATGCTGGCCCCCCACTTCGACTCGGCCAATGGGTACGGGAGGCGCAGCCAGGCGTGGAGGAATGTACGAATCGCATCCTGCCAGAGAGCGGGGCCGGTCGGCACGCTCCATTGGTACACGAGGAACCCGACCGCCCAAGCGACGAAGGCCGGCGCTCTGGATGCGCCACTTCTCCCCTTGCGTCGCGTCAGGTAGTAGTGGCCCACGAACACACCGAATAGTGGAACGAAGACAGAGCCCATCAGGAACAGGAAGCTCTCGTAGGTGCCAAGCGCCACGGAGGGCCTGAGGCCCAGCCAAGCGGCGAGCACCACTCCGGCGAAAGCGACCGCGAGGATGGCCCCTCGTTGGGAGATGCGGGCCTCAAGGTTCTGGCTGGAGACGGCGGCGGAGTAGATGTCGGCGAAAGCCTCGTCCGTCTCTCCGACCAGTAGGGCGAGCAGGACCACCCAGCCGCCGGCCAGCGCGGCGATGGCCTCCCCAAGTCCCGCGGGCGTCGTGTTGGACAATCCTGCGCCAAGGACCAGCAGCGCCCCCAGGGCGTAGAACCAGGCGTTACCCAGCGCGTACCCCAGGTAGGTGCCGGCTGCGGTGGACGCCCCGCGCCTGGCGAAGCGGTTGTAGTCGGCCACCAGCGGGAGCCATGAGACCGGCATCACGATGACCAGGTCGACGGCGAGCCAGAAGCTGCCCGGGAAGCCGCCCTGGCCCGGCTGATGCCAGATCGTCCCCAGGTCCGCAGTCGTCAGGACCCTGATCGTGATCCACCCGGCCACTGCGGCCAGAACCCAGGCGCCGAATCGCTCGAGCCACCTGCGCACCACGAGGATCGCCCGATCGAGCGCCAGTCCGGTGCATACCAGTGCCACGACGGGCAGTCAGATGCATTAGGAGACATGGAACAACCGGTGCGCCACCAGGCTCATGGCCCATAGCTCGAACCCCGTCCACCCGATCAGCTGCACGATGTTAAGGGCCGACGGGAGGTAGGAGCCACGCGTGCCGAGCACGTCGCGGAAGAGGACCATGCCGGGCACCCCCTCACGGGCACCTGCCAGACCAACCAATGCAAGAGGGACGCAGCCGATGACCGTACCAACCCCGATCGCCAGCAGGGCGCGCGGCAGTCCGAGGGCCGGCACGAGGAGCGCCCCAGTGAGAAGGACGAGCAAACCTATCGCCAGGTCTCCCCATAGGACGCCGAGGTCAAAGGCCGTGAGCCGCCGGTACCGGGCCGGGACCGGATCTATTCCCCAAGTAGGAGCCTCACGTTCGAGGGCCCGTTCGAGCCGTTCCGTTACCCTCGCCATGCCTCCTCCCTCCGCCCGCATTACCGGGATCAGGTTCCGAGGGTCGCCGGCTACATAGCCGGCCTCTCAGCCCGGTGCGACCGAGCTCCCCTGTTCGCTTGACGATTCTAGTCCGCCAGTGAAACTCGATCGGACCGCCTCGCTCAGCTGGTCAATTTGAGGCATCGTATCCAGGGATGTGCGCGAGGCCACAGGTCGGTGAAGAGACGGTCCACCAGGTAACCGTTACTCGGGAGATGACCGCCCGGCTATTTGGTAGGGAGGTCCACCCCGTCTACGGGACCGCTTGGATGGTCCGCCACGTCGAGGAGGCGGGCAGGCTGCTGATCGAACCTCACCTCGACCCAGAGGAGGACGCCACCGGCTACTCGATCTCGCTGACGCACCTTCGCCCTGCCCGGGTAGGCGACCACCTCATCATCACCGCACGCGCACGGGAGGTGGACGAGCGCGCCTGCACAGCGGAGGTGGAGGTGGTCGGGCCCGTCGGCCTGGTCGGTCGAGCCACCTTCGTGCAACGCTACGTTCCCAGAGACACCTTGGGCACACCGAGGGGAGAAGAGAGATGAGCTACGAGCAGTTGATCGTCGACCGTGATGGTGCCGTTGGCATAGTTCGAATGAACAACCCCGCGCGACTCAATGCGCTCTCAGCCGTCATGACCCCCGAGCTGATGCAGGCCCTCGAACATCTCGGACAGGACCCGGGCGTTCGAGCCATCGTCCTGACGGGCGAGGGACGCGGATTCTCCGCCGGCGCCGATCTGACCTCACTGCAGGAGCCCTACCTGAGGGGAGAGCGCCCGCAGCTCTCGCTATTCCTGAAGGAGGGTTACAACAAGCTCATCCCCCTCCTGGCTCAGACGCCCAAGCCCGTGATCGCAGCCATCAACGGCGTCGTGGCCGGCGCGGGGAACTCGCTTGCCCTGGCATGCGACTTCCGGATCGCGAGCGACCAGGCCTCATTCAGCATGGCTTTCGTACGGATCGGTCTGATCCCCGACGCGGGATCCTGCTACTTCCTGCCGCGGACAGTCGGCAGGGCCAAGGCCCTCGAGTTGGCTTTGCTCTCAGAGAAGGTCGACGCTGAGACAGCTCTCGAGATCGGTCTGGTGAACAGGATCGTTCCATCCGACCAGCTCATGTCCGAGGCCCAAGCGCTCGCGGCCCGTCTGGCCGAGATGCCCACGGCCGCCATCGGTCTGACGAAGAGGATCTTCACCGAAGCCGCGGGCCTGAGTCTGGCAGAGACCATGGAACGCGAGGCGGAGGTCCAGGACATGGCCGCAGCCACGGACGACCACCTGGAAGGAGTATTGGCGTTCCTTGAGAAGCGCCCCCCAGTCTTCAGCGGGAAATAGCTACGCTCTTCCGGTCGGCGAGCGAGGAGGCGGCGAGATGGGTGCAGAGGAGAACCGACAGACCGTCGAGCGGCTCTGGCAACTCACGGAGAAGCAGGATTGGGATGCGGCAGGGGAGCTGCTGCACGACGAATTCGTTCAGGAGTGGCCGCAGTCAGGCGAGCGCATCCGAGGCCGTGAGAACTCTATGGCCATCAACAAGAACTACCCGGGCTTCCCCGCTGCGACCGTGCGCAGGACCTTGTCCGGCGGCGACATCGTGACTTCGGAGGTGATCCTGGACTACGGCGGCAAGGTCTACCACGGGGTGAGCATCTTCGAGTTCATGGACGGTAAGATCGTGAGCGAGACCGATTTCTTCGCCGAACCCTTCGAGGCTCCCGCGTGGCGGTCCCAGTGGGTCGAGCAGACCTAACGTGATTACCCAGAAGCGGTGGACCATGCTCGCCGTGATCCTCGGATCGGGGATCGTGTTCCTCGATTCCACCGTGGTGAACGTGGCCCTTCCAAGGATCGGGGAAGACCTCCCTAGCGGCTTACTGGGGAAGTTCGCCGCGGAGAATTTCGTCTATTACGGCTACCTGCTGTCCCTCTCCGCCCTGCTGATCCTGGCTGGCGCTCTCAACGACTATCACGGACGACGGAAGATGTTCGCGGTTGGGCTAGTGGGGTTCGGGGTCACCTCACTGATGTGCGGGGTGGCTCCCAACATCGAGCTACTGATCGCCTTCCGCGTGCTCCAAGGGGCGGCGGGCGCCCTGCTGGTGCCCGGATCGCTCGCCATCATCACGGCCGAATTCGAGGGAGAGGAGCAGGGCAGAGCGTTCGGGCTTTGGGCCGGGGCTTCCGCCGGCACCACCATACTGGGACCCTTCGTCGGGGGCCTGCTGGTCGACAGCGTCTCCTGGCGAGCCGCCTTCATAATCAACCTGCCACTCGTTGTCCTGGCCATCTACGCGACGGTTCGGTACGTCACCGAGTCCCGGGACGAGGAGGCCTCGGGCCAGTTCGACTGGCTGGGGGCGTTCGTGATCTTCCTTGCGGTGGGCGGCCTCTCCTTCGGGGCGATCATCGGGCAGCAGGAGAACTGGCAAGGGGTTCTCCCCTACGCTGCCCTCGTGATTGGGGCCGTCGCCGCCGTGGCTTTCCCCATCCTGATGGCCAAGTCCAAGCACCCTCTGGTTCCGCTCTCGCTCTTTCGCTCGAGGAACTTCTCCGTGACCAACATCTCGACCCTGCTCATCTATGGAGCGCTCTACGTGACGTTCGCCTTCATGGCCATCTACCTGATCGGCACCGTCGGGTACAACCCGGCGGCGACGGGCTTGGTCGGCATTCCCGGGACCCTGTTCCTGGCCTTGTTCTCCACCAGGTTCGGCAAGCTGGCAGCCAGGTATGGCTCCAGGCTGTTCATGGCTTTGGGGCCTGCGATCATGGCGCTGGGGATCCTCTGGTTCGCCCGGGTGCCGTTCACGACCGACCCCTGGGTGTTCGAGCTCCGGCATCTCTCCACGTGGGCCCCGCCAGCGAGCTATGCCTCGGACCTGCTCCCGGGCATGGTGCTGTTCGGGATTGGCCTGATGGTCATGGTTGCACCCCTTACGACCGCCCTCATGACCTCGGTCCCCAAACAGAAGTCGGGCGTGGCGTCCGCGGTGAACAACGCGATCTCCAGAGTCGGTCCGCAGCTCGCCGGGGCACTCATCTTCGTGGCGATAGCCGCCAGCTTCTATCACGGCCTGGCAACCCGGGTACCGGGTCTCGACACTTCCTCGGACCAGGTCCGCAAGGTCGCGGCGCCGCTCAACCAGCCGGACGACGCTGCCCCTGCCGAAGTGAAGGCGGCAGCTCCCGCAGCCTCTGCCGATGCCTTCCACCTTGGGATGTTCATCGCGGCGGGCCTGCTGTTCGCGGGAGCGGCCGTCAACGGGGTCGGGATCCGCAACGCGAGCGGCCCGGCATGGATGCGGCGACCGAAGGGGACGGAGACGCAGGCGATCCCAAGGCTTGGCACGGAGCGGCCGTCCGCGGCCGAGACCCCGTCCACCGAGGCCGGCTCCCCTCCGCCCTGGATGGATGCGGGGACGTGAGCGGCGGGCTGCCGGCCGAACTCGACCTACTCGACTGGAAGCGGCAAGTATTCGAGGTCTATGGGGGGATCCGTAGCGCGTCCAACCCCCGATCTGCTTGGGAGCATTGGCGCGCTAGGCGCGACGAGCTGTTCGCCGCGCATCCTCAGTCGCCGCTCACAGAGGCCGACCGTGCGTCGTTCGCCGGCCTCCCCTATTTCGACTATGACCCGGCCTTCCGAGTCCTGGGCCAAGTCGGGCCTTCGCCGGCCGAGAGCTACGAGATCGCGACCAGCGGTGAGGCCGGCGGCTCGTACGCGTTCACGCGGTTCGCCACGGCAAGGTTCGAACTCGCGGGGCGCGATCTCGCCCTGGAGCTGTACTGGCTGGAGGGGTACGGAGGCGGCCTCTTCCTCCCGTTCCGCGATCTCACGAGCGGGAAGGAGACCTACGGAGCGGGGCGCTACCTCTTCGACACCGTCAAGGGCGCCGACCTGGGGACGGAGGACGGGCGGCTCGTGCTGGACTTCAACTTTGCGTACAACCCTTCTTGCGCCTACGACCCGACATGGGTCTGTCCCCTCGCGCCACCACCGAACCGGCTTCCCGTCAGGATCGAGGCCGGCGAGCGCTTGCGCTAGGCGTCGCCTGGGTTCGCGTGCGCTACCGCATTCCACATTTCGGCTCAGAGTGAAATATCGAATGCGGTTGCAGCGGACAGGCCGGTGTGCCCCGCTCTTCCTTCGGCAGGATCTCGACCCGCCGGAGAAGAAGAAGGGGCTCGCCGATCCCGGCGAGCCCCTTCGAAGACATCTCTCCCTTCGCCTCTACAGCAGACCGTTGGTCGTGAGGAAGTCCTTGGCCACCGTCGCGACGTCCTGCTTGTCGACCTGGACCTTGCCAACCAGGTCGAGCATCCCGTCTGTCGTGAGCTTCGCGGTAACGGAGTTGATGAGCGAGGTTAGGTCGTCTGTCACGACCTGGTCGCGGACCATGGGGACGAAGTTGCCCGCAACCTGAAGGCTCTTGTCGTCCTCCAGCGCGACCCACCCCTTCTCGGTGATCGTCGGGTCTAGCGAGAAGAGCTCGCCGACCTGGACCGCGCCACTCTCCAGAGCGGCGACGGTCTGCGGCCCGCCGAAGTCCAGGGACTTGATCTCCTTGAAGGTGATGCCGTACACGCTAGCGAGGCCGGCCTCGCATGCGTTGTTGGTCGAGCAGTCCGGCGGAGAGCCGAATACCAGCTGGCCGGCGATTGGCGCCAGGTCGCTGACCTTGGTCAGATTGTACTGCTGAGCGGTTGCCGGCGTGACCACGAACACGTTGGTGCTGTTGGCCGGCGAAAAGGCGAGCGCCGTGATCCCCTTGGCCTTGGCCGCCTCCACGAACCTCGGGTAGACCTCGTCCGGCGTGCCGCTCGTGTCGGCGTTCGCGTCCAGCTTCGGGAGCTCGTAGCCGAGGTATTCCGGCTTGATGTCGATCTGCCCCGAGAAGATCGCGGCGTCGGAGACCTCCCGCGCGCCCAGGTTGAGCTGGCGCTTGACCGTGTATCCGGCCTTCTCCAGCACCTGGGCATACATCTCCGCTACGAGCTGGTTCTCCGCGTAGTTGCCGGAGACCCCGATCGTGACGGTCTTCTTGCCCCCACCCGACCCGCACGCAGCGGCCACCACGGCCAGCGCGAGCAAGGTCGCCCCGAGGGCGAGCTTGCGGTCGATCCGCATGGGTATCCCCCTTCCTCCTGCGGGGCACCTGGCCCCAACGACAGGTTGGCCGAAACCCTAACAGGCCCCCGAACAGTCCCGCCAACGAGCCATGCGTTTCACCCTTCCGCGCGCGTTCGCCGTCTACCCCGCTTGCTCGAGGCTAGTCTGGGCGAGAGAGCCCGTTCGGCCAGGCCTAGGGTGAGCTCGGTCAGGATCGCAAGGACCGCGACTAGGACCGCGCCGGCCAGGATCTTGGGCTGATCCCCCTGGGCGAAGCCGTCAACGATGTAGCGGCCCAGACCGCCGCCCGCGATCAGGGCGGCCAGCGTTGCTGTCGCGACGACCTGCACCGCCGCCGTCCTTATGCCCGCCACGATGAGGGGCGTCGCCAGCGGGACCTCGAGCCTCAGCAGCACGTCCCGCCCGCTCATGCCCATCCCCTTCGCCGCTTCGACGGTGTCCGGATCAACGCCCTGGACCCCCACGTAGGTGTTGGTGAGGATAGGTGGGAGGGCCAGTAGCACGAGTGAGATAACGGTCGGCCAGAAGCCGAACGCCGCACCCTTGAAGTAACGGAGCATGAGCTGGAACACGATCGAGAGGATCGCGAAGGAGGGGATCGAGCGGCCGAGGTTGGCGATGGTGACCGCGACGAACTCGCCCCGGCGCAGATGGCCGATCACAAGCCCGACGGGTAAGGCGATCAGGAGGGCGAAGCCCACCGCCGAGAGCGAGATCTCTACGTGTTGAAGCACCCGGTGGGGCACACCGGAGGGTCCCGCCCAATGGCCGGGATCCGAGAACCACCTGATGAGGCCGTCGATTGCATGCATCAGCCGAACGCCCTGACCTTCGCCGATCGGGCCCACGGCGTGAGGGCACGCTGGGCCCTGAGCAGAACGAGGTCGGCCGCGACGGCCAGGGCAACTGAGAGCGTCGCCCCGACGATGGTAGCTGTTGAGAAGAACTGCTGTAGCCCGAGCAGAATGAAGTAGCCTTCGCCGCCCTTGCCGATCAACGCCGTGACCGTCACCAGGCCTACGGTGGTGACCGTGGCGATCCGGACACCGGCCACTATCACGGGCAGGGCCAGGGGCAGCTCGACACGCCACAGGAGCTGGCGGCGCGTGTACCCCATCCCTAGAGCGGCCTCCTTCGCGTCCGCCGGAACGGCGTCAAGGCCCGCCACCGTGTTCCGTATCAGGATCAGCAGCGTGTAGCCCACTAGCCCGATCTCGGCGGTCGTGGTTGTCAGGCCCGTGAACGGGAGCAGGAGGACGAACAGCGCGAGGCTCGGGATCGTATACAGCAGACCAGCGACGAAGGTGACGGGCGCGTAGGCTCGTCGATGGCGATGGGCGTAGACGGCCAGCGGAAGTGAGATGGCGAAGCCGATCGCCACCGCGAGGACCGTGAGCTGCACGTGTTCGAGCAGGCGAGCCCAGATCTGATCGACGTGGTCGAAGACCCACCTCCATCGGATGAGGGGCTCGGCACCCAGCAGCGAGATCACGACAGGATCTCCTTCGTGATGTGCTCCAAGGAGAGGATCCCCACGTACTGTTCGCCCTCGCCCGCCACAACGGCGACCTGGGTCCGCGAGGTCACGATGGAGTCGAGAGCCTGCCGTAACGAGCTTCCAGCCGTAACGTAGGCACCGAAAAGCCGAGGCGTCGCCTCGCTCACGTGCTGTCGACCCTCCAACATCTGCAGGTCGACCCACCCGAGCAGCCGGCCGTCGTCGACGACGGTTGTCCAGTCGAGCCCGAACGATTCCATCTGCTTTCGCGCCTCTTCGGATAGGGCCGTCCGGGAGACCACCGGCCCGCGCTCGACTCCGATGTCGGCAACCTTGATCAAAGCCAATCGCTTGAGGCCTCGTTCCGCCCCCACGAACTCTTTGACGAAGTCGTTGGCCGGCTTTCGCAGGATCTCCTCGGGCGGCGCGTACTGCTCGATCACGCCCCCTCGATTTAGGATGGCGATGCGGTCGGCCATCTTGATGGCCTCGTCGATATCGTGGGTCACGAAGACGATCGTCTTGCGAAGCCGGCGCTGGATGTCAAGGAACTGATCCTGGAGCCTCGCCCGGACGATGGGGTCGACGGCGGCGAAGGGTTCATCCATCAGCATCACGGGAGGATCAGCCGCCAGGGCCCTGGCCACGCCCACCCTCTGTCGCTGACCGCCCGAGAGCTCCGAAGGGTACCGATTGAGCAGCTCCCCGTCCAGGTCCAACATGCCGGCCAGCTCCCCGACCCGAGCTCGCACGCGGACCTCTTCCCAACCGATCAGGTTGGGCACGGTGGCGATGTTCTGCGCGACCGTTCGGTGGGGCAGCAGGCCGATGCTCTGGATCACGTAGCCCATCCCGCGGCGAAGGAGGACCGGATCCTGGGCCATCACGTCGCGACCGTCGACAGATATCGAGCCGGAGGTCGGCTCGATCAACCTGTTGATCATTCGCATGGTCGTGGTCTTGCCGCAGCCGGACGGGCCGACCAGAACGACCGTCTCGCCCTCGGCGATATCCATCGACAGATCAGCCACCGCGGAGGCATTCGCGTGTGCGAAGCGCTTCGACACGTGCTTGAGCGAGATCATGGCTCGTCCGTCGTCGGTCACGGAGTCAGCTTGGGCTTGAAGGCCTCGAACGGATTCCGGCATGCCTTGCAGAAGTGAGTCGAGCGGCACAGCGTCGGACCGAAGGCGCTCTCCAGTTCCGTCTGCTGGCTGCCGCAGAACGGGCACGTAATGATCGCACCGCGATCGCGGAGAGCCCCGAGCGGGATCGGCACGGCGCCACCGACAGGGCCGTTGCCCGGGGGAGTCAGGCCATAGGACTGCAAGGCATCTCGCCCTTCTGGCGTGATCCGGTCGCTGGTCCAGGGAGGCGAGTAGACGAACCGGACGCGGGTCTCACGGGACCCAGCTGTTGACCGGACGGCGGCCTCGGCGTCCTCCCGTATGACATCCAGGGCTGGACAGCCGGCGAACGTCGGAAGCAGGTCCACCTCCACCGCTTCGTCCGAGATCCGCACCCGCTCGACGATGCCCAGGTCTGTGATCGAACAGGGAGGGATCTCGGGATCATGGACCAGAGCCAACGCGCGCCAGACTTCCAACTCCAGGGCGGTCGGGTCTTCGGCTGGCCTCACCATCTCGCTCCCGGGTGCGCACGGAAGAGCCCGGTCATCTCCTCCCACAACACAGGGAAGTCCGGCGAGTGCCTGCCACGTCGTCCTCCTGCGCCGGCAAACCCTCCCTCATGCGTCCAATGGCCATCGCGCTTGACCAGGCCGGGGACGTTGAAGGCCTGACCGACCTCCTCGACCTCACCGGATCCGGTCGGCACCATTTCCCCGACCGACTGATGGCGCTCCAAGACGAAGTCCAGCGACACCCTCTCGAGCTCCTCCCCCACCGCGCCCAGCCAGTCAGCCAGCAGGTCCTCGTTCCGTCTCGGCAGAAGACCATCCGAGACGAGCGCCTCCTCCCCCGGAAGCGGCTCGAAGATCGCCACTGCTTCGCCGATACCAGTGGACAACCCGTCAGCCAGGCGCTGGCGTCCCGTCACCGGGCCCTCGGCGAGACGTTTGAACCAGACTCGCGCGTGGTCGAGGTGGTAGGTCTCCTCTAGCCGCAAGACCTCGACCAGGTCCGCGAGCTCTTTCCAGGCGGAAGACATCAGAGCCTCCAGCCGGACCGCGTCGGCGGTGTCGTACAGGTATTGCCGGGCGATGGAATAGCCCCAGTCCAGATTCGGGCGCTCGCACAGTACGGCGTTCAGATACTCGTCTGGCTGCCTTCCGAAAGCCAGGGAATCCTCGTCGCGGCCTAGGATTGGCCCGGCCAGGCCGTACAGCAGCCGGGCATGGGCCATCTCGTCCTGCGCGATCGAGGAGAAGGCCAAGTCTTCTTCGATATGGGGGGCCCAGCCGGTCCACTCCGAGTGGCGATGACCGAGGATCAGCTCATCATCTGCAAGCGACAGCAGTAGCGTGACGCGTGCGTCGTCGGATGGAGTCACTTCCTCACTGTAGCTTCCCTAGGCCTGAGAGCGATGCTGTGGCGGGCGGGGACGATCGATACGAAGGCCCTCCTCGGCCATCTGCCGGGCGACGCGCTTCAGCTTGCCCCCCACCCCGGTGTAGGCCTCCTGTCTTCTGTACGAACGGTCCGTAACACCCCCAATGAGGTCGGGATCATAGGAACCGACGTGCAACTCCTCCTCGCCCCGGCGCCGGACACCGTAAGCCACGCCCTCCTTGTGCCGGAAGTGGGTCTCGCGGGCCAAGACCAGCGCCATCTCGGCATCGGGGGCCTTGATCCCCCCGACCAGGACGAACTCGTCGCCGGGGGTTCGCTTTCCGAAGACGTCCCAGACGGGCAATTGCCGGCTAGGCCGCCTCGGTAATCCCGGCAAAGGCCTCGCGGACCCAAGCGTGGGTGTCCCAGACGGTCTTTCGCTGGGCCAGCCGGATCTGGGTCATCGGGCCGTTGCCCCCGACCACCTTCCAGAACTCGTCCCAGTCGGGCTCCGACCAGTCCCACTCGCCTTTGCTCTCGTTCCATGCCAGAGCCGGATCGGGGACCGAGATCCCCAGGTCCCAGAGCTTCGGCACGTAGGTGGAGAAGAACTCCTGACGGAGGCTTTCGTTCGTCCGCGTCTTGATCCCCCAGTGGATCAGCATGTCTTTCTTCTTCGACGGCGGCCCGAAGAAGTGCATGGTCGGCTGCCACCAGCGGTTCACGGCGTCCTGGAACAGCTCGCGCTGCGCTGGAGTCCCAGACACCAGCTCCAGCACAAGCTCCTCGCCGTGGCGAAGGTGCAGGGACTCCTCGGGGCAGATCCGGCGCATCGCCCGGACGTACGGCATGTAGGAGGCGTCGAGAAGAGCCTTCTGGTTGACGAGTGCCGCTCCGTCGATCAGCCAACCGATGTATGCCACGTCTCCCCAGGTCTCGGCCGGATAGTGGAACACGTTGTGGAACTTGGTTCTGCCGTTGACGAGATCGTCGAACATCTGCTCGCGGCTCTTCCCCAAGTCCTCCGCGACCCGGTAAAGGATCTGGCCATGCCCGACCTCGTCCTGGACCTTTGCGGTCAGCGACAGCTTGCGCCTCAGGGAGGGTGCGCGAGGGATCCACGTGCCCTCGGGGAGGGCTCCCATGACCTCGGAGTTGGCGTGCATCTCGATGAACTTCAGCGCCGCCAAACGATATTCGTCCGGCATCCAGTCGCCTGCCTCGATCTTCTCGTGGGCATCGATCCGGGCCTTGAACTCCGATGAGCGGTCTTTGTAGGCCATATCAAGTAGATGTTACCCGGCGTCCTCCGCGTCGGCCTTGATAAGCGCCAGCGCCTGCCTGCGGACCACCCCGCTGAAGGGTCCGATCGCAGCCCAGTACAGCATGAACTTCTTCCGGCTGGCCTCGTCCGGCACCCGGACCCGAGTCTCGGTCGTGACGAAGGTCCTCTCGTCGCCGTCCGGGATCAGCCGGAAGTTCCACGCCGCCTTGGCAAGCCCGGCTTCGTCGAAGGAGACGAACTCGGCGGGATCTATCCTTCGAACCCCGCCCTTGGGCCGCCAGAACCTCCCCACGACCCCGAGAACGAGCTCCCGGTCCGGCTCCTCGTCGAGCACCATGAACCCGCCCCGCACCAGGTCGTCCAGCGTCATGGTCCGAAGGACCGGCCGTTTGCGACGTATGAGGAGCGGGATCCCGCGAGCGGCGAACAGGGCACGGATCAGCGTCGACCTTGCAAGGTCCACCGACCGGACGGAAGGGTACACGCGTCCGGTGGGAGCATGGACCAGCGTGTGGTGGCGCTCGCTCACATCGAACGAAGGCATCAACTGGTCCAGGAGCACCCGGGAATCCTACGCGAGAGCAGGTCCGGTCAGGCCACCCCGGGTACGATGACCGGTACGCGATAGGAGGCCAAGCCATGACCGACACCCACCAGCTCGTGATCGGAGGCGCTCTCGCCGACGCCGCATCCGGAATGACGTTCGATTCGATCGACCCTTCGACAGGAGACACCTTCGCGCGCGTGTCCCAGGGGGGAGCGGAGGACGCCCGTCGCGCCGTGGAGGCCGCGCGGAAGGCATTCGACGGTGGACCCTGGCCCAGGATGAAGGGCCGCGAACGGGCTCAGTACCTTCTGAAGGTAGCCGACCTCGTGAAACAAAGTGCGGGCATGCTTGCCGAGCTCGAGTCGCGCGACGCGGGTCACACGATACGGATGTCGAAGGGCGCCGACATCGGGATGGTCATCTCGACCTTCCGTGTCTTCGCCGAGATGGCTGCTAAGGAAAACGACGAGGAGCCTCTGGCGAGGAACCCAGGGTCGATGAATTACTTGCGACGCGAGCCGATCGGAGTGTGCGTCGGCATCACCCCCTGGAACTTTCCCAGCCAGATGGCCGCGTGGAAGATAGCCCCCGCGATCGCGGCAGGGAACACGGTCGTCATAAAGCCGGCGACCTATACGCCCTTGACGACCCTCGAGATCGGGCGCCTCTGCCTGGAGGCGGGGATCCCCGAAGGTGTGGTCAACGTGGTGAGTGGCCCGGGCGCTGCTGTGGGCGAGGAGCTGGTCACCTCGCCCATGGTCGACAAGGTGGCCTTCACCGGCTCCACGGAGGTTGGGCAACGCGTCATGCAGCTTGCGTCGACGAACATCAAGAAGTGCACCCTAGAGCTGGGCGGCAAGTCGGCCTCAATCGTTCTCGACGACGTGGATATGGACTATGCCGTGGATGGGGCGCTCTGGGGCGTGTTCTTCCACAACGGCCAGGTCTGCTCGGCAGGCACCCGGGTCTTCGTCCAGCGCAAGGTTCAGGACGATTTCCTGGCGGGGTTGGTCAAGGGGACCGAGAAGATCCGGGTCGGCCCCGCTCTGGACCCGGCGAGCGACGAGGGGCCCATCATTTCGGATTCCCAGCTCAAGACCATCGAGCGTTACGTTGGAATCGGCCGCGACGAAGGTGCCGACGTACTTGTCGGAGGCGAGCCAGCCATCGTCGACGGTCACGACCGGGGCTTCTACTACCAGCCGACCATCTTCGGTGGGGTCGACAACCACATGACCATCGCACAGGAGGAGATCTTCGGCCCTGTGCTGGTGGTGATCCCGTTCGAGGACGAGGCCGAGGCGGTCAGGCTCGCCAACGATTCGATCTACGGCCTCGCGGGAGCAGTGTGGTCGAGCGACAATGCCAGGGCCGTCAAGGTGGCAGAGCAGCTTCGGACCGGCACGGTGTGGATCAACGACTACCACATGATCAACCCACGCTATCCGTTCGGCGGCTACAAACAGTCGGGCATAGGCCGCGAGCACGGCGAGATCGGCTTCAACGAGTACCGCGAGATAAAGCACGTCCACGTCGACCTGGGCGGACCATCCAGGGCTCGTCACCCGTGGTGGGACCTAACGGTCCCGAAGCGGTAAGGCGCACCGCCATGGCGAACCTGACGCGGGAGGAAGCCATCTCCATCCTTGAGGAAGGGCACGCCCTTATTCGGCGACGGATCTCCGGGCTGGCCGAAGAGGACCTGACCCGGCCTCGGACGATCGGCGACGCCGACTGGTCGGGCAAGGACCTCATCGGTCACATCGCCGTGTGGGAGGAGCTCGCCCTTCGGTCACTCGAAGAATGGCGGCTCGGGGAGGTCCCATGGGTCGAGCGAGACGAAGGGCCCTTCTCGGCCCCGACCACCGGGAAGGTAGATGCCTTCAACGCGGAGAAGATCGCGGAGACGCAAGTGCTGCGACTGGCGGTCGTGCGGACGCGGGCCGAACGCGCTCACAGGGAACTGATCGCGGCCATCCGGACCCTGTCCGACCAGGAGTGGACGGCGAAGGCCACTTACCCCACGCCGAACGATCGCCGTCGAAAGCTCTGCACGCTTCTCGGGTCCATCACAGCGGCGCCAGGGAGGCCCTTTGGCCATGCGTTCGCCCACCTGCCTGACCTGGAGCTCCTCGTGGCGTCGGTTCACGCGCGCTGACCATCAGTCGGGTCGCTCGACCAAGCCGCGAAGTCTCTCGATCGAACGCCGCAGCATCCACCTCTGCCACGGGGAATAGACCCACAGGGCGAGACCGCCGAGCACTGGCGGCAACATCCGAAAATCCTCTTCCCACGTGAACCTCGTTCCTTCATCCTCTGCCTCCAGCCTCCAATTCCCCGTTCCAAGGACCACGCCGACGTGCTCGATGGCGAGTCGCACGGGAGGTTCCCAGACGGTCACGCGCATGAGATCGTTGGCGGCGGGAATCCCGAAGACCTTCGTCCGCACCCGCAACCGAGCACCCAGTTCACGCTCGGGGCCGAGCAAACGCACCCAAGCCACGTCCGGCATCCACGACGCTTGGCGTTCCCAATCGGAGAGCACGGACCAGACTCGCTCCGGGCTGGCTCCAAATAGTGCCGACCGCTCGAACCTCATCGATCCTTCATTCGACCGGGGCGCGCTTGAGCGTCTCCGGCATCCGGAGCACCAGCGAAAGAGCGACCATGACCGGCACAGCGCAGATCGCGAAGGCGCCCTTGAACCCCAATGCGCTCGCGCTGACCCCTGCGACCAGCGGGCCGAACACGAACCCGAGGTCGCCGCAGAATCGAAACACGCCGACCGCCGTCCCCGATCCCCTGTCGGGTGCAACGTCCGATAGCAGCGTCGCCGGCAGCGGGGCGACCGATCCGGACGTGAACCCTAGTATCCCGAGAAGCACGCCGAAGGCGACCGGGCTGGCTGCCCATCCCACGACGGCGGTCATCACCGCCAGTCCGGCCAGAGAAGGGATCAGGACCGCCTTCCGTCCGAATCGATCGGCCGCGCTCCCCGCGGGGTAGAGCACGATGAACTCGGCCGCGACGGCCACGGCCAGCGCAGCCCCTATGCCGACCGTCGACATACCCAGGCCTTCGCGGCCGAACAAAGGCACCAGAGTGTCGTACCCTCCGGCTACCATCCAGAAGAAGGCCATGTTGAGGACGATGGCCGTGACGAACGCTCGGTCTCGGAGCAGGAGCAGGATGGTCTTCCGCGTTCGACGCCACATGGAGGCGTCGGCGGTCGGGGATCCGTCGCCCTCCACCTCTCCACCGGACGGCTGACGGGATCGGTCGGGGTCGGGCATGAACCGCAGGTAGAGGAGACCGGACAGGAAGCACAGACCAGCGTAGAAGAAAAGAGGGCTCGCAAGGCCGAACTGGTGCGCGATCACGCCTCCGATCGGCCCACCCGCGATGAAGCCGACGTTGAAAGCGCCAAAGAAGGCGCCGAGCGTCCGCGCCATCCGGTCCTTCGGGACCATCTTCAGCAGGTAGCTGTAAAGGGCCGCAAACAGGATCGAGGAGCCGGCCCCGCCGGCGCCGCGGAAGACGACGGCCAGGGTGAAGTTGGGCGCCAGGGCCGTAGCCAGCGAAGATACCCCGACGAATATCACCCCGCTCGTGGCCGCCAGCCGCTCCCCGTAACGGTCCACGATCGGACCAGCCACCAGGTCGAAGCCCAACCGAGTGAAGGCGAACGAGGAGATGAGGAGGCCCGCAGCGTCGTAGCCGACGCCGAAGGAGCGCGCGTAAAGGGGAAGGATCGGGGCGATGATCCCGAACCCGAGCATGATGACGAAGACGATCAGCATCACGATCCGCACCGGCCTGTCGGAGAGGATCGTGCGGAGGGTGACCTTCTCAGGGAGTGCTGAAGGCTCCCCGCCTGGCAGGGCGGCGTCCTGTGGCTTTGTGTCCATCCGCGAGCGCTACCGAGGCGTCACGCGGTCGAGTGCTGGCCCTTCCCAGCACGACCTTGCTACGGTTCCTTCGATGAGGTCAAGGCCCACGCCTCCAAGTGTACCGGCAGCCCCCACGGCGCCAAGAAAGCCCGAAGGGGGGACTGCCCGCATGCCCCCCCTCCGGATGTTGCAGCGCCCGAGCGCCCTCCCGCGCGCTGCTTCCTGCCGGCGCTCGCCGACAGATCGTCTTCCTTACTGCGGGCAGACATTCCTTCCATCGGCTGCCGGCGAGCCTCTCCTGAGGGAAAAATGAGCTCCGGCGCCGCCTTCACGCCAGCCCTCATACCAGTGGCGGGCACTGTCCCGCGTAGGCCGGGGGACGAGCCCCAAGTGATCATGGATGGAGCCCTGGCCTGGCGGGACGGAGTGATCACGTACGCCGGCCCGGCAGACGCGATCCCGTCCGGCCTGCGTGCGGAAACGCACACCTCTGTGGAAGGAGCTGTCCTGCCGGGGTTCGTCGACTGCCACACGCATCTCCCCTTCTTCGGATGGCGCGCCGAAGAGTTCGTGGCCAGGCTCGCCGGCCGGACCTACCGGGACTTGCACGGCGAAGGAGGCATCTTCAGGAGCGCCAGGCTGCTTGCCTCGGCCTCGGACGAGGAGGTCCTCGATTTCTGCCGGCCGCTCTTGGCCGAGATGCTCGCCCACGGCACGACCGCGCTCGAGCTGAAAACAGGCTACGGACTCTCGGTAGAGAACGAGCTCCGCCAGGCGCGACTCGCCCGCCGGCTCGCGGCGGAGGTCTCCCAGACGTGCATGGTCACGCTTCTCGCCTGCCATGCCGTTCCGCCCGGCCGTTCGCGCGAGGAGTGGGTTGAGGAGGTCTGCCGCGAGCTGATACCGGCCGCCGCCGCAGAGGGACTCGCCGACAGCGTGGACGTCTACGTCGAGGACATCGCCTTCTCGGTCCGGGACCTGGAGAAGGTCGCGGCCGCCGCCCGCGACCACGGCCTTGCCGTCCGCTGCCATGCCGACCAGCTGGGCGCCTCCGGTGCGGCCGAGGCAGCGGTAACCGTAGGAGCGCGCAGCGCGGACCACCTCAACCACACGACCACGG
>Ga0184632_10000263_pt1 | contig 19132 bp, 15 predicted proteins | sample PLM31_50_b1_FD_133153 | JGI IMG/M metagenome (GOLD analysis project Ga0184632, IMG submission 133153) | Groundwater sediment microbial communities from an aquifer in East River, Colorado, USA - PLM3-1_50_b1 | ecosystem: Environmental > Terrestrial > Soil > Riparian zone | place: USA: East... | reverse complement strand
CGCTGTTTCACGACGGTCAGCTCATGATCACCGCGATCTTGGAGCAGTTGTCACGCGGGGAGGAAGGAGAAGCGGACCTGACGGGTCGGGTTGTCGCCGTTGGGGTCGACGAGGCAGATGGACTGCCAGGTGCCGAGAGCGATCCGCCCGCCGAATACCGGTAACGACGCGTACGGCGAGACGAATGCCGGCATAACGTGGTCGCGCCCGTGGCCGGGCGAGCCATGCCGGTGCCGCCACCGTTCGTTGGTGGGCAACAGCTCGTCGAGCGCCCTGAGCAGGTCCTCGTCGGAACCCGCGCCGGTTTCGATGATCGCGAGGCCGGCCGTGGCGTGCGGCACGAAGACGTGCAGCAGCCCATCGCCGCGGCCGCTGACGAACGTCGCGGCTTCGCCGGTGATGTCGACCACCGCCGAGCGCGAACCCGTCCGTACCGTGATGATCTCGCTGTCCACGAACGTCGAGTCTGCCACCCAAGACCGCGCCAGCGCCCGCACCCCTGATCCCGGCGTCGATCATGAGCTGACCGTCGCGAAACGGCGTCGATCATGACCTCCAGGTCATGATCGACGGTTGGGGGTGGGTTGGCGTGACGAGAGGGGCGGGCGGAGGGCAGGATGGCAGAAGGACATCAGACCCTCCGGCCACCCCGGAGACATCTCATTAAGGAACGCCTGTGGCCACCGAACGCAAGCGCCCGGTGATCAGCGATGGTTTACCGAGCCAGCTGCCGGACACCGATCCCGAGGAGACGCTCGAGTGGATCGAATCGCTCGACGGGGTCATCGACGAGCGGGGCCGGCAGCGGGCCCGTTACGTGATGCTCCGGTTGTTGGAGCGTGCCCGGGAACGCCAGGTCGGCGTACCCCCGCTGACCACCACCGACTACATCAACACCATCCCGCCCGAGCGGGAGCCGTGGTTCCCCGGCGATGAGCATGTCGAGCGGCGCATCCGCGCCTACATCCGCTGGAATGCGGCGATCATGGTGCATCGCGCGCAACGGCCAGGCATCGGCGCCGGCGGACACATCTCCACCTACGCCAGCTCGGCGAGCCTTTACGAGGTTGCCTTCAACCACTTCTTCCGCGGCCGGAACCACGCCGGGGGCGGCGACCAGATCTACTTCCAGGGCCACGCCTCGCCCGGCATGTACGCACGGGCCTTCATGGAAGGTCGCCTGACCGAGGCACAGCTCGACGGGTTCCGCCAGGAGCTGTCCCATGCCGGCCAGGGTGGCGGCCTACCCTCGTACCCGCACCCGCGCCTCATGCCGAACTTCTGGGAGTTCCCGACTGTCTCCATGGGACTGGGTGGCATCAACGCCATCTACCAGGCTCGGTTCAACCGCTATCTGCAGCACCGAGGCATCAAGGACACGAGCGACCAGCATGTGTGGGCCTTCCTCGGCGACGGCGAGATGGACGAGCCCGAGTCGGTCAGCGGCCTCAGTCTTGCCGCTCGAGAGGAGCTGGACAACCTCACCTTCGTCGTCAATTGCAATCTCCAGAGACTGGACGGCCCGGTACGAGGCAACGGCAAGGTAATCCAGGAGCTGGAGGCGTTCTTCCGCGGGGCTGGTTGGAACGTCATCAAGGTGATCTGGGGACGCGAGTGGGACCCGCTGCTCGCCGCCGACACCGACGGCGCTCTGGTCAATCTCATGAACACCACACCCGACGGCGACTACCAGACCTACAAGGCCGAGTCGGGCGCGTATGTGCGCGAACACTTCTTCGGCCGCGATCCGCGCACCCGCAAGATGGTCGAGCACATGACCGACGAGGAGATCTGGAACCTCAAGCGGGGCGGGCACGACTACCGCAAGCTCTACGCCGCATACAAGGCAGCGACCGAGCACACTGGACAGCCAACCGTCATCCTGGCCAAGACGATCAAGGGCTGGACGTTGGGTTCGAGCTTCGAGGGACGCAACGCGACCCACCAGATGAAGAAGCTGACGCTGAACGACCTCAAGGCGTTCCGGGACCGGCTCTACCTCGACATCCCGGACTCGGCGCTCGAGGCCGACCCGTACCAGCCGCCGTACTTCCACCCTGGTGAGAAGTCGGACGAGATGCAGTACATGATGGAGCGTCGCGAGGCTCTCGGCGGTTTCCTGCCGTCGCGCCGGACGACGGGCGCATCGCTGCAGATCCCGCCCACCGAGACCTTCGGGGCCATCAAGCGTGGCTCGGGCAAGCAGAAGGTCGCCACCACGATGGCGTTCGTGCGGCTACTCAAGGACCTGATGAAGGACAAGAACATCGGGCGCCGCTGGGTGCCGATCATCCCGGACGAGGCGCGCACGTTCGGCATGGATTCGCTCTTCCCGACCGCGAAGATCTATTCGCCGCACGGGCAGCAGTACACCCCGGTCGACCGGGAGCTCTTCCTGTCCTACCGGGAGGCGACAACCGGGCAGATCCTGCACGAGGGCATCAACGAGGCGGGCTCGGTGGCGTCCTTCACCGCCGCCGGCAGCTCATACGCGACGCACGGTGAGCCCATGATCCCGCTCTACATCTTCTACTCGATGTTCGGGTTCCAGCGCACCGCAGACGGGCTGTGGGCGGCCGCCGACCAGATGACACGCGGATTCCTGCTCGGCGCCACCGCGGGTCGGACCACCCTCAACGGTGAGGGCCTGCAACACGAGGACGGGCACTCGCTGCTCATCGCCGCGACAAACCCCGCCGTCGTCTCGTACGACGCGGCCTTCGCTTTCGAGCTGGCCTACATCACCGAGAACGCTCTGCATCGCATGTACGGCGAGAAGCCGGAGGACATCTTCTACTACCTCACTGTCTACAATGAACCGATCCTGCAGCCGGCCGAGCCGGAGAACCTGGACGTCGACGGTCTGCTCAGGGGACTCTATGTCTACGCCCCGGCACCCGCCGTGGAGCCCATCGGGTTCGCTCCGAAGGCACAACTGCTGGCATCGGGTACGGGCATGCAGTGGGCCCTCAAGGCACAGCATCTGCTCGCGCAGGACTGGGGTGTCGCCGCGGACCTCTGGTCGGCGACCTCGTGGACCGAGCTACGGCGCGACGCGGTGGCCGCCGAGGAGTGGAACCTCCTGCACCCCGACCAACCGCCGCGGGTGCCGTACGTGACGCGAGCGCTCCGTGACACCGAGGGACCCGTCGTGGCGGTGTCGGACTTCATGCGCGCCGTGCCCGACCTGATCTCGCGGTGGGTGCCGGGCGACTACACCTCGCTGGGCACGGACGGGTTCGGCATGTCCGACACCCGGCATGCCCTGCGCCGCCATTTTCACGTCGACGCGGAGACGATCGTGGTCGCCACGCTCAGTCAGCTCGCGCTGCGCGGCGAGCTGCCGGTGAAGGTGGCGGCTGACGCGGCCCGCAAGTATGCCATCGACGATGTCAACGCCGCGCCGGTCGGGGAAACGGGCGGCGATACCTAACCAAAACTCCCCGCCGATCAAGGGCGAAGTCGCGTGATTGGTGATCCACTCGCGCGACTTCGCCCTTGATCGCGGGAACGGGGCCTCGGGTCAGGCGTGGCCGCGGACCGGGTGCGGCCGGTAAGGCTGCTCGAGCAGCTTCATCTCGTCGGGTGACAACGCGACGCCCACGGCGGCCACGGCATCATCCAAGTGGGCGAGCCGGGTCGCGCCGATGATCGGGGCGGTCACGCCGGGCTTGTGCAGCAACCACGCCAGCGCGACCTGAGCCGGCGGCAACCCGCGCCCGCGAGCCACCTCGGTGAGTTGGTCGACCACGTCGAAGTCCGCGTCGGTATACAGCTCGTCGGCGAATGGATCGCTCGCGGCTCGTACTGTGTGCCGCTGGCCGTCGCGGGTGCGGTTGCCAGCGAGGAACCCACGCGCGAGCGGGCTCCACGGGATGACCCCAACACCCTGGTCCACACAGAGGGGCACCATCTCGCGCTCCTCCTCCCGGTACACCAGGTTGTAGTGGTTCTGCATTGAGACGAACCGGGTGTAGCCGGATCGATCGGCGGCGTGCTGCGCCTTTGCGAATTGCCAGGCGTACATGCTTGACGCGCCGATGTAGCGAGCCTTGCCAGACCGCACCACGTCGTGGAGCGCACCCATCGTCTCCTCGATCGGGGTCTCGGAATCCCAGCGATGGATCTGGTAGAGGTCCACGTAGTCCACACCAAGGCGCCCCAGCGAAGCATCGATGCTGGCCAGGATGTGCTTGCGCGACAACCCGCCGTCGTTCGGGCCGGGCCCCATCCGCTGGTAGACCTTCGTGGCCAGGACGTAGTCCTCCCGGGCCGGGAATATCCGACCCAGTAACCGACCGGTCACCTCCTCGCTGACCCCCACCGAGTAGATGTCCGCCGTGTCGAAGAAGGTGATCCCCGCGTCGGCCGCGCGGCGCACAATCGGCTCGGCGGCCTCCTCGCCGAGCACCCACTCTCGCCAGCCGGGGTCGCCATAGCTCATCATGCCGAGGCAGATCCGGGACACCTTCAGCCCCGTGCCACCCAATCGCACGTACTCCATGGCGCCTCCCCTCGTTGAAGGGGCGATCGCCCCCTTTGATCCTAGGCAGCGCGGCTTCGTGTCGCGTAGCTGACGTCCACGCGCGGCTAAGATCGGTGGACTTGGTACCCACACCGCGGGAGGCGAGCGTGCCCGATCCCCAGCTACTGCCCGACTTCAGGTGGGGCGTGGCCACGTCGGCATACCAGATCGAGGGCGCCACCACAGCGGACGGACGCGGACCGTCCATCTGGGACACGTTTACTCACGACGGCGATCACGTCGCGGACGGCACGACCGGGGACGTGGCGTGCGACCACTACCGGCGCTACCGCGAGGACGTCGCCCTCATGGCCGACCTCGGCGTCAACGCATACCGATTCTCCCTCGCCTGGCCCCGGATCCAACCGTCCGGCACCGGGGCGGGAAATCCCGACGGTCTCGCCTTCTACGACCGGCTCGTGGACTCGCTGCTCGAGCGCGGCATCGGCCCGGTCGCGACCCTCTACCACTGGGATCTGCCGCTGACCCTGCAGGCGACCGGCGGATGGACCGCACGCGAGACCGGGTACCGCTTCGCCGACTACGCCGCCATCGTGTCGGCCGCGCTCGGCGACCGGGTGCGGTTGTGGATCACGCTCAACGAGCCGGCCATCCACACGATCTACGGCCATTTCTGGGGGATGCACGCCCCCGGCCTCCAGCTCTTCGACGACCCGTTCCCGGTCGCGCACCACCAGTTGCTTGGCCATGGGTTAGCGGTGGCAGCTCTGCGCGCTAACAGCGCCGCCCCCGTCGCGATCGCCAACAATTACTCCCCCGCATGGGCGGTCGGCCCGGACGGCGAACGCGGCAGCGCCACCGACGAGGATCGTGCCGCCGCCGATGCGTACGACGTCTTCCACAATCGCCTCTACACCGACCCGCTCCTACTCGGCCGCTACCCCGACGGGCTGCACGGATTCTCCGGCGCTGACCGCCTGGCCGGGGAGAACGACCTGGTACGCCCGGGCGACCTCGCCACGATCTCGACGCGCCTGGACGCGCTAGGCGTGAACTACTACAACCCGGCCGGGATAGGCGCACCATCGTGGCCGGGGCCGCTGCCGTACGACATGCGACTCATCGAGGGGTTCCCGACCACCTATTTCGGGTGGCCGGTGGTGCCGGACGGCCTGCGCGACCTGCTGGTGTCACTGCGCCGGCAGTACGGGGATCGCCTGCCGAACCTCTACGTCACGGAGAGCGGGTGTTCGTACGAGGACGTCCCGGGCCCCGACGGCACGGTCGATGACGTGGACCGGATCGCCTATTTGTCCGGTCACGTCGATGCGGTCCGCGCGGCGGTCGCCGCCGGCGTGCCGGTGCGGGGCTACTTCGTCTGGTCCCTGCTCGACAACTTCGAGTGGGCGGAGGGCTTCACCAAGCGGTTCGGCCTGGTGCACGTGGACTTCGGCACCCAACGGCGCACGCCCAAGGCCTCGTACACCTGGTACCGCGCCCTCATCCGTTCCGAGATCGCCGGACTCCCCCCAAGATCGCGGTGATCATGACCTGAGCGTTGCAAAAACGCGCCGATCATGACCTCCAGGTCATGATCGGCGATTGTGGAGCGGGGGGCGCTAGGAGAGCGCGCTGCCCTTCTGCCACTCCGCCCACGACAGCACCCAGTCGCCGAGGCCGTCGCGCACATCGAGCTTCACGCTCGTGTTCCTGACGTCGACGATGTCGCCGGCCCCGAACTGGTCGTAGAACCAGTAGATGTACGTCGGCGCGACGTTGATGCATCCGTGCGAGGTGTTCGTCTTCCCGTGCGCCCAGATGTTCCAGTCGGCCAGGTGCACGAACTCCCCACCGCCGGAGATCCGGATCGACTTTCTGATCTTCTCGTCGTAGAAGTTCGGCGACTTTGGATCCGTGATGCCGAAGCTGGCCGACGTCATCCGGTAGACCTCATACTTCTGGGTCACCACGTGCGGCCCGCTGTTCGTGGTGAAGCTGACCGTCCGGCCGGTGGGTGTGGTCTCGTAGCCACCCTTGCCCATGCTGATGGGGATGCCCAGGGTGACATCTTTGCCATTGATCTTTGTGACCTGCACGCCGTCGATGTAGACCTTCATGCGGTGGGTCTTGGAGTCGGCGATCGCGATCTTTGACTTGCCGATCGTGAAGGTGGCCTTGCGGTCCTCTTGGCCGTAGAGACCTCCGCCGAGGTCGCGGCCGTACACGTTCGCCTCGACGGTCACCTTCGTGTGGGCCGGCCAGTACTCCTTGGGACGCCAGTGCACCTCACGGCTGTCCATCCAGCGCCAAGCGCCCAGCACCGGCGGATCCGTCGTGACGACCAGGTTCTTCTCGGCCGCCGCCTTGTCCTTGATGGCCTCGTCGAACCAGACCACGATCGGCTGGCCCACGCCGAACGTGCCGCCGTCGAGGAGAGTCCCGACATTAGCGCGCAGGTACGGCAGCGTGAAGTTCTTGGGCTTGACCGTGGTGAATGAGCGGGTTTCCTCGTGACGCTGCCCGTCGGCGCCAGTGCCGACGGCCTTGAGCGTGTACGTCTTGTCGTAGCCAAGGTCCTCGGAGCTCGTCCAGGTCCGCTTCTCGGCGTCGAACTCTCCCATGACAGCCTTGCCTTGGGAGTTGGTGAGGGTGACCGACTCCAGCGTGCCGCCGGTGAGTTCAACCGTGACCGGGTCCGCCGGCGACACGTTCGTGGCATTGGCCGCGTGGCTGAGCAGGAGTGCGGATGCCACCGGCGCGGGCGTGACCTGTGTGCCGTCGCCGCCGCCCGGAGCCCGCCACTGCGCCCCGGCACCGCCGGCACAGGCGGTCGTCGCGCTCAGCGCCAACACACCGGCGAGCACGCCGATCAGACGCCAGCGCCCCCGTGCGTACCGCTGTGCCTGCCGCGGTGGCCGGACCATCGTGTTCCCCTCCCCGTACCAAAACCCGCACCATGGGCGACTGTTGACCGCTCAAGTATGCCGAGGTCTGATCCACAGTAGCGGGTGACCCCGACAAGGCGCTCTCCACTGACAGGTGGACAACAGTTTGTCGACCGGCTCATGGCAGTTAGCGGCTTTTGTACCTGGCCGGCAAACCTGGTTGCGGCCGGGGCGGTGAGTCGCCATACGCTGTACGCCGTGACGGTACGCGTACGGTTTGCGCCCTCTCCCACAGGAATGCTCCACGTCGGCGGGGCGCGCTCGGCCCTGCAGAACTGGATCTTCGCCAAGCAGCACGGGGGGACCTTCGTGCTCCGGATCGAGGACACCGACGCCTCCCGTAACCGGCCGGAGTGGATCGAGGGCATCGTCTCCGCCCTCGACTGGATCGGCATCGAACGGGGCTCCTATGAGGGTCCCCTATTCCAGTCCGCGTTCGCCGAGGCGCACACCGCCGCGGCGGCGGAGCTGTTCGCGAAGGGCAAGGCGTACTACTGCGACTGCACCCGCGACGACATCGCCCTGCGCACCGAGGGCCAGGTGCGGGGGTACGACGGCTTCTGTCGCGACCGCGGCTTAGGTCCCGGCGACAAGCGAGCGCTGCGATTCCGTACGCCCGATGAGGGTGAGACCCGCGTCGTCGACCTCATCCGGGGCGAGCCGACGTTCGAGAACAAGCTGATCGAGGACTTCGTCATCGCCCGCTCCGACGGCTCTGCGGTGTTCCTGCTCGCGAACGTCGTGGACGACATCACCATGAAGATCACCCATGTGATCCGGGCCGAGGAGCACCTGCCGAACACCCCGAAGCAGCAGCTGCTCTGGGAGGCACTCGGTCAGACACCGCCGATCTGGGCGCACGTGCCCGTGGTCGTCAACGAGAAGCGCCAGAAGCTGTCCAAGCGCCGCGACAAGGTGGCCCTGGAGGCCTACCGCGACGAGGGTTACCTGGCCGACGCGATGCGCAACTACCTGATGCTGCTGGGCTGGGCGCCCAGCGGCGACCGGGAGATCGTGCCGTGGTCGGTGATCGAGGAGGAGTTCCGCCTCGAGCAGGTCAACCCGTCACCGGCGTACTTCGACGAGAAGAAGCTGCGGGCTTTCAACGGCGAGTACATCCGGGCGCTGGACGTCGACGCCTTCATCGAGGCCTGTCAGCCCTGGCTCACCGGCGAGGTCGGCGGAGTCCGGGTGGCACCATGGCGCGCCGAGGACTACGACCCTGCGGCTTTCGCCGCGGTCGCGCCGCTGGCGCAGACCCGCGTCGCGGTGATGTCGGAGATCGTGGCTAACGTGGACTTCCTGTTCTTGCCCGAGCCGGCCGTCGATCCCGCGGCGTGGGAGAAGGCGATGACAGGTCCCGCGTCGGTGGCCTCCGGCGACGGTGGCGCGGCGGACCTGCTGGCAGCGGCCGTGACCGCGTTCGAGGCGTCACCGTCATGGGACGCGGGGACGCTGAAGGCCACCCTCGAGGCCGTCGGCGCCGAGCGTGGAGTCAAGTTGGGCAAGGCACAGGCGCCGGTTCGGGTCGCGGTCACCGGACGAGGCGTCGGGCTCCCTCTGTTCGAGTCGCTTGAGGTACTCGGACGCGAGCGCACCCTCGCTCGCCTCAACGCGGCCCTGGCCAGACTCTGACGGCGCCCCCGCGTTTGGACGGAGCATCCTCCCCCCGCCAAGGGGGAGAATGCTCCGTCGTCACCGGAAACAGGTCAGGCGTCGCGCTTGGCCTGCGCCGAGATCTCGATCTTCACCTTCTTGCCGACGAGCACGCCGCCACTTTCCAGAGCCGCGTTCCAGGTGATGCCGAACTCCTCGCGATCGATCTCGGTCGTCGCGGTGAACCCGATGACCTCCTGGCCCCAAGGGTTGCGGACCACGCCGTCGAACTCGACCTCGAGCTCCACCTCGCGGGTCACCCCACGGATCGTCAGCTCCCCGGCCAACTCGAAGCCATTGCCGGAGTGACGTGCGACACGCAGGCTGCGGAACGTGAGGTTCGGGTACGACTCGACATCGAGGAAGTCGGCGCTACGCAGGTGACCGTCACGGTCCGGCGCACCGGTGTTGATGCTCGCCGCTCCGATCGTGGCCTCGACGGATGACGCGAGCGGGTCTTCTCCGACCGTGATCGAGCCGTTGACCTGGCTAAACGAGCCGCGCACCTTGCTCACCATGAGGTGTCGCGCGACGAATCCGACCGTCGTGTGGGCCGGGTCGATGACGAAGGTGCCGGGCTCGGGAATGGTGACGCCGTGGTAGGTCCGGGTAGCGAGTGTGGGCGTTGTCATGCGTAACTCCAGTGCGGTAGGCGGTTGGTAGTTGAAGCAACAACTATACGCACAGCAATTATTTCCGCGTCAAGTATGCGTACAATGGGTGTGTGACAGCGCACGCCCGCCCCCCGCGAGCCGCGCCGGACCGCCCGGACCGCCCGGACCGCCGGGACGGCCCGGACGGCTTGGACGAACCGCGGCCGACCCGCTCACGCCTTACCGACCCCCGGATCACCGCGGTAGGCCTGCTCATCGAGACGGTCGGCGGGCTCAGCGCGCGGCTGGCCACCCAGTACGCCGAGCACGACCTGTCCTCGGCCGAGTTCGAGGTCCTGCTCCGACTCGCCCGCACGCCCGGCCAGAAGCTGCGGATGAGCGACCTCGCCGCACAGACCCAGCTCACCACGAGTGGCATCACGCGGGTCGTGGACCGCCTCGAGCGCGACCGGCTGGTCGAGCGCCGAGCGTGCCCTACTGACCGGCGCGGCTCGTTCGCCGCCATTACCAAGGCTGGATTGGCTCGCCTCGACGCCGTCCTCCCAGGTCACCTCGATCTGGTCGAGAAGTGGTTCACGAGCCAACTCTCGCCGGCCGAACTCGACGCGCTCCTGCGCAGCCTTCGCACCGTTCGCGACGCGGTCCGACCCGAGGCGACCGCCGGCGCAGGGTCATGAACGTGGCCAGGTCGTGAGCGACGCCGACCTGGTCTTCATCGGCGGGCACGTCCACACCGGCGATGCTGCTCGCACCCGTACTGGTGGCGTCGCCGTCCGCGACGGCCGGATCGTCGCCATCGGCGAGCCCGACACACGCGCCCTCACTGGTCAACGGACCGAGGTAGTCGATCTTCGAGGTCGGCTGCTCATCCCCGGTTTCCAGGATGCACACGTACACCCCGTCCAGGGCGGGTTGGAGCTGGGTGCGTGCGACCTCTCCCAGGTCAACACCGCAGACGAGTACCTGCAGATCATCCGGGCGTACGCGGATGCGCATCCCGACCTGGAATGGATCACCGGCGGCGGCTGGGCGATGGAGGCCTTTCCCGGCGGCATCCCGACCCGTGAACCACTTGACGCCGTCGTAGGAGACCGTCCGGTGTTTCTGCCCAATCGCGACCACCACGGCGCGTGGGTGAGTTCCCGGGCTCTCGAACTCGCCGGGATCACCGCCGGGACACCCGACCCACGCGACGGGCGGATCGAGCGCGATGCGCAGGGGGAGCCCGCGGGGATGCTCCAGGAGGGCGCCGCCGACCTGGTGGAGCGGCTGGTGCCGATCCCGTCTCCAGACGACCTCCGCCGGGCACTGCTTCGGGCGCAGGCGCTGCTGCATTCGTACGGCATCACCGCGTGGCAGGACGCCATCGTCGGGGGCGGGCTCGGCATGCTCGACGCGTTCGATACCTACCTCGAGACGGCCGCCTCCGGGGAACTGACCGCCCGGGTCCGTGGCGCGTTGTGGTGGCGCCGCTCGGGTGGCCTGGAGCAGCTCGACGATCTGCTCGACCGCCGCGCCCGGGGTGCGGTCGGGCGGTTCCACGCGACCACCGTGAAGGTCATGCTCGACGGAGTTCCCGAGAACCACACCGCAGCGATGCTCGCGCCCTATCTGGACGGTTGCGGGGCACCGTCGTGCGGGCACGGCGACCCGGCACATGTGCTGGAGACCAGTGGGCTTAGCTTCATCGATCCGGCCGCATTGAAGCAGTACGTCACGGCGCTGGACAAGGCCGGATTCCAGGTTCATTTCCACGCACTGGGAGATCGGGCCGTGCGCGAGGCGCTGGACGCTGTTGCCGCCGCCCGGAAAGCCAACGGCTGGTCCGGTCACCGGCACCACCTGGCTCATCTGCAGGTCGTGCACCCCGACGATGTGCCCCGCTTCCGGGAACTGGGCGCGGGTGCGAACCTGCAGCCGCTGTGGGCCGCGCACGAACCGCAGATGGACATGCTGAACATCCCGTTCCTTGGCGCACAGCGGGCGAGCTGGCAGTACCCCTTCGGTGACCTGATGCGCGCCGGGGCAACCCTCCTCGCCGGCAGCGACTGGCCGGTGACGACCGCGGACCCGATTCAGGGCATACACGTCGCCGTCAACCGGATGCTTCCCGGATCCACTTCGGACGTATTTCTCCCGGAACAGCGCCTCGACCTCGCCAGCGCGCTCACGGCGTACACGGCCGGCTCGGCGTGGGCCAACGGCCTCGACGACACCGGGGTCATTCGGGTCGGTGCCCTCGCCGACCTCGCGGTGCTCGACCGCGACCCATTCGCGGCGCCGCCCGCTGAGATCGCGACCACCCGAGTACTGCAGACCTTTGTGGACGGTACCCGCGTGTACGCGTCGCACGACGCCTGAGACCGTCGCCACGACGCGGTGGCGTTACGCGGCGCGGCGCGGCGGCGTCCGCCTCGGCTGCACCCGGGATCGGTCAACGTGCGGGCGCGATGACGGCGTTCCCGGACGAAGTCGATCCACATGCGACTGTGGCACCTGGCCCAACGCCGCGATCTTCGCGCTGGGCATGCCCTTGGTGAGGAGATGGTTCATCGCCTCGTCCTGCATCTCACCCAGCGCATGGGCGCGACCGGCCAACGCATCGAGCACATCGGCGACCTCGACCACGTTGCCGGGATCGGCGTACGAGACCAGCTGCCCCGGCACGGCATCGCGCGCCGCGGTGATCTTCGACGGGGAGGTTCGCGCCAGCGCGGCCACCTCCGGAACCGGCCAGCCAGCGTTCTCGACCAGGGAGGCCGCGGCGAGGTTACGGGCGGCCGTGAGGGCGACCTGGTAGGAGTCGATCAGCCGCATCTGCTCAGCGACGGCCCGTACCCGCTGAGCCGGGTCAGCGGGCAGTCCGAGGTCTGGCCAGCCACCGCTGGGATCGGCACGACCGCTGATGTGAGCCTCGGCAAGGCGTCGGGTGTTGGTCAGGAGCGCCCGCAGCTCCAGCACCTCCGCCTGAGCGCGGTGCAGGTCGGCCTGTGCGCTCGCCGCTTCCGCTGCCGGCGTCGGAAACCCCTCCGGCGGCGTGACGCTCTCGACCGCGCGGTGGACCCGGTGCGCGTGCGTTCCGTCCCCGTGAATTACCCGGGCGAGCGCGAAGTAGGACCATTCGTGCTCGGCGTGCAGGCGCGCTGCCGCGATGTCGCGGGAGAGCAGCGCCGCTCGGTAGGCATCAGTCACATCCATTGCGAGCAGCCCAGCCGCGAGCGCGTGATCAACCGGCCCAGTCGCGCGGATCGCCTCCATCCGCCTCCGCAGGCCGTCCAGCGTGTGGCGGGCCCGGGCGGTCGGCATCTCCTCCGCAGTCGCCATAACCCCGACCCTAGCCACGAAGGCCGGCCATCGTCCGCCAAAGCTCGCCTACCCAGGCCGATCGCTTTTGGCGCCAACGTGCGAGGCTGCAGCTAGGCGAGTGGCGGATCGAACGGGTGGGAGGGACGGCGAGGCGTTGACTCAGCGGCCTTCCGATGAGGGAGCGCTTGATGCGAGCGTACGGGCGATCGAGCGTGCCGCCGGTGCGCTGGCGACCGCGAGCGTGGCCCGCATGGACGAGGTGCTGCCCTGGTTCCGCGGATTGCCGCCGGACCAACGCTCATGGGTGATGCTGGTCGCCCAGGCCGGCGTGCGGTCATTCGTTGAATGGTTGCGACAGGCCGGCGACCACGGTCCGCACGAGCTCTCCGACGAAATCTTCGATGCGGCGCCTCGCACGCTGGCCCGTTCGATCAGCTTGCAGCACACCGTGCAGCTGATCAAGGTGACGATCGACGTGGTCGAGGAACAGGTACCCCGGCTGGCGGCTCCGGGCGAGGGCCGGGCCGTGGCCGACGCGGTGCTGCGCTTCTCCCGGGAGGTCGCGTTCAGCGCTGCCCGCGTCTATGCCCGCGCGGCCGAGTCGCGCGGCACGTGGGACGCCCGCCTGCAGGCGCTGCTCGTCGACGCCCTGCTGCGGGGTGACACGCCGGACGAGATCGCCAGTCGGGCGGCGGCGCTCGGCTGGGACGACCGGTCGCCGGTCGCGGTCTCGGTCGGCCGGTCCCCCGGCGGAGAGGCCGCGGCAGTACTGCTCACCGTCCATCGCCTGGCCCGCCGTATGGGCGTCGACGTGCTCGGTGGGGTGCACGGCAACCGCCTGGTATTGGTGCTGGGCGGGGCGGACGATCCGCTCGCGGCGACCGAGAAGCTGCTCGCCGGCTTCGGCGACGGGCCGGTGGTAGTCGGCCCGGGCGTACCGACGCTGGACGACGCAACGGAGTCGGCTCGAGCGGCGCTCGCGGGCTTCCGGGCGGCACCGGCCTGGCCGACGGCGCCTCGTCCCGTACCGGCGGCCGACCTCCTGCCCGAGCGGGCGCTGGCCGGCGACGCCGAGGCACGCCGGATCCTGCGGCAGGAGGTCTTCGGGTCACTGGCCCGGGCGGGCGGGGAACTGCTGGAGACGCTGGAAGGCTTCTTCGCCGCAGGTGGCGTCCTGGAGAGCGCCGCTCGGGCGCTCTTCGTGCATCCGAACACGGTGCGTTACCGGCTGCGTCGTGTGGGCGAGGTCACCGGCCTCTCGCCCCTGTTGCCGCGCGATGCGTTCGCTCTACGAATCGCGCTGGCGGTGGGCCGCCTGGACCCGTCGGCGCCGCCGGTCGTACCGCATCACACCTAGCGTGACCAGCACAAACACTCCTGCGCCGAGTCAGAAGATCGCCAACATCGCCGCAGCCATCACCGAGCCGGCAAGAGTGACGCACATCTACTTCTTGTAGGAACCCGACAACAATAGTCGGAGGGTTTGGTCGAGGACGACCGCGAAATGATCGGTCATCATCCGGGACAGTCGTATGCGTGCTCGCAGTCCTCGCCCCAGGCCAAGGCGCCCAGAAGCCCGGCTTCCTCAACCCCTGGCTCGACCTCCCCGGCACCGAATCCCGACTCCGCTGGTGGTCCGCACTGGCCGGGGTCGATCTCGTCCGCCTCGGCACCACCGCCGACGCCGACGAAATTCGCGACACCGCGGTCACCCAGCCGCTGCTCGTCGCGGCCGGGCTGGTGGCCGCGGAGCACATGCGGCTCAACGACCGCGGCGTCGTCGCCGGCCATAGCGTTGGTGAGATCAGCGCGGCCGCCCTGGCCGGGGTGCTGTCGCCGGAGGTCGCCGTGACCTTCGCCGCTGTGCGCGGCCGGGAAATGGCGGCGGCCTGCGCGCTCGAGCCGACCGGCATGAGCGCCGTGCTCGGCGGGGACACCGACGAGGTCATCGCCGCGATCGACGCCGCCGGGCTGTATCCAGCCAACCGCAATGGCGCCGGCCAGATCGTCGCCGCCGGGTCGCTGACCGGGTTGGAGAAGTTCACCTCTGCGCCGCCTGCGAAAGCCCGAGTTATCGCCCTTCAGGTCGCCGGGGCGTTCCACACTCCCTACATGGCGCCGGCGGAGAAGGCGCTCGCGGCGGTCGCCGGCGGCATCACGCCATCCACCCCGAGCCGCATCCTCCTGTCCAACGCCGATGGTGCCGGCATCAACGACGGCGCCACGATGCTCGCGCGCCTGGTCGCCCAGGTGACCGCCCCGGTGCGGTGGGACCTGTGCATGCGCACGCTCGCCGACCTCGGCGTCACTGGGATCATTGAGCTGCCCCCGGCCGGAACTCTGGCCGGACTGATCAAGCGGGAGCTCAAGGGCTCGGGCGCGCCGGAGATCATCACCCTCAACACTCCGGATGACCTCAAGGCCGCCAAGGACCTCGTCTCCCGCCACGAAGACGCCCCGAGCCACGAACCCACGATGGCATTTGTGCTCGCCGTCGCGACCGTGGCCGGCACGTTCCAGCGGCTACCCGGTCTCGACGAGGGCACACAGATCAAGGCCGGCCAGGTGCTCGGCCACATCGTCAACCGCCAGGGCAACGCCGAGGTGACCGCCCACGACTCCGGCGTCATCGTCGAATGGATCGCCCACCACGACGACCCGGTCGGCTCGGGTCAACCCCTCGCCCGCATCGGAGGCCACAACTAATGCCCGGCTCGCGCATCATCAGCCTCGGCCACTACCAGCCGTCGCGGGTGCTCACCAACGACGACCTCGCCCAGATTGTCGAGACCAACGACGCCTGGATCCGCGACCGGGTCGGCATCGCCACCCGACGGATCGCGTCGGGTGAGGAGACGGTGGCGGACATGGCCTCCGCCGCGGCCGAGAAGGCACTCGCCGGCTCGGGACTCACCGCGGGCGACATCGACTTCGTTGTCGTGGCCACCTGCTCCTCTGTGGACCGTTGCCCGAATGTGGCCACCCGGGTGGCGAACCGGCTTGGCATCAACGCGCCCGGAGCCCTCGACGTCAACACCGCGTGCTCCGGTTTCTCCTACGCGCTGGCCACGGCTGACCACGCCATCCGGGCCGGTGCCTCACGGAACGCCCTGGTGATCGGGGCCGAGAAGCTGTCGGACTTCACCGACTGGACCGACCGCTCCACCGCGATCATCTTCGGCGACGGCGCCGGTGCGGCAGTAGTCACGGCGACTGCCGACGACGAACCCACGGGCATAGGGCCGGTCGTCTGGGGATCCGCGCCAGAGAAGGGTGACGCGGTACGCATCGAGGGCTGGCGCCCCTACATCCAGCAAGAAGGCCAGGCGGTCTTCCGCTGGGCGACCACGGCGATCGCGCCGCTCGCCCTGCAGGCCTGCGAGCGTGCCGGGGTGGACACGAGCGACATCGCGGCCTTCGTTTCCCACCAGGCCAACGCCCGGATCATCGACGGCATCGCCAAGCGGCTCAAACTGGCCAACGCCGTTATCGCCAAGGACATCGTGGAGTCGGGCAACACGTCCGCCGCGAGCGTCCCATTGGCCCTGTCCAAACTCGTCGAGCGGCGCGAGGTGCCCTCGGGCGCACCGGTTCTGCTCTTCGGCTTCGGCGGTGGCCTCACCTACGCCGGGCAGGTCGTTCGCTGCCCGTAGCGACGGCACCAATGTTGCCGCCGCTGAATGCACACCCAACCCGAGAAAGGAACCAGTACATGAGCAGCCGTGAGGAGATCACCGCCGGCCTCGCCGAGATCCTCGAGGAGGTCGCCGGTGTGAACCCGGACGACGTCGCCGAGGAGAAAAACTTCACCGAGGACCTTGACGTCGACTCGCTGTCCATGGTCGAGGTCGTCGTGGCGGCCGAGGAGAAGTTTGGCGTGAAGATCCCAGACGACGAGGTGCAGAACCTTAAGACCGTCGGCGATGCCGTCTCGTTCATCGTCAAGAGCTCCTAACGCATCGGGTGTGACAGTGACGCGTCCAGAAGTAGTCGTCACCGGACTCGGCGCGACGACCCCGCTTGGCGGGGACGTCGCGTCGACCTGGGACGCCATGCTCGCCGGCAGGTCCGGGGTGACCCCCCTGACGCAGGAATGGGCAGCACAACTACCCGTCCGCATCGCCGCCCAACTCATGGTCGATCCGGGCGACGTGCTCGACCGGGTGAAGCTGCGCCGGCTCGACCGCTCCGAGGCCACCGCACTCATCGCCGCCCACCAGGCGTGGGCCGACGCCGGCCTGGCCGACTCCGGTCTCGACCTCGAGCGGCTCGCGGTCAGCGTCGGCTCGGGCATCGGTGGGGCTCAGACACTGCTGGCTCAGGACGACATCCTGGAGGCCAGCGGGCCAAGGCGGGTCTCGCCGCACACGGTGCCGATGCTCATGCCCAACGGACCGGCCGCGTGGGTGGGCCTGGAACTCGGCGCGAAGGCCGGCGTGCACTGCGTCGCGAGCGCCTGCGCGACCGGGGCCGAGGCGATCTCACTCGGACTCGACATCATCCGCTCAGGTCGCGCCGACGTGGTGGTGGCCGGCGGCACCGAGGCGGTCATCCACCCGCTGCCGATCGCCGGCTTCGCCTCCATGCGAGCCATGTCGACCCGCAACGAGGAGCCCGAGAGGGCCTCCCGGCCATGGGACAAGGGCCGCGACGGCTTCGTCCTCGGTGAGGGCGCCGCCGTGGTCGTCCTGGAACGGGCCGACCATGCCGCGGCGCGCGGCGCGCGCGTCTACGCCCGCCTGGCCGGTGCCGGTATCACCTCCGACGGCTACGACATCGTGCAGCCACACCCGCAGGGTGCTGGCTTCGTCCGGGCGGTGCAGAAGGCTCTCGACGACGCGGGCATGTCGGGCACCGACATCGCGCATGTCAACGCGCACGCCACCTCGACGCCGGTTGGCGACATGGCCGAGATATCGGGCCTGCGGCTTGTCCTCGGCGACCACCCGGTGCTAACAGCGACAAAGTCGATGACCGGGCATCTGCTCGGCGCGGCCGGCGCGCTGGAGTCGATCGCGACGATTCTCGCCATCCACGAGGGTGTGGTGCCACCCACCATCAACCTCGACGATCCCGAGGACGGGCTCCTTGACGTCGTCACCAACAAGCCTCGCAACATGGAGATCCCGGCCGCACTGAACAACTCGTTCGGCTTCGGCGGCCACAACGTGGCCTTGATCTTCACGAGAAACTCGTGAACCAAGCCCAGCTCTGCCAAGGCCTGACCCACCACCCCGGAGGACTGCCGTGACCATAACTTCCGACGTCACCGACGAGGCCGCGGTCGACCACCGCGACCCGGACGTTCGCCTGCGCGCCCTCTTCGACCGAGGCTCTCTTCGGACGATCTCCGGCCGCGACGACTCGGGCGTGATGAGCGCGCGCGGACAGATCGACGGCACGCCGGTCATCGCCTTCGCCACGGACGCCACCCGCATGGGCGGCGCCATGGGCACCGAAGGCTGCCGGCACATCGTCGAGTCGATCGACCTCGCGGTCCGGGAGCGCGTTCCCGTGGTCGGTTTGTGGCATTCGGGTGGGGCGCGTTTGGCCGAGGGCGTCGTTGCGCTGGACGCGGTCGGCCAGGTCTTCGCCGCGATGGTACGGGCATCGGGGCGCGTGCCGCAGATCTCGGTTGTCCTGGGCCCAGCGGCCGGTGGCGCCGCGTACGGACCTGCCCTCACCGACATCGTTATCATGAGCGGCGCCGGTCGCATCTTCGTCACCGGGCCGGAGGTGGTGCGCAGTGTGACCGGCGAGCAGGTGGACATGGAGCGCCTCGGCGGCCCCGAACCGCATGGTCGCCGCTCCGGGGTGGTCCACGTGACCACAAAGGACGACGATGCAGCCCTCACGACCGCACGCAGCCTCGCTTCGATGCTCGGCCACCAGGGGCGGATCACGCCGGCCGACACGGTGAACGAGTCGGGCGAGGGTCGCGATCTGGCCGCACTCATGCCGGCCGAGGCGAACCGAGCCTACGACGTCAAGCCTGTTGTCAACGCGCTCCTCGACGAGCCCGGTGTGGAGCTGCACGCCAAGTGGGCCCCCAATGTCGTCACGACGCTGGGCCGCTTCGCCGGACGCACGGTCGGTGTCATCGCCAACAACCCGCTGCGGCTGGG
>Ga0184632_10000261_pt1 | contig 19149 bp, 20 predicted proteins | sample PLM31_50_b1_FD_133153 | JGI IMG/M metagenome (GOLD analysis project Ga0184632, IMG submission 133153) | Groundwater sediment microbial communities from an aquifer in East River, Colorado, USA - PLM3-1_50_b1 | ecosystem: Environmental > Terrestrial > Soil > Riparian zone | place: USA: East... | reverse complement strand
TCGATTATCTTCGCGACGTCGCGACGCAGGGCGGCGTCGAGACGCGTTTCATCGCCATCGAAGACATCGGCTGGGACGCCACGGCAGGCGTTTTCGTCGACAACGAGAACGAGGAGATTCGTGTCCTGTGCAAGCTTTATCCGTGGGAATGGCTGGCGGCGGAAAAGTTCGGCCCGCAGCTGCTGACGTCGAGCCTGCGCGTGATCGAGCCGGCGTGGAAGATGCTGCTGTCCAACAAGGGTCTGCTGCCCGTCCTGTGGGAGCTCTTCCCCGATCATCCCAACCTGCTGGCCGCGTATTTCGATTCCGGACGCATCGCGGGTGACTACGTGGAAAAGCCGCTGCTGTCGCGCGAAGGCGCCAACGTCGTCATCCACCAGGGCGGCAAGACGATCGCGGCCGATGGCGAATACGGCGAAGAGGGCAGGATCTATCAAGCCTACGCGCCGGTCCCGCGCTTCGGCGACGACTACGTCACCATCGGCGCGTGGATCATCGGCGACGAGCCCGCCGGCATCGGCTTGCGCGAAGATGCGAGCCCGATCACCCGCAACACGAGCCGCTTCGTGCCGCACTATTTCACCTGATCACTTTCGACGAGGTCCATGATGACGCTGTTCGATTCGCTCGCGGGACTCCCGGCGTTCTTCCTCTACTTCGCGTTGGCGCTGGCGCTGCTCGCCGTGTTTCTCGCGCTGTATCTGGCGGTGACGCCCTACAGCGAATTGCGGCTGATCCGCCAGGGCAACGCCGCTGCGGCGATTTCGCTCGCCGGTGCGATCATCGGCTTCGTGCTGCCACTCGCGCGGGCGGTGACGCAAAGCGTCTCGGCGCTCGATCTCGTCGCTTGGGGCTTTGTCGCGCTCATTGTTCAGATCGTCGTGTTCTTCCTGGTCGGCAAGCTGGTGCCGCGCTTTCCCGAGGCGATCAAGAACGGGCAGATCGCTGCCGCGACGCTTCTCGGGGCGCTTGCCGTCGCCGTTGGCCTCCTGAACGCGGCAGCCATGACCACGTGACGTGCGCGCGCATGCGGATTGACAGCCTGCGATTCGCGCGACCGTCATGCCTGCATATTGACTTTGCCTCAATTATGCGTTTATGCTCATAAACGCATGAAGCCCAAGCGCCCACTTATCAAGAAAGCTGCGCGCGCGCCGAGCGCTGCCAACAGCGAGCTCGACCTCGTGTTCGCCGTCGTGGCTCGCTACTTCGGCCTGCTGTCGGAGCCGACTCGTCTCAAGATCCTGCACACGATCTGCCAGGACGAGCGGTCAGTCTCGGCCATTGTCGCGGCAACCGGCGCCACGCAGACCAATGTGTCGCGACACCTGGCACTGCTGCATCAGGCGGGCGTGGTGAGTCGGCGTCGCGCCGGCAACGTCGTGTATTACCGCGTCGACGACCCGGAATTTGTGGAAATTTGCCGCAGCGTCTGCGTGCAGATCGCAAGCCGCATCGATGAACAGAAGCCGTTGAAGCGCGACCTGCTGCAGTTCGCCGCGGCGCATTAGACGCAACGACCGGGAGGAGGGGCCGATGGTGACCGACGACGGCAAGCCGGGCCGCATTCGGCCGGCGCCGGAAAATCACCTGGCCGCGTCACCCGATCCGGTGCGGCGCGGTTTCCTGCGTCGCGCCGTCGCACTCGGCGGCGGTGCGCTGGCCGCCCGCACTGCGGGCTCCGTCCGCGCCGATGACGCCCTGGACAAGAATCTCCCGCCGCACGTTCCCGAGTGGAGTCGCACGTTAGGCGCGCCGACGCTGGCGTCGCCTTATGGGGTTCCGGCCAAGTACGAAGCGAACGTCAAGCGCCGCGAAAGCCCGGGGCTCACACGCACGCCGCAGTCGTCGGTGGCGTTCACGCCGCTGCAGAGTCTCTTCGGCATCATCACGCCGTCGGGGCTCCATTTCGAGCGCCATCACGCGGGCATGCCCGATGTCGACCCGCATCAGCATCGGCTGATGGTCCACGGCCTGGTCGCCAATCCGCGCATCTACACGATGGACGACATAGTCCGCTTCCCATCGGTGTCGCGCGTCCACTTCATCGAATGCGGCGCGAACACCGGCATGGAATGGGGGAATGTCGCCGTGCCCACGGTCCAGTACTCGCATGGCATGCTGTCGTGCAGCGAATGGACCGGCGTGCTCCTGTCGACGCTGCTCGACGAGGTCGGCATCGACCGCGCCAAGGCGAAATACCTGCTGGCCGAAGGCGCGGATGGCGCGTCGCTGACGCGCACGATTCCGCTTGCGATGGCGCTGGACGACGTGCTGGTTTGCTATGGCCAGAACGGCGAAATGCTGCGGCCCGAGCAGGGGTATCCATTGCGCCTGCTCGTTCCGGGCGTGCAAGGCGTGTCGAGCGTCAAGTGGCTGCGCCGCATCGAAGTCGGCGATCAGCCGTGGAACACACGCGAGGAAGCGCTGCACTACATCGATCTCATGCCGGGGGGCAAGCACCGGCAATATACGTGGATCCACGAAGCGAAGAGCGTCATCACGGCGCCGTCCGGCGGCCAGGTGCTGCTTGACCATGGTTACCACGAAATTACCGGGCTCGCGTGGTCGGGACGCGGCAAGGTGAGCCGTGTCGACGTCTCGACCGACGGTGGCCGCAACTGGCGCACGGCGCGACTCTCGGAACCGGTGTTGACCAAGGCACTGACGCGTTTTCGCATCGACTGGACGTGGAACGGCGGTCCGGCGCTGCTGCAATCGCGCGTCATCGACGAGACCGGCTACGTGCAGCCGACGATCCGGCAATTGCGCGCGGTGCGCGGCATCCGGTCGATCTATCACAACAACGCGATCCAGACGTGGCGCGTCGATGCGACCGGCGAGGTCAGCAATGTCCAGGTCCTCTAGTCGGCTCAAGGTCTCACAACGAGGCGCACAGGCGCCGAGAAAAGCCATGCGGGCCTCCTTTTTCCTCTGCGTCTCCGCGTATCTTTGTGGCCTGCCGTCGTTTGCAATCGCCGCGCCGCTGCAGTTCGGTTTCGGCAAACCGGCTACGACGCAGGAAATCGCCGGCTGGGACATCGACGTGCGGCCGGACGGCACTGGGCTTCCGAAGGGACGCGGTTCGGTCGCGCAGGGGCAGGCGCTCTACGACGAAAAATGCGCGAGCTGCCACGGCACGTTCGGCGAATCGAACAGCTATTTGCAGATCGCCGGCGGCGTCGGCTCGCTCGCGACCGACCAGCCGGTGCGCACGACCGGCAGCAAGCTCAACTTTGCGACCACGTTGTGGGATTACATCAATCGGGCGATGCCGTTCAACGCGCCGCAGACGCTGTCGCCCGACGAGGTCTACGCGCTTACGGCGTACGTGCTCAACCTCAACGATATCGTGCCCGCGGATGCGGTGCTCGATGCCGATTCGTTGCCGAAGCTCAGGATGCCCAACCGCAACGGATTCACGACGGATCATGGATTCATGCGGCGCGACGGCAAGCCGGACACGCGCAACGTCCTGTGCATGAAGGATTGCGTGCAGGTGGTGCGCCTTTCGTCCGAGATGCCCGACTACGCGCGCGACCAGCACGGTAACCTCGCCGAGCAGGCGCGCGTTGTCGGGACCACCGGAACGATCGCTGCCGGGAAGGCGACCGCGGGATCCAGATCCGGACTCGAGCTCGCCAAGGCGGTGGCATGCACCGCGTGCCATGGCGTGACCGAACGGCTGGTCGGACCCGGATTCCGGGAAGTGGCAACCCGCTATGCAGGCGACGCTTCGGCGGAATCGCGGCTGATCGCGAAAATGAGAGCGGGCGGCGCCGGCGCATGGGGCGCCGTTCCGATGCCGGCGCAGCCGCAGGTCAAGGAAAGCGAAGCCCGGGCGCTGGTCCAGTGGATTCTGGCCGGAGCAAAATAGCCACACGCAAACAATCGCCAATTCGTCCGCAGGGCGAAGGTTGGCGGTAATATCCAGAGTTATCTGTGATCGGTAATGGGAGGCGACACGATGAACACGCAACGCAGAGATCTGTTGAAGACGGGTGGCGGCGTCACGCTGCTGACGCTGGTCGCCGCCGCCGGATGGCTGCGGCCGGGCGAGGCGCTGGCCGCCGATGCGTGGAACAAGGCGGCGTTCGAGACCAAGACGATGGACGAAACGGTCAAGGCGCTTGGCGGTGCGACGCCCGCGCAAAGCAAGGACATCACGTTTTTCCAGACGCCGGACATCGCGGAAAACGGTGCGGTCGTGCCGGTCGGCGTGACCAGCGCCATTCCGAAGACCGAATCGATCGCGATCCTGATCGAAAAGAATCCCAACATGCTGGCCGCGGTATTCAATATTCCCGCCGGCACCGAGCCTTCGCTGTCGACGCGCGTGAAAATGGGCCAGAGCTCGAACATCTACGCGCTGGTGAAGGCCGACGGCAAATACTATGTCGCGTCGAAAGAAGTCAAGGTGACGCTCGGCGGTTGCGGCGGGTGACAGGAAACTGAGGAAGAAAATCATGGCAGATCCGATGAGAATTCGCGCCAACGTCGTCGGCGATTCGACCGAGGTCAAGGTGCTCATGAATCACGAAATGGAAACCGGGCAGCGCAAGGACGCGCAGGGCAAGACCATTCCCGCGTGGTTCATCCAGAATGTGACGGCCACGTACAACGGCAAGACGGTGCTCGCCGCGGAGTGGGGGCCGGCGGTGGCGAAGAATCCGTTCCTGTCGTTCAAGTTCAAGGGCGGCGCCAAGGGCGACAAAGTGCAGATCACCTGGACCGACAACCGCGGCGACAAGCGTACCGACGAAGCGGTCATCGCGTAAAAGTACCGTTTGGATGCGACGTAGAAAAACCTGGGGCTTGCGATCGGCGCCGCTGACGGCGGCGGCGACAAGACCCGCGGAGCCCGGGACGCAGCTTCCCGCCCGGCGCAGTCAACTTAGGAGATCGCAATGAGCAAGCTCCCCCGGCCGGCGGTCATCCGCCTCGGCGCCGTTGCGTCCGCGCTCGCGCTTGTCGTCGGCGTGGCGTTGGCGCAGACGTCGGCCATCGACGAGATCGCCAAGTATCGCGCCGCGTTGCAGGACGGCAATCCGGCCGAGTTGTGGGAAGCGCGCGGCGAACTCCTGTGGAAGGAGCCGCGCGGACCGAACAAGGTTTCGTTCCAAAAATGCGATCTGGGTCTCGGGCCTGGCGTGGTCAAGGGCGCATACGCGCAGCTGCCGCGTTACTTCGCCGACGCCGACCGTGTCATGGACCTCGAAACGCGGATCGTCTGGTGCATGGTGAAGCTGCAGGGATTCACCGAGGCCGACGCCAAGAAGAATCCGTTCGGCGCCGGCGAGAGGAAGGCCGACATGGAGGCGCTGGCCGCGTACGTCACGTCGGAATCGCGCGGCGTCAAGATGAACGTCGCGGGCACGCACCCGAAGGAAAGGGAGGCCTATCGTCTTGGTGAAAAGATGTTCTGGTTCCGCGGCGGCTCGCACGATTTCGCCTGCGCGACATGTCATAGCGCGGACAGCCAGCGGATTCGATTGCAGGACCTGCCGAACCTGACCAAGAAGGAAGGCGCGCAGAAGGGCTACACGACGTGGCCTGCGTATCGCGTCTCGCAGGGCGAGCTGCGCACGTTCCAGTGGCGGCTGTACGACTGTTTCCGCCAGCAGCGTTTCCCCGAGCTCGAGTTCGCATCGGACGCGTCGATCGCGCTGACGATGTTCCTTGCGCAAAACGCGAACGGCGCCGCGTTCGATGCGCCCGCGATCAAGCGTTGAGGACTGAAGTCATGACCAAGCGAATCATCGGGTGGGCGATCGTCGGCGCAACGACCGCGATCGTGATCGGCTGCGCGACCGCGCCGACCGATGCGGAAACGACCGCCAAGGCAACGCAGGTGCTCAAGGCGTCATTCAAGGCACGGGGCCAGGCCGGGATGGACCGCCTCGACCAGGACGAAACGCAAAAGACCTGCTCCGAGTACGCGGGCAAACCGGTGCCGAAGGACGTCGCCGAGAAGATCGAGAAGATCAACCTGGTCGCGATCAAATGGCCCGCCGACGGCAAGCTGATGGGCGATTGGCGCAACGGCGAGAAGATCGCGCAGGAAGGCCGCGGCAAGCAATTTTCCGACGACCCGGCGGGCCCGACCGGAGGCAACTGCTACGCCTGCCATCAGTTGGCACCTGCCGAAGTTTCCTACGGGACCATCGGTCCGCCGCTGTACCAGTTCGGCAAAGTCCGCGGCTACAACGACGACATGCGCAAGTACGCGTACGGCAAGATCTGGAACGCCGAAGCGTACTCCGCGTGCTCGAACATGCCGCGTTTCGGCCACAGTCAGATCCTGACCGAAGCACAGATCAAGGATCTCGTGGCGTTGCTGATGGACCCGCAATCGCCCGTCAACAAGTGACGCATTCGTCCAAGAGCAGCCCGCCGCGCGGGCTGCTCTTGGAAACGAATGCGTCATCCCCGCGAAGGCGGGGATCCAGTGTCGTTGAACACCAGAATCCAGCGTCGTTGACCTGACATGACCCGCCGCGAATTCCTCCAGGCGATCGCGGCGGCGGCCGCCGCCGGATTGCCAATCACGAGTGCAGCAGCACTCGATCTGGCGGAAGGCGCGGCGTTCTACGACAGCGTCAAGCCTTTCGGCAACGTCAGCCTGCTGCATTTCACCGATTGTCACGCGCAGCTCAATCCGATCTATTACCGCGAGCCGAACGTCAACCTCGGGGTCGGCAACGCGTGGGGCAAGCCGCCGCATCTCGTCGGCGAGCAACTGCTCAAGCATTTCGACATCGCCGCCGGGACGCGAGACGCGCATGCGTTTACCTATCTCGACTTCGCACAGGCTGCGCGAACTTACGGTCAACTGGGCGGTTTCGCGCACCTGGCCACGCTCGTGAACATGCTACGAGCGTCGCGGCCGGGCGCCTTGCTGCTCGACGGGGGCGACACGTGGCAGGGCTCGGCAACGTCGCTCTGGACCCGCGGCCAGGACATGATCGACGCGCAGAAGCAGCTGGGCGTGGACATCATGACGGGGCATTGGGAGTTCACGTACGGCGCCGAGCGAGTCAAGGAAGTCGTCGACGGCGACTTCAAAGGCAAGATCGACTTCATCGCGCAGAACGTGAAGACCGCCGATTTCGGCGACCCAGTGTTCAAGCCGTACGTGCTGCGCCCGATCAATGGCGTACCGGTCGCCATCATCGGCCAGGCGTTTCCGTACACGCCGATCGCCAATCCGCGCTACTTCGTTCCGGAATGGACGTTCGGCATCCAGGAAGAGGAGATGCAGAAGGCCGTCGCGGACGCACGCGCGAAAGGTGCGCAGGTCGTCGTTCTGCTGTCGCACAACGGAATGGACGTCGATCTCAAGATGGCGTCGCGCGTGACCGGCATCGACGCGATCCTGGGCGGCCATACGCACGACGGCGTGCCGCAACCCACACTCGTCGCCAATCGAAGCGGCAAGACGATCGTCGGCAATGCGGGAAGCAACGGCAAATTCCTGGCCGTCCTCGATTTCGACGTGAAGGCCGGCAAGGTCGCGGACTTTCGATACCGGTTGCTGCCCGTGTTCAGCGCGTTGTTGCCGCCGAATCCCGCGATGGACGCGCTGATTCGCAAGGTGCGCGCGCCGTACGCCGCCAAGCTCGACGAGAAGCTTGCCACGACCGAAGGCCTGCTGTACCGCCGCGGCAATTTCAACGGCACGTCCGACCAGCTGATCCTGGAAGCGCTATTGGCGGAAAAGAATGCGCAGATCGCGTTCTCGCCCGGCTTCCGCTGGGGCACCACGTTGCTTCCCGGGCAGGCGATCCGCATGGAGCACCTGATGGATCAGACGGCGGTGACGTACCCCTATGTGACCGTCAACGAGTTGACCGGCGAGACGATCAAGACGATTCTCGAGGACGTCGCCGACAATCTTTTCAATCCGGATCCGTACTACCAGCAGGGCGGCGACATGGTGCGCGTCGGTGGCCTCGCGTACACGATCGACCCCAAAGCCGCGACGGGCACGCGCATCACGCGAATGGAATTCGCCGGGAAGCCGCTCGATGCGCAGAAGAAGTACAAGGTCGCCGGCTGGGCGCCTGTCTCCGAAGAGGCAAAGGCCGCCGGCGGCGAAGCGATCTGGGACGTCGTTGCGCGCTACCTGCGCGCGCAGAAGACGATTCCGCCGCGTAAGTTGAATCTGCCGGTGATTGAAGGAATGAGCGGGAGTCCGGGAATGGCGGGGACGTGACCAAAACACGTCGCGCTGTTCGCCCCGTTCAGTAGCGCGCGTATGCGCAATGAACGCGTAGCCTTCGAGCGGCGCGTTGCGGCGATCCTTACTTCACCGTAACGCGCGCAAACTTGCGCTTGCCCGCCTGAACGATCACGGTCTTGCCGCGGCCAATCACGAGCGCCTTGTCGGCAACGACATCGCCATCGACCTTGAGCCCGCGCTGCGCGATCAGCCGTAACGCCTCCGACGTCGATTCGACGATGCCGGCCTGCTTCGCAAGCTGCGCGATCGGCATCCCGGCACCGCTCGCATCCAACGTCACTTCCGGCATGTTCTCCGGCAGCGCGCCGTCCTTGAACCGCGCGTCGAATTCGGCGAGCGCGGCATCCGCGGCCGCCGGCGAATGGAACCGCGCGACGATCTCCTTCGCCAGCAGAACCTTGGCGTCGCGCGGATTGCGGCCTTCGCCGCATTCGCGCTTGAGCTTCGCAATGTCGTCGAGCGAGCGGAACGACAAGAGCTCGAAATAGCGCCACATCATCTCGTCGGAAATCGACATCAGCTTGCCGAACATCTCCGCGGGCGCTTCGGTAATGCCGACGTAGTTGTCCTTCGACTTCGACATCTTCTCGACGCCGTCGAGGCCCTCGAGCAGCGGCATCGTCAGGATGCACTGCGGTTCCTGGCCATAGTCCCTCTGCAGCTCGCGGCCGACCAGCAGGTTGAATTTCTGGTCGGTGCCACCCAATTCGATGTCGGCCTTGAGCGCGACCGAGTCGTAGCCCTGCATCAGCGGGTACAGGAGTTCATGGATGGCGATGGGCTGGTTGCCGCGGAAGCGCTTCGCGAAATCTTCGCGCTCGAGCATGCGCGCCACAGTGTATTTCGCCGCGAGCTTGATCATGCCGGCGGCGCCTAGCGGCTCGCTCCATTCGGAGTTGTAACGGATCTCGGTCCTCGCGGGGTCGAGCACCTTCGACGCCTGTGCGTGATAGGTCTTCGCGTTGGCTTCGATCTCGTCGCGCGACAGCGGCGGCCGCATGGAATTGCGGCCGGAGGGGTCGCCGATCATCGACGTGAAATCGCCGATGAGAAAGATCACCTGATGGCCGAGATCCTGCATCTGGCGCATCTTGTTCAGAACGACGGTGTGACCGAGATGGATGTCCGGCGCCGTTGGATCGAGGCCGAGCTTGATCCGCAGCGGCGTGCCGCGCGCGAGCTTTTGCGCTACCTCGCTCTCGACGATGAGTTCGTCGGCGCCGCGCTTGAAAACCGCGAGTTGATGGGCTACTTCGACGGGCATGGCGCTGGTTCCCAAAAAGGCCATGCGCATTGGCACAACCTGTTGATCTCGCTGCGTAAATGATGGCGGTTGCCGGCTGCGCCGAACTCTTTGCTAGAATCGCCGCTCGGTTGTCCTCAGATGCCTTCCTGTCCAGCCCGAAAGCCGTACCGTTGTCCGAACACAACCCGCCGATTTTAGCGCAACCCGTAGTCGCGCCCCGAGGGTCCGTGCCAGCGCGCAAGCGCCGGACACCGTCGCCCGGACAGTGGCTCGCGATCGTCGTGCTGAGCCTGTCCGGTGTTGCGGCGTTCGGCCTGGCGCCGGACACCACGCTCGAAACGATTCCGACACGCAACGTCGTACGTGCGTTGCCGGTTCCGAAGCTTTTGCAATCCAATGAAATGAGTCCCACCTATTGGCGCGAGGAGCGCGTGCAGCGCGGCGACACCATCGGCAGCCTGCTCGCGCGCGCCGGCGTGGACGACGCCGACGCAATGCAGTTCCTGCGCACCGATCCCGCCGCGCGTCCGCTCTATCAGTTGCGACCCGGCCGCCCGGTCCGCGTCGCCGTCGACGAAGACGGCGACCTTGTCGCCCTCAAGTTCCAGACGGGCGCCGGAGACATGCTCGTGATCGAGCAGCGCGACGGCGCGCTGCACGCGACACGCGAGCAGGTGACGGAAGAGGTGCGCACCATGCTGCGCTCCGGCGAGATCCGGTCGTCGCTGTTCGGCGCGGCGGACGCGGCCGGCATTCCGGACACGGTCACGATCGCGCTCGCCGACATCTTCGCCGGCGACATCGATTTCTATCACGACCTGAAGCGCGGCGATCGCTTCACCGTCGTGTATGAAGCGCGCTTCGTCGACGGCGAGCCGGTCGGCACCGGACGTATTCTCGCGGCTGAGTTCGAAAGCGGTGGCGCGGCGTTGCGCGTGTTCTATTTTCGCGATGCCGACGGCAACGACGGCTACTTCACCGACACCGGCCGCAACGCGCGCAGCGCATTCCTGCGCTCGCCGATGGAATTCTCGCGCATCACTTCCGGCTTCACGATGTCGCGCTTCCACCCGATCATGCAGCAATGGCGCGCGCACCAGGGCATCGACTACGCTGCGCCCACGGGCACGCCGGTGCGCGTCACGGCCGACGGTGTGGTCGCGTTTGCCGGTGAGCAAAACGGATACGGCAACGTGGTCGTCATCCGTCATCAGGGAACGTATTCGACGCTGTACGGCCATCTGTCGCGATTCGCGCCGGAGCTCAAGACCGGGGCACGCGTCGGGCAAGGCGACACGATCGGCTATGTCGGGATGACCGGATGGGCGACCGGCCCGCACTTGCATTATGAGTTTCGGGTCGCCGACCAGCCGCGCGACCCGCTGACCATTGCGTTGCCCACGGCGCAACCGATCGGACCCGATCGGCTGGCCACCTACCGGGCGGCGATCATTCCACTCGTGGAATCGCTGACGCTGGCGCATTTGCTCTCCGGGGCGGCGCTCGCCGCCACCGAATAACAGCGCGGAGCGCCGACATGCCGTCGCGCCGCGAAATTTTTGCGGGCGTGATGTCGGGCACGAGCCTCGACGGCGTCGACGCGGTGATCGCGGATTTCGCGCCGGCGACGGATGAACTATGCGCACTGCTCGGCGCCACGCACGTCGCCTTTCCTTCCTCGCTGCGTGACGAACTGCTGGCGTTGCAGGCATCGGGCGAAGACGAGCTCGTGCGCGCCGCACGCGCGGCAAATGCGCTTGCCGATCTGTACGCGATGGCCCTCATCGACGCGTGTACCGCCGCGCAGGTGGCACCGCACGATGTTGTCGCCGCCGGCGTGCACGGGCAGACGGTGCGGCATCGCCCCCTGGAGGGCTGGACGCTCCAGATCAACAATCCGGCGCGCGTCGCCGAGCGCGCCTACATGACGGTGGTCGCCGACTTCCGCGCGCGCGACATCGCTGCTTGCGGCCAGGGTGCACCCCTGGTCCCCGCGTTTCACGCCGCGCTGTTCGCGATGCCGGACCGGCACCGGGTCGTTGCGAACATCGGCGGGATTGCCAACATCACTGACCTTCCCGCGAAGGGAAGCGTGCGCGGATTCGATACCGGCCCGGGCAATGTCCTGCTCGACCTGTGGAGCCTGCGCCATCGCAACGTTCCCTACGACGACGCGGGTGCATGGGCAACATCGGGCCATGTCGATCCGGCGTTGCTCGCGGCGCTGCTGGCCGAACCGTTCTTTGCCGCGTCACCGCCCAAGAGCACCGGGCGCGATCTGTTCAACGCAGCCTGGCTCGATCGGCAGCTGGCGCAAGCGAACTGGCGCGGCCGCGCGCAAGACGTGCAGGCGACCCTCACCGCATTGACGGCGCGTACGCTGGCCGATGCGATTCGTGCCCACGCCGCCCATGCCGACGAAGTCCTTGCCTGTGGCGGCGGCGTCCGCAACACCGCGTTGATGGCGATGCTTGCCGCGGAGCTACCGACGATGAGCGTGGTCACCACCGATACGTTGGGTGTCGCCAGCGGACACGTGGAAGCGCTTGCCTTTGCCTGGATTGCGCGGGAAACCATTGCCGGGAGGGCCGGCAACCTGCCTGCGGTGACGGGCGCCAAAGGGCCGCGGGTTCTGGGGGCGATCTATCCGCGCTGAGCGCGCTACTTGACGTCAATCGTCACCTTATCGATCTTGCCGGTGAAGCGGCTCTTCAGGCCCGCTACGTAGTCCTCGGAGACCGGCGAGTCGTCGTCCTCGCCGACATCGGCACCTTCGTCGGTCGAGATGAGATTTGCGATGGTTTTCTCGATGCGGCCTTCGCCCACTTTCCTTCCGTTGACGGAAAGCGAGGCCGTGCCGCCTTTGCCGCGGCCGCCACCGTCGTACACGAAGTCGAGCTTGATGGTCGCCTTGCCCGCCGCAACCGGCTCGGAAGCGGTCACTGTGTGGCGTTCCAGGCCCACCCAGTTGTAGGTATACGTGGGTTTGCCGTCCTTCAGGTACAAGCTCCAGCCACCGAAGCGGCCGCCTTGCGCCAGGATCACGCCGTTTGCGCCGCCCTGCGGAATCTCGACCTCAGCGGTGATCGTCACCGAGCGGTTCTTGGTATTGATGAACGCGTTTTCCATCATGCCCGTCATGCCCGGGTAGAGCGCGAGCGAAGTGCGCGGTCCCATCAAGTCGGGCCGCCCGGCAACGGCCGGATCCATGCGCTCGATGCTGCGATCATCGATGGGAAACACGTTGTATTTCGCCGCCTCTTTCATGAAAAGCGCCTGCATTTCCTTCAGCTTCACGGGGTTCTTGGCCGCGAGGTTGGTCGCGAGGCTGTAGTCGCTGCGCGTGTCGAAAAGCTCCCAGGGATCCTTGTCGAGCGTCGTGCGCGGTTGGGGCTCCCATGGCGCCCTGTGGACGGTGCGCGCGAGCCACCCGTCGTGATAGATCCCACGGTTGCCGACGATCTCGAAATACTGCGTGTGACGACGATTCGCGGCCTTCGCGTCGTTGAACGTATAGGCCATGCTCACGCCTTCGAAGGGTTTCTGGATCGTACCGTTGACCGATTTAGGGAACGGAAGCCCCGCCATCTCGAGGACCGTTGGCGCAAGGTCGGTGATGTAGTGCCACTGCGGGCGAACTTCTCCCTTCGCCTTGATGCCCTTGGGCCAGTGCACGACCATGCCAGTCTTGGTCCCGCCGTAATCTCCCGCCACCTGCTTCGACCAGGCAAATGGGGCATCGCCGGCGATCGCCCAGCCGGTGGCGAAGTGCGGATAAGTTTCCGGGCCGCCCCACTTATCGAGGTTCTTGAGCTGATCGGCAACGGTTTCCGGGACGCCATTGAAAAATGTCATTTCGTTGAACAGGCCCACCGGGCCACCCTCGGCGCTCGCTCCGTTGTCGCCCGGGATGTAGATGAACACGGTGTTGTCCATCACGCCGAGATCCTCGATCGCCTTCACCAGGCGCCCGATTTCGTAATCGGCCATTTCGGCAAAGCCCGCGAAAACTTCCATTTGCCGCGCGAAGAGCCGCTTCTCGTCGGCAGACAGCGTGTCCCAATCCTTGATGGCGGCGGGCTTGGGCGCGAGCTTCGTGCCCGGCGGCACGACCCCCAGCTTGATCTGACGGGCAAGCGCGTCCTCCCGATACTTGTCCCAGCCCGCATCGAACTTGCCTTTGTACTTGTCGGCCCACTCCTTCGGAACGTGGTGCGGTGCGTGCGTGGCGCCCGGGGCGAAATACATGAAGAACGGCCGCTCCGGCGTCATCGCGTGCTGGAACCGGACCCAGGCGATCGCCTGGTTCGTCATGTCGGTCATGAAGTGGTACTTCGGATCACCGGGCAGCTCGACCTTGGTCACGCCGTCGTACAGGAGCGGCGACCACTGGTTGGTTTCCCCACCGAGGAAACCGTAGAACTTCTCGAAGCCCGACATGGTGGGCCACGTCGTGTAGGGACCCGAGATACTCGTTTCCCAGAGCGGCGTCAGGTGCCACTTGCCGAATGCGCCCGTGTTGTAGCCGTTCAACCGCAGCATCTCGGGCAGCGGCGCGACGCTCGCCGGACGCACGCCCGTGTTCCCTTCGAATGCGGTGGCGACATCCTGGACCGCGCCGGTGTTGTTGGTGTGGTGGTTGCGGCCGGTGAGCAGTGCCGCGCGCGTGGGCGAGCACAACGCAGCGACGTGCATGTTGTTGTAGCGCAGACCCGCCCCGGCGAGCCGGTCCAGCGTCGGCATGGCGATCGCACCGCCGAAGGTGCTCGGATGCGCGAAGCCCAGATCGTCGAGCAGCACGATCACGACATTCGGCGCCCCCTTCGGAGCTTTCACCTCGAAGCGCGGCGGCGCTTTCGCCTTGCGCACGTCGAGCTCGGTGATGTGCGCGCGCTTGGGCTCTGGAATTGGAAGCGCGGTGCGATCGAGCTTGTCCGCGTCCGCGGCGGCGTGCGCGGGGAGCGCGAAGATGGTGAACGCAAGGATGAGTGCAGCTCGCCCGCCGTTCGAACCAAAAGTGATACCGGACTTCATCGTCGTCATCCTTGCCACTAGCTGTAGATCCCGATTTTCGCGGTGGTACGATGAAGCAGTCGCGCTCGAAACCGGTGCAATCCGGAATCGTGCCGAAGCCTATCACGCACTCGGATGTGATGGCAGCGATGGTCCTGAGCCAGCCTTTAGGGCCACAGCGCAAGACGATTGAAGTGGGCGAACCTGCGAAGTAATTCCGTGACCAACGAAAAACGGGGGCGCGCGGCCCCCGTCTTGGTGAATGCTGCAATCAGGTCAGGCTGAGAAGCTCGATCCGCAACCGCAAGTCGACGTAGCGTTGGGATTCTTGATCACGAACTGTGCGCCCTCGAGACCTTCCTGGTAGTCGATTTCGGCGCCGACCAGGTACTGGTAGCTCATGGGGTCGATCAGCAGCGTCACACCGTCCTTGTGCATCGCGGTGTCGTCCTCGTTGGTGACCTCGTCGAACGTGAATCCGTACTGGAAGCCGGAACAGCCGCCGCCCGACACGAACACGCGCAGTTTCAACTCGGGATTGCCTTCCTCGGCGATCAGCGACTTGACCTTGGCCGCCGCCGAATCCGTGAAGACGAGGGGTGCGGGCATTTCATTCATAGCGTTCATCTTCGACTCCGTCGTGCGGGATCACTCCCCGCCCATCATGCGTTCTTGACCAGCCCGAGTAAAGCGCCGTCCGCCCGGCGACAGCCGGCATTCACTTCCGCGGTTACTCGGCCGCCACCCTCTTCAATTCGACCACGCTCGCGGTGCCGGGTTCGCTGAAATGGAGCTTACCCTGAACCACTGCGCCCAAATGCATCTCGAGCGTCCGGTACTCGATATCGCCGACGATCTTCGCTTTTGCCTGCAGTTCCAGAAAGTCGTCGGCCGTGATGGGACCGTTCACCGTCCCGTTGATCACCACGTGCGACACGTTGATGGCGCCTTCGACGCGTGCCTGCTCGCTCACCACCAGCGTGCCGGTCTCGCCATTGGCGGTGGTCACGTTCCCCTGGACGACACCGTCGATGCGCAAGCCTCCGGTGAAGCTGACATCGCCTTTGACGGTGGTGCCGGCGCCGATCAGGCAGTCGATGCGCTTTTGCGGCGGCGCGTGCTTCTTCCGATCGAACATGGAGTCTCCTTAGCCCAAGCTCAAGGTCCGCGTCGCGCGGGGGTTGCTGCCTTGTCCCGCTTCGAAGCAGCGGACGGCAACGGCCGTGACGCGGCCACCAGGAGGAACCCGAAACCGGCCCTCAACCCGCTGATAATACTTGAATTTGAGGATCAATGCCGGCGCAGTCGCCGGCTCATCCTCCGGCAACAGGATGGTCCGGGGCGGCGTCGTGCCGTCCGAGGGCGCAAAGACCGTGGCCTGGACCACGACATTGCCGTTGAACTCCTCCTTCGGACTGCCGCCGCGGACGATGAGGAGGCTGTATCGCCACATGTCGTCGCCATCCGGTTCGATGGCAATCCGCTGGATCTGCAGGCCGACCGTCTTGCTCGAATCCGACACCAGCTTCTGCAGGAACGCGAGCTCTTCCTTGAGCTGCGCGTTGTCGCCGGAGAGCTCGCTTGCCTGCTTGGTCAACGCTTCCTGGGCGCCGCGCGTCATGCCGAGCTCGCTCTCGAGCGCCGAGTTGCGGGCGCGAAGGTCGCTCGCTTCGGCGCGCCATTTCTCCGCGTCGGATTCCAGGGTGGCGAGGCGGGTTTCGATCGCCTTGCGGTCGAACCCGCCGAGGATCTGGCCGAAATCGAATCCCAACCACCACATGCCGCCGATCACGGCGATGGTGACCGCCAGCAACACGCCACGGCCCCACCAGGGAAGATGCGTCCGCACCGCCATGCGCGGAGCGGATATGCCGAAATGCTGGCGTAGCCGGCGCCACCAGAGGACCATCGGCAACCTAGGGCCTGTTAACGCTATGTGCGCAAACGCGAACGGGCGGCCTGGGGCGCCAATCGCGGCAGCCGACGAAGCCAAGACTAGAAGTCTTGGCGAGGACAGCAACAAAGAGTGGCGCCCCAGGCCGCCCGTTCCCTTCGGGTTGCTGCCGAAAACGCCCAGCGCTGCGTTGCGAAGGCTCGCCGGGTGCTCGACCCGCCTTCGCCTTCGCGCCTTGCGCTGGGCGTTTTCGGCCGTGCAACGCGTTTGTGCCCATAGCGTTAACAGGCCCTAGGGCAGCACCGGCGCTGCCGTGAGACCTGCGGTTTCGGGAAGCCCGAACATGAGATTCATGTTCTGCACGGCCTGACCCGCCGCCCCCTTGACCAGGTTGTCCTCGACGACGATGACGGTGACCATGTCGCCGTTATCGGGTCGATGCACCGCGATGCGCGCCACGTTGGACGCCCGCACGCTTCGCGTGTCCGGCGCCGATCCCGGCGGCATCACGTCGACGAACGGCTCGCCGGCATAGCGCTTTTCGAACAGCGCCTGCACGTCGACGTCGGTGCGCGTCAGCCGCGCGTACAGCGTCGACAGGATGCCGCGAATCATCGGCAACAAATGCGGCGTGAAGATGAGATTCACCGGCGTCCTGCTGTGCGTGGCCAGCTCCTGCACGGTCTCGGGATGATGGCGGTGGCCGGACACGCCGTAGGCCTTGAAGTTGTCGGACGCCTCCGCGAGCAAGAGGCCGATCTCCGCCTTGCGCCCGGCGCCCGAGGCGCCCGATTTGCAATCGGCGATCAGGTGCTCGCTGTCGACCACGCCCGCTTCGAGCAGCGGCACGAGACCGAGTTGCATCGACGTCGGATAGCAGCCCGGGTTGCCGACGATGCGAGCCTTCCTGATCGCGCCGCGGTGAAACTCCGGAAGCCCGTACACCGCCTCGGCAAGCAGGTCCGGGCACGCGTGCGGAATCTTGTACCACTTCTCGAACAGCGCGACGTCGCGAATGCGGAAGTCGGCGGCGAGGTCGATGATCTTCACCCCGGCCTCGGTGAGGCCGCGCGCCTGCGACATGGCCACGCCATGCGGCGTGGCGAAGAACACGACGTCGCACGCCTTCAAGTCGGTTGCGTCCGGCGCGGTGAACAGGAGCTTGTCGTAATGACCGCGGAGGCTCGCGAACATGTCGACGACGCGCGTTCCGGCCTCACCCCGCGATGTGATCGCGCGCACGTCAGCGTCAGGATGCGACGCCAATATCCGTAGCAGCTCGACGCCGGTGTATCCGGTGCCGCCGACGATGCCGATCTTGACCATGGTGTGACCTCGTGACGTGGATTCGATTCTAGCGCAAACGAAAAGGCCGCCTCGTCGGCGGCCTTTTGCGATTTTCTCGATCGCGGTTATCGCTTCGAGAACTGCTTACGCTTGCGCGCCTTGTGGAGGCCGACTTTCTTTCGCTCGACTTCGCGCGCGTCGCGCGTGACGAGGCCGGCCTTCGACAGCGTCGGCTTCAATTGCGCATCGTATTCCATGAGCGCCCGCGTAATGCCGTGACGCACGGCGCCGGCCTGTCCGGACTCGCCGCCGCCGATGACGTTGACCATGATGTCGAACGTCGCGGCGTGATTGGTGAGCATCAGCGGCTGGCGGACGACCATGCGGCCGGTTTCGCGCGTGAAGAACTCGTCCACCGGCTTGTCGTTGACGACGAATTTGCCGGTACCTTGCTTCAGGAACACGCGTGCCACCGAAGTCTTGCGGCGGCCGGTTCCGTAGTAATAGTTGCCGATCATGGATGTCCGTTCTGGTTCTTCGTCGTCGGTTCTGGTTACTTGACCGGGTCGAGCGGCTTCGGCTGCTGCGCCGAATGCGGGTGCGCCGCGCCGGTGTAGTACTTAAGCTTCTTCAACATCGCGTAGCCGAGCGGCCCCTTGGGCAGCATGCCGCGCACGGCCTTTTCCAGCGCCCGGCCGGGAAAGCGCTCCTGCATCTTCGCGAACGTCGTCGTCCTGATGCCGCCGGGATAGCCCGAATGGCGGTGATAGAGCTTGCCTTCGGCCTTGTTGCCCGTCACGCGCAGCTTTTCGACATTGGTCACCACGATGAAATCGCCGGTGTCCATATGGGGCGTGTAGATCGGCTTGTGCTTGCCGCGCAGACGCAATGCAATCTGGCTTGCGAGGCGGCCCAGCACCTGGTCGGTCGCGTCGACGACGTACCAATCCCGCGTGATGTCGGAAGGCTTGGCGGAGAAGGTTTTCATGTTGCGGATCTCGTTTTCAAGCTCTTGCGGCAAAGTCGGCTATTTTACTGTTGAACAGCCTCATTGGTCAAGATTGCCCTCCGGCCGAGCCTAGAGCGCGTCAGCTTGGTCTGCCCGGCCGCCCAGGGCAAAAAAGAGGCGCGGTCTTTCGGACCGCGCCTTGAGGATTCCACCATAGGAGGAGAATGGAGGAATGCGCCTGCGGTGCCGAAGGAGGAGTACGGCGAGCCGCAGACGGTTATGATCCTCGCATATTGCGGCGCACAACGCAATGGTTTTGACGCGATGCAACATGACAAGTGTAACAAATTTGCCCGTTTGTGAGTGATTACTCACTGAGTATGTATCTGCCTGCCAAAGGGCTCTTGCAATGAAGACACGGATCAAGTGGGTGGACGGGGTGAGCTTCGTCGGCGAGTCGGGCAGCGGGCATGCAGTCGTCATCGACGGCGCCCCCGAGAGCGGCGGCCGCAACCTGG
>Ga0184632_10000260_pt1 | contig 19221 bp, 20 predicted proteins | sample PLM31_50_b1_FD_133153 | JGI IMG/M metagenome (GOLD analysis project Ga0184632, IMG submission 133153) | Groundwater sediment microbial communities from an aquifer in East River, Colorado, USA - PLM3-1_50_b1 | ecosystem: Environmental > Terrestrial > Soil > Riparian zone | place: USA: East... | reverse complement strand
AGAGGATCTTCATAGATTCATCGCATAAAATAATATTCCCCTTTCCGAAAATTTCAACTACTAATTTCCTTTCTTTATTGTCTTTACTTATAAAATGAAGAAAGAAAATTCTCTCGCTTCCAGGCTGCGATACAGAGTTTATTTTAGCCCTTTCGATTTCGCGACTTAATATGCTCAGAAGCTGGTGCTCTTCCATTTGCTTGTATTTCTTGCTTGTAATCCATATCCCCTTGGTTGAAACGATAAGATTGATATCCGACTCCGTGGGATGATGTAATTTCAAAAGAATCGAATTTTTCGTAATAGAGGAGATATTACTAACATAGTAACTAGACGTTATCTTTGAACTAATCTTGTTTACGAGGTAATGAAGCTCAATACCTGATAATTCCATACAAGTGATTTTAATGAGGATGAATATTAATTAAAACAAAAAATTCAAATTTACAATCGAAAGGAATTAAACCTGCATTTAATGTGAAAAAAGTAATTGGAACAACTCGATAAGATATATTATATGAGAGCCTTGACAGGCGTAATCTGCGGTGTTATCCTTGGTTTTATCCTTAATCCTTCAAATTACTCGGCGTCCATACCAATAATAATAGCACTTGGACTATTTTTCTATATTATATCGTATGTCATTGCAAAAAGAATTGGCTTGAGAGTGAAGACTGAAGACAGGAAAAAAATTCCTACCAATGGGATCTTTCCATTTATCTTTTTGCTATTAATGTTCTTGATTGTTAGTTATACTGGTTTACACGCATGAGAGAACGGTTTAAAAGAATTTAATTCAAAGTTCTACATGTAGACACAATGATATGGAACTATTCAACGCCAGGCATACCGGATGAATTGTTTGAACGGTCAGAAAAGGTCCCCATCACAAAAGAGGAAATACGCTCAATTGTATTGAGTAAATTACGCCTCAGGAGTGGCTATTCTGTTATTGATGTAGGATCCGGGAGTGGTAGTATCACCGTAGAGATTTGCCTTCAAGTAAATTCTAAAAATGTATATGCAATTGATGTGGATAAAAACGCCATAGAATTAACAAGGAAAAATCTGGATAAATTTGGGGTATCCGCGAATCTAATTCATTCCAAGGCAGAAGAGATCTTACCTTCATTGCCAACTGTTAATGCAATCGTTATAGGGGGAACAAAGGGTAAAACTGAAAAAATTATCGAGCTTTGTGTATCTAAATTAAGGAAGGACGGAAGATTGGTCATTGACACCATCCTTATTGAAACAATGTACAATGCCCTAAAGTCCCTCAAGAAGCAGAAAATGCACGAAATTGAGGTTACTCAAGTCATAATATCAAAAGGGAAAGATTTTCCAAGCGGAACAATGCTCGTATCTAGAAATCCAATTCTGATTTTGTCTGCAACTAAAATGTGAACTACTCATTCTAATGATTCACCGTATCTGCTTTGTCCTGAGTTGAACCTACAGCTAGCTGCATCTTTACTTTAAATAACTCATTTTTTACAACTGAAAACATGAAGCTTTCATGCATAGGGTGCGGGCCTGGCGATCCTGATTTACTGACAGTGAAGGCCGTGGATAGGATCAAGAATGCAGATGCCATATTTACGCCGACTTCCAAGGAAGGCAAGCCTAGCATTGCTTTATCAATAGTAAAAAAATACGTAGACGAAGCAACCACCAGTATTACAAACCTCATATTTCCTATGATAAAGGATAAAGATTCTCTAAAATTACAGTGGAAAACAAATTCGCAGTTAATAGCTCAAGCTGTGCATTCTGGAAAAAAATGCGTATACTTGACTGTAGGCGATCCTTCTTTATACAGTACCTGGAATCATCTTCACAAAGAATTCAGGGAAAGCTATAATGATATAGAAATTGAAATCATCCCCGGAGTTCCGTCATTTTTTGCATTCGCAGCCCAGGCAAAAATGAGTCTTGTGGAAGGTGATCAAACTCTTGGTATCGTTCCTGCATGCTATGACCTGAATAAAATAAGACATACCGTGGCATCATGTGATTCAATAATTTTTCTTAAGGATGGAAGATACTTTGATAGCGTGGTAGAAATTCTCTATGAAACCGGTTTTAACGATAACTCTGTCATTACTATAGCTCAGGACGTATCTGTGGATGAAGAAATTTTAGAAACAAAGAAATTAAAAGATTTACGAAACGCAAAAAATCCTGCTGGCAAGTATTTTTCAATAATGGTGGCCAGAAAAAATGATTGAACCTAACACTATTTACTTTGTTGGGTCGGGACCAGGAGATCCTGAGCTTATAACGCTGAAAGCAAAAAAATTATTGGAAAATGCAGATGTCGTCGTATATTCGGGTTCGTTACTCAATCCAAAACTCCTTGAATATGCCAAAAAAGATGCAGTACTTCATGACGCAGCTCTAATAGATAGAAACAAGATTTATGAAATATTAAGGGATTCGACCAAGCAGGGAAAACTTGCTATTCGTTTTCACGACGGAGACCCAGCACTATATAGCACAATAAGAGAACAAATTGATAAACTGGATACAGACGGCATACGTTGTAAAGTTGTTCCAGGAATAACCGCCATCTTAGGTGCGGCCTCTTCACTAAATTTAGAATTAACTCTTCCTGGAATTACTCAAACTCTTATTATTACGAGGGCAGAGCTTAGGACTCCTGTTCCAGATCGAGAAAGAATTTCTAACTTGGCTACGCACGGCGCGACTATGGCTTTTTATCTAAGTGTTCATCTGATAAGAAACATTGTGGATGAACTACTTAGGGGAGGAGTCTATCAAACTTCAACTCCTGTTGCTGTCATTTACCGAGCTACATGGGACGATGAGAAAATAATAGTTGGAACTCTTGACAACATTGCTGAAAAGGTGAATGAGGCCAAGATAACCAAAACCGCAATAATTATCGTTGGAAATGTTATTAACCCAAGTAGCTACGAATTTTCAAAGGTTTACGATCCACAATTCACACATGGCTATAGGAAAGCTAATACTGATAGTTCTGAGTAATACTATAATCGGTAACAATTCTATTGTTGTTTTTAAGGCTATACCAGCATGACAAAATGCACGTCTAGAAGATTTCCTCGTCCTTTCTCATCCCACCCAGACCAGCCTTAACTTTTGATGCGCACTCTATACATAGGTCCTCAGAAAATGGAAAGCTCTTCACGCATTCTTTGCATACCGGTTTTCCACAACTAGGGCATTCCTTAGTAGATGTCTGTGTGTTGCATAAGGTGCAAATATTATTCTTCATTATCATAATTACGGTCTCTAAGGCTAAAAGCATATCGCAAACTTATGTCGGATTGGGAAGAACTAGTTTAATAATTCGAAATAAAATACTAGAAAAAAATTGTCAAATATAAAAGTCGCTGGCTTTACTTTTATTCAAGATAATGGAATTCTTGAGATCTCCTTTTTATCGATATTGGACCAAGCGCCCAGTGGATTCTCTTTTGTCTCTGATTTCTTTATTCCAGTTATTTCATTTATGATAAGTTCAGTGGCGCGCATTGGAGGCCAAGCCATCGCCACATATTCACCAATATTACCAGTTTTTTCTAATGAGGCGGGCAGTAACTTTTCCTCTGAAAAACCCAGTGAGATAAGTTTATGCTTTAGAGTATCTATCAGATCACGCTGTCCATGTACAATTAGATGAACAGGCTTTGAATAATCAATTGTCGACATTTAATATAAGTCTCCTCTCATTCACTCCTATAAACATAATTATCTAAATAATATTGCTGACAAGTATCATCATGTCACACTTCGATCTTCATATGACAATGATCTTCCCGGAAGACATTTCAGATAGGATTTCCTCCTTTATGGGAGGTAGTCTCGACTTTCCTTTTGTTAGGAAGGACGAATTAATATCACTTTTATATCTATATGGAAGAAATAACGCAGTACTAGCTCATCCCGACAAAGTTCTTGCAGTTGCAAACAAGACGATTGAAACATTAGAACATAGCATCGAAAAGTACAAAAATGGTCCAAAGTCTTTATTCGATTCAGAATTTGTCCGAGATAATTACATACGAAGGCAATTACAAATAACTGTTGATAAAAATAAAAATCATAATAAAGTTGTATCCGAGATAAATGATAAGGCAATCATAAATGACCCCGTAATATTATCTGAATGCTTTTCGCAGCACGTATCATTCTATAACCAAAAGTATTCATTTTTCTTTTATGGACCGCTAAAGGATAACGAATTGATACATGACCTTCGGAGTCTATTATCGGGCAGAATAGTTATGCTTGGATACAATAAGGAACAAGACGAACTACCATTCGAGCACCCTATAATTCCACTATACGTGTGGGCAAGAGAAAATCTTCTCAAAAGTTCCTAGATTAAATAAATGAAAACATCCAATAAACAGATCCACACAATTATAATTTAATCTACATGATCGAATACTAGTTGTAGGGGAAGACCTAATATGCCCTTACCTTTTGTATTTGTTAGTTACCAATTATGGAAAAGGTAACTCAAAAGGTATTATGGATGATGCAGGGATTGCACTCACAGGACTAGTACTTTTGACCTGGTCTTCGTTGTTTTGCGCAGAGTCTTGTGCGTGAGTAGTTAGAGGCATGAATGGAAATATCCTGATATCGTTCCTTAAACAGGACTCAAAAATCCCGCAGTATTCAAAATAGGGGGATTTAATCCCTTCTTCGTAATTCATCCAAAATGGAGAATAAATAGTAATCCCTGACGCAAATATCATTTGTGAAGATTGGGAAGAGATAAAGACAGTGATAATAAGAAATGATAGCAGGAAGCAAATTGCCGATGAATGATATTTTTTGTCTGTGTTCAAGCAATATCAGATTTAATATTAAGTATATTTAGAATGCTTCAACAAAATTAATAAGATAATTGGATAAATGAATGCAAGAATCTAATTCCTAAATAGGTAATATACAATGCTACGCTTAATATTTGCTAGAAAAAATTACAGAACTTTTTTATCAAAAATTTATGGTATCTCCTCAGTCCTTCACGGATACATGTTGTCGAAATATTCCTTTAAATGATTTTGAATGCAAAGCAAGATTAGAATTGATTATAATCCAAGATCTGACTATTTTACTAGTATTTTGATCTACAACTTGACATTCAATGATCATCTTAAAGTTAACCCTTAATGATAGGGACGTTAATGAAAGAAAAGATAATTGAAATACGAAAGCTGTATTCTAAAATGAATCTGGACAATTCAGACTTTCTTACTTTCTTTGATCTCGAACATTTGCAGGCCGGTATTCTAAGATTAAGACCAGGCGAAATTGATACACAGGAACCACATCCAACAGATGAGGTCTATTTTGTCTTGGAAGGAGATGGATTCATAGAAATCGGAAATAAATCATACAAAATAGAGAAAGATCTATTCATTTATGTTCCGGCAGAAGTTAAGCACAGGTTTCATGGAAATACACAAGAGATATTGGTACTATATTTTTTCAGTGGTTAACCCAGAATAATTGCTCGGACTATTATAAGCATGACGTTATAGCTGTACAGTCACGTACAATATCCTATTATAAATTCATCGGCATTGCTTCCAAATGCTTGGCTAGAACCATCAAAACTTCAATCTTTTTTTTAGGGTAATTTGCAAAGTCAAGCGCCTGGTCGATAAAGGCTGGAATTGGTACGGCTTCTTCTCCTACAACTTCGATACCCTTTTTAGTCAATAAATAAGATTTTGTAACTGGAGCAGCCTGTACCCCATTTAAAAAGTAATGCTGTGAATCTGACATCGATTTACTTGCCTTCGAGTAAACTTGCTTAATGTATTCAGTCTCGACTGCAATACTTTCTTCTAAAATACTCATTCGTTTAACTAATTCATTGACCCTTTTTACAGATTCAAATACCATGATAAATCTACCTGATTATTTCAGTAATTGCACTTCAATCGGAGTCTATTCTTAATTCGTCTTTCTTAGTTTCTTGTTCTTGTAGTTTCTTAAGTTCGCTAACCAGAAACTGTTTATACTTTTCTCTTTCTTGTTCACTCATTTTGTCCAAATTAGAACTCAAAGTTAGACCCATTGCTGACAACCTGTCTATCATATCCATAGCCATAAACTTGCCAACGTTACCAACTCTCATTACTACATCTAACTGCTTTTGCATAATGTTGTGAACGGGATCTACATCTGCTGCTATATCTATACCTCTCGACGTGATCTTGTATTTACCGCTTTCTGTCTCGCTTATCAGACCTTCTTCTAACAATCGCCCTAACATTGGATAGATTAAACCTGGAGAAGGTTTCCATCTTCCTCCACTTTGCAAAATAGCTTTATCTATGATTTCCTTTCCAGTCATAGGTTCCTCTTCTAGTAGACCAAGAATGTAATGTCTTGAAAAGCCTCTGGGAATAGCACTGCCTACCCTGGCTAGCCAATTAGATAACATATCACTAGTAATATCGCTAGCGATATATTTAGTTTTTTGCGCTTAAAGTTCTGCTGAGTTATCGCGTGATCCGTAAAGGTGCTGCATTTCGGGTGATAGTTCCTACAACTGAGCATGTCACGTACTGTAGTATGTCGGATGTTTTGGTATGTCGAGTAAATGTTGACACTCCCTACGTTAGATTCGAATCAAAAAAGGATGAATCAGTTTAACATATTCATTTTCCATTCAAAATAGATTCCAAAATAAAATCAAGTTGAATTTTTAAATTCCTTCTTTTTGTTTTCAAGATCTAAAATAACCTGCTCATAGAGATTTTTCAAACCCCAAGGCATTGAATCTTTGCGCTGATTTATCGCTTTAATTACACAATCTACCGCTTCTTTGTCTGCAAACGTGAATTCAAAACCTAACCTTTGAGTGTGCCTAAATTTTATTCGTTTGCATTCTGGGTCATGACAAATCTCTTTTGCAGTTCTTTCTATCGCATTAGCCCAATCTGCAAAAACATTGGGTTCGAATTCATGTGCAATTCCCTTAATCATATCTTCCGCCTCCTTCATACCTGTTACCTTTATTCCGCTTGGCATAAACAACTGAATGCAAACAAATTATTTAAATTCTATTTGTAATTGTGGAAAAAAATTTTTCTTACTCGCGTAAAGTTGTAAGAAATACATAATTGGTGATTCACAAGAAAATGGAATTCTGCTGAAATGTCGACTGATATTCATCATGAACAATAATGAATTGTATCCGCATAATACGTTTTTCCACATTTTTCACATGTAATGGGAATTACTGAGGCTGCCTTAGACCTATCTGCCTCAAACAGTCTTTTTTTATTTTTACTCTTGTTTTCATTATTGTTTTCGTTATCTTCCGTCATTCTGGTAGTATTTTTAATTAACTATTATAAGAATATGATATACAATGTCAACGATTGATTTATTCCTCGAAGAATTAAAATCACAATATAAACAAGAATTTGAATTAAAATCTACCTTAGAAAATAAGGCTAATTATCTATTAATCGCTGCTGGGGTAACTATGTCATTATTATTTAGTTTTGGTGCAGAATTGACAGGTAGTCTTAATTTCAATTACCAATACTTATCAATCGTAATTGGATTATTAATGTTGGGTGTAATAACTAATGGTGCTTCCGTCTTATTTTCCATTTTGGTCTTTTCTCTAAAACCATATAGATACACTCTTCCGTATGAATCTTTTTTCACAAAAGATCCATTGAATGGAAATTTATCATTCAATGATAAAGCAATTGAGGAATATAGAGACGGTAAAGGAGAAACCGATGCTGAATCCATAAAGATATTCAAGGAATCTATTATTGAAAATTATTTAAGATGCAACCTTCAAAATGGCAAGCAGAATGAATCAAAAGCAATTAAGATAAAAATCGCTCAATGGTTATTTTTTGCAGGAGCAATAACTATTCCGTTTATTATTGGTTTTGCAATGCCATATTTATTATCAAATTCTATGTCCTAGCAAGACGAATTAAAGACTCTATTTTATTTTCTTGCAAGTTTAGTTTTATTCCTGATTCTTCTGCTGGTGTTTTACCCAATGTAGAATGTTCTCTGCAAAAGTTATAATGTATTCTCATTGCTTCAATAATTTTCTGTGCCGATTCTTTTGTATTCATTCCTCTCATAACGTTTTATGTTTATACACTTATATAGTAAGAAATTTTATTGGTAGTGTTTGTCAGAAAATAGTGACATTCCAAGGGCAAAGAAAAAAACAACTAAGAAAGGAATTTTAATAACGATTCTAATTGTCGCTGCAGTAGTTGCTGCAAGTTTTCTGGTATATCTAATACCATAATAGAGAACGTTTATTCAATCTATCTCTGTTTCAGAATAAAAAAAGAAGAAAATTAATTAAAGCGGCTCTTCTTAGCATTTTGCATAATACTATCGAACAACCCTTGGCGACCTGTTCTTTCTTGCAAAAGTCTTGTACCTTCTTTGAACATTTCTTTCAAAAGGAACAATGAACTTGAGAATGAAATCCTCCGGACTACTCTTCGTTCTCAGAATTTGACGAATGTATATTTCACTCTAAATGCAATCTTTACTATTAAAAGGTAAAAAAATATACTTTGGTTATTTTTGTCAATCAGCTAACCAGTTAAAGTTAAGTTGACCTGAGGTACGACGGTTCTGGCTAGAAGCGTGGCTTCATACTGAGGATACTGTTTATACCCCCAAGCTTTTGCACCAAGAAAGCCATTCTCATTAAACACATTATTTGGAAATGTTCGAATATGAAGATTATAATCTCTTACACCATCATTGTATGCTGTCCTGCTAACAGAGATTCTATTTTCGGTACCAGCCAATTCATCCATTAATCTTGTTACCGTACTGTCGGACTTTAGCTCAGGGTATGCTTCATAAGTTGCTATGATCTTGCTCAGAGTAGCTTCAAGTTGATTGCTTAGGTTAACGCGTTGGGCCGTATCTGGTGTTTTCATCCACTGTGATCTAAGCTCAGTAATGTCCTCTAATGTTTGACGTTCAAACTGCATATAGCCCTTGACTGACGATACCAAATTGGGTATTAGGTCATATCTTCTTTGTAGTTGGGTGTCTACGTCTGCAGCTCTTTTTTTAACAGATTCATCTTTTGCCTGTACGCCGTTATATCCTGATATATACATAGAATAGAGACTTGCAAGTATTATAATCACTAGTACCACAATTCCGATACCAACTTTTAGTGCAGTTCTCACATCATATCACTATAACTTTCTTTCAATTCAAAGGACCTTATTAAACGCACTGCATTATCTCATCTGCCAAAACAAAAAGCGTGATTGTTATCTCCCTGCGCCACCGCCACCAGAAGTGCCGCCGCCGCCTCCCCAACCTCTACCGATGTTACCTCCTGCTGAACCTCCGCCACTTGACCAACCTAGTCCGCCTCCCAGAATTCCTCCCAAGCCAAATCCGCTGCCTCCTAATCCACCTCTGCCCCGTCCTCCTAGACCAAAACCTCTTCCTCTGCGCTTTCTACCTAAATAGATTGACAAACCAACGAAGCAAATAACAATTATGAATGGCATTAAGACCTGCCAAGTGTCTGCCTCTGAGCTGGGTTCATATTCTCGATATATCTGATCCTCGTTGTTATAACCAATCTTCTGTCCAAGTGCTATCACTGTAGTTAGGAATGCTTTATCAAGAACTTCGAGATCTCGTGTTGCTTCATAATCTTGTCTTGCCGGAACAAGATAAGAGTCTAAGATTGCGCCTGCAGTCCCATCGGTAATGTTTCCCTCCAGTCCTCTACCTACTTCTATTCTCATTGACCCTCCAGCCGCATCACGCTCAGAGGAAAATAATATCAGAACACCGTTATCCTTCCCTTTTTTTCCGATCCCCTTCGTTCCATCTAAAGTAACTTCATTAAACAAATAATTTGCAAGAGTGTCCCTATCATTGATTTCTACTCCATCTTTCTTTATTCCGTGACCAATAAAACTTGGAATAGTGTATATTACTATTTCTGCGGAGGTTTGCCGGTCCAAGTTACGAAGATATCCATCAATCAACGGTCTGTATTTGTTATTTATCAAATTCGCATTGTCATACAGATATTGTGGTCTAGTGGTACCGTCAGATAGAGAAGAAAAGGAAGTCTGATGTAAGAAACTGGAGATGAAAATGAGGGTTAAAATGGAAAATATAGATAACTTGACGGAATTAGAATTATTCACTTCAAATATTTGTATAGCCTTATTTACAAAGATTTTGATTGTATCCATTGCTCATCAATATCTCCGATTATTTGATCCCAAGTAGTTTCTGATCTCCTAAAAGGATAAGATGACAATCATAAATTAACCAATGGATAATTCGACTAACAGGTTGCCTAATATAAGGTATAGATTATTCCATTTTCAAGATAATTAGTTGGGACCGGTTACAATAATGAAGTTTGGAGGTAGCACCCTAGGAGAGGATGGTGCGTGCATTGACAAAATAATCGAGAGAATAAACGAAAAGATAAAAAGGCGAAGTAAGGTGGTTGCCGTTTTTTCTGCACCCCTAATTAGATACAGAGACAAATTAAGCTCAATGACGGATATAGCAATTCATATTGGAAAGAATTATGCACAATCCAATCCAATTGAAATTGATGTGTTACGCGATGTGTATGAAAATATTGCATCAAGTAACCTTACTGAGGAGTATCACAAAAAATTTTCTGACGAAATCAATAAATTTCACAAAGAAGTGATTGTGTCCCTCAAACAAGCCGCAGAAAATCGCAGATTTGTTGATGTTACTAGATCAAGAACTCTTGCATATAGCGGCGAGATACCTATGTCATATTTAATGGACTATGTTTTAAAAAGCAAGAATATTAGGTCAGCTCATGTGGAGTTAGAACGATGGCCAATAATCACCGATGATAATTTTGAAGCTGCTAATTTTTTGATAGATGAATCCAGGGCAAGATCTAAGCATTTTTATCAATTAATTGAAAAAAATAATGTAGTAACTATAGGGGGTTTCATTGGAAAAACAATCGACGGACTAGAAACAACTTATGAGAGAGGAGGTTCTGATAGATCCGCTGCTGATGTTGCCATATTGTTGAACGAAAATTACAAGGCAGAATTGGATTTTGAAAAAGATAATGCTGTATTGAGTGCAGATCCAAAAATAGTAAAAAAACAGTTAGACAATATCAAATTTCTGTCTTATAATGAGGCAAGATTGGCTGGTATGTTTGGTATGAAGATCCTTGATCCCCTGGCAATTAAGGAGATCGATAATAACAATATGGATATACCAATTGTAATTACTAATATGAATAATCCATCTAATACAACAACAATATCAAAAATCTCCGGCGATCAAGCAGGCAACCTTGTTAAGATTGTTACTGGTAAGAGAAACTGTGCCATAGTTCGGATGGAAAGTATTGCAGCCTCACACCTATTAGCATCACTTGAAAGTGATAAGCAATATCATGACTTTCTTAAATTATCTCCCTATAAGAAAGAAGGTATTGAAATCACGCGAATCTTGTTTCTTGATGGAGACTTCGTTCGTCGTAACGAACATCATTTTAAGGCCTACTATTCGAAGACCGAAATAGTATATGATAGAGGCGTTGTTACTTTAATTGGAGATAATATGTGGAAAAAGCCTAAAATTGCCTCTACTACAAGCAGCACGGTTGGAGAACATGGAATTAATATATTGAACTTGGATGCTCAAGAGGAAACTTCTCGTATATTGATTATTGTAGACGATTCTAAGGTCGCAGATGCAATAAGGGCAATCCATGATAAGAGAAACAGAATTGATAGAGATGAATTTTAATGAATGATAAAAGTAAGATTTGGATGGATGGCAAATTTGTTAGATGGAATAATGCAAAAATACACGTTCTTACTCATGGATTGCATTATGGAACAGCCGTATTCGAAGGAATTCGTTGTTACCACACAAAGAAAGGCCCTGCAATTTTTCGACTAGAAGAACATCTCAAGAGACTAATGAATAGTTGCAAAATGTATCATATGAATTTGGAATTTTCGGAGAAAGAGATTGGAGAGGCTATTATCCAAACTATAAAAATAAACAGTGTAAAGGATTGTTATATACGACCCATTTGTTACTATGGATATGGAAAGATGGGAGTAAATCCCTTACCTAATAAAGTATCAACATCCGTCGCTATATGGAATTGGGAAGATCACATAAAAACAAAAAACAACGCAGGAATGAGAGTTATCGTTTCATCGTGGATTAGAATAGATTCCAGAAGTTTACCTATTCATGCGAAGGCCGCAGCAAATTATGCAAACTCGGCATTAGCACGGATAGAAGCAATAAAATCAGGAGTAGATGAGGCGATAATGTTGAATATGAGGGGTATGGTCGTAGAAGGAACTGCCGAAAATATTTTTATGGTAAAGAATAAAATCCTGGTAACACCACCATTAACATCAGGTGCATTGGACGGGATTACAAGATCCAGCGTACTCGATATTGCAGAAGATCTGGGCATTGACTTTCAAATCAGCGACATATCCCGTGATGAATTGTATAACGCAGATGAGGTCTTCCTAACTGGAACTGCAGCTGAAATTAAATCAATTGGTGAAATTGACAATATAAAAATTGCTGATGGAAGAACTGGGAAAATTGCAACACAGCTACAGGATGTTTACAATCAAATAATCCACGGCAAGAACGAAAAATTTGAGAAATGGCTAACGTATATCAATTAACAGATTGAAAAACTATCACAACATGCATCTAATTTTCACAAATAAAAGAATAAAATAAAACAAAATCCCCTAAAGAGGAGATTCATTTAATATTAATGCCAACAGAGCTGATCTTAAATCCTTACCGTAAGATGCTTGCTTAAAATAAATTGCATTTGATTTACTGTCTACATCCTGCGATATTTCATCTATTCTAGGCAAGGGATGCATAATAGAGATATCAGGTTTAAACCGTTTCAGAATGTTACTATCAATTGTGTACACGCCTTTAACTTTTTCATATTCCTGTGGGTCTGAAAATCTTTCCTTTTGTATCCTAGTCACGTACAATATGTCTGAATTTTGAAAAACTGTGTCATTTAATTCTGTTAATTCTATAATTTTCATTTTATCTTTTAAACCATAAATGGACTCTTGTCGAATTTGTAATGTTGGCGGTGAAACTAAGATGATTTCTACATCATAATTAGAAAGTCCGTATAATAAGGAGTAAATTGTTCTTCCATATTTCAAGTCTCCCAATATACAAATTCTTAATCCATCAATTTTCTTTTTTTCCTTTGTTATTGTATATAAATCCAGCATAGCCTGTGTTGGATGCTCTTCACTTCCGCTACCTCCATTAATGATAGGATGATCAGAAATTTCTGCTGCAAATTTGCTTGATCCGTCAAGTTGATGACGCAGAATCATGATATCTGAATAAAGATCCATGACCCTTACAGTGTCTTGTAAACTCTCTCCCTTTTCTATTGAAGACGATTTCAGGTCTGATATTCCAATAGAACTACCGCCTATCGATGCCATTGCAGCCTCAAAACTCATTCTGGTTCTAGTACTTGGTTCATAAAACAGATATCCCATTATCCTGGCTTTTCCTAATTCGTCCTTTTCTTTGGGATTAAGCTTCTTCATCTTATCCGTTTTTTCAAATAAATATTCAAGATCCTCTCTTTTAAAATCCTTAATTGAAACAACATCTCGATTGAAGAATCTATTAGTCTTCATTGATTACCATCATCATATTATGTTATTGCGCTTTTACAAAAAGATTCTCATCTATTTTCGATTAATTCATTATTTTTCTCTATAGCATATATTAGAGATTTTCTAATAAAGTTTGCAATTTGAATAAGATTGGATTTTTTTCATTATTTCTTGTTTTGATATTGACATTTGGATTTGTGACACAAAAAGATATTGGATCCACATTTGGTCAAAACATGGATCCAACAACCAAAAATGATACTGATACTATTAGACCCATAAATAATACTGTAGTGTTAGATACTAAATCCAAATTTCAATCATCTGTTTTACCAGATCTAAAAAATTACTCCGTTAAGACTGTAACTTATACTCCAAAATTTCTTTGTGGTAATGTATCCTCTAATGAAGGGCCCGTAAGACCAGGTCATTATGATACTGACATAAGCATACTCAACAAGCAAGATTATCCGATTAAGATATTTTGGAATGTCATACCTAATGATGGAAATTCTTCAAATTCAATTATCAAGATCCTTAAACCTGAAAGCTCTACAGGTATCACATGCAAAGACATTCTTCCATTAGTTACCATTAGTAAGAACTTGTTGGAGGGATTTGTATTATTGTCTTTACCTGTTAGCGATGGCATGATTAGTGCATTCCCTGATCCTAATAATCCTCAAGTGTCAATTTTAAGATCTGTTAATGAACAGCAAACAAATCTGATCGATGTGCAAGTTTTTTATACGGCAAATGCATTGCCCCAACTTCCCAGTGAAATGCTTTTTAGTAAAATTGATTTTAGAATATTAAATGATTCTAGCGGAAAAATACCCAAGGCATTATTAGGGCAAGTATTGGAAGTTTCATTAGTTTCCAGTACTAATCAAATTTACGATCAATTATCTCGTATAAATTCTCTATTAAAGGAAAGATTTAGTTTATCTGACTCTGAAATCAACGATACTAGTATCAAAATAGAGGATTCTAGTATAGACGCTCTTTTTCCCACCGATGATCACGCTATATCATCTTCGCGTCTAAGTCCGAACATATACCTTAAGTAAAATTTGAACTAATGATTCAGTTGTAATTCTACTACAAATTAAACAAATAGATGTAAATTAAATTCACACAAAGATTTTATGCAACGAATCATATCTTTAGCGCTCTAGTTATCATTATTAATTCAGGTCCAGTAGTTAAACTTCCTACTATTGCTGATTTGAAATTAACGATGATACCCGATGATAGAAACGGTGAACCGCCATTGATGGTTGCTGGTTCTGCTTCGACTTGAAGTATTTCTGCTATGCTCTTGATTTCCCGATCATTGGCATTCGGATGAACAATAGCTCCAGCATTTGTAGTCACAACCATTGATCCGACCTGGACATAGCCACCTATGGTCATTATTTGAATGGGAACGCCCAAAACATCTCTAATACTTTGGTGCACTTCATCATTGAATAAACTTGAAACTATTGCTCCTTTATCATTGGCTAGAATTAAGTTTCCAATTGCAGTAAACTTACTTTGTAGTCGTTCTACATTCAATCCTGTCTGCTTAAGGATTTGAATCTCTTCATCTGAAGCCGTCGATGGTAATAACATACCATTGTTATTCATGACGGTCATGGGTCCAATCAATCTGGTCCCGGCGATAGAAACATGCATTATTTTTTTAACATTTAGATATTCTTTAAGTTTTTTAGTTTTCGTATCTGCAAACCCAAAGGGAATTAGAAGTGTGTTATCATTTGCTCGTACGAATAGACCCACATTTGGACTTCTGTAGACATCATACTTGTGGATCAAGAGGTGGTTATACTCTCCACTATGTGAACATCATAAGACAATATTTTTGTTATGGGCGACTAAAATAAGAAACTATCTATTTTGTTTTGTCTTTTAAAATATCCAGGCTATGAAACAGCTACTACCATGACTATTTGTTGTCAGTCTCCACATTACGGAACTTTTTAGTAGAAAAAAATGAATGAGATTTATCCCGACATACAAGAGCTAAATCCACATTCTATGCACATATTGCAGCCTTCAGTTATTATCAGCCTTGCATTACAGGACGGACACGTTTCGTGCTCCTGATACTCATTAGGCGATGCATTCATGTTCATTTTTAGTTTAGATTGAGATACATTTACTGTGGTTTCAGTTGCCTCTATTTCTTCTGTATCTCTAAACACTTTTTCAACTTGGCTCATAACATAATCTTGCTTAATGTTACTATGAATATGATCAACCACATGGGCGCTTGGCTTTACAATGAATTTTTTCTCTTTGTCATTTCCGGTTATGTGTAGCACCTGTTCATGCCTAGAGCCATCTCTGTAGACCGTAACGCCCTTCAATCCTAAATCATGAGACAATAGATAAGCAGCCTTGATATCTTCGACCGTGACATCAGACGGCATGTTAATAGTTTTTGCTATTGCGTTGCTAATCCATTTTTGCCAAATTGCTTGTGCCATAAGATGATCCGTCCAATGCACATCAATGGCTGTTACAAATATTTTCTGTAGCCTTTCTGGGATTTCGGCCAATCCTCTCACAGAACCATAGTTATTTGCAATTTTCGTTAAAATTTCATCATTATACAAGCCATTTTCTTTAAGCATATTTTCAAAAATTCTATTTGTGTAAAAGAATCTTCCTACAGTGACCCGTTTTTCGAAAACTAGTGCAAAAACTGGTTCGACTCCGTTTGAAGTGTCAGCTATCATAGACAATGTTCCGGTAGGTGCAATTGTAGTAGTCCATGAGTTTCTGATTCCATATTTTTCAATCTTCTCAACTAATGAATCCCAGTCATAAGAATGGTATCGTTTTGGAATTTCATAGTATCCTGCTACTGGTATCATTTTTCCTTCAACATAATCAGTCTGGTTGAATAATGGAAATGCTCCTCTTGCCTTTGCAATCGCAACGCTTTCTTCCATGCTATAGTAAGAAAGTGCTTCAGCTACTCTGTTCATAAACTCGTAACCTTCTTTCGAATTGTATGGTATCTCTAAAGTAAATAGTAGATCAGCAATACCCATTATTCCAAGTCCGATTCTCCTTGTTAACTGTGTATTATGTTCAATTTCTTCAACCGGATATTTGTTCATGTCTATGACATTATCCAAAAATCTGGTCGAAAGACGTATTGCTTGCTCGTAACGTTGCCAATCAAACTCATACTTTCCATCTATATTACGCTTCACAAAGTTTGCCAAATTGATGGATCCCAAATTGCATGATTCGTATGGATATAATGATTGCTCTCCACAGGGATTTGTTGCTCTAAGTGGTCCTTCTTTTACGTTGATACACGGATTATATTTATTGATATTATCAAAGAATATAACACCTGGCTCTGCGCTTTTCCATGCACTGAAAGTAATTAAATCCAAGAGCTGATGTGAGTCAATTTGACTGACGGGTTCATTGGTAGTTGGATTCTTTAGTGTGTATCGATGATTATTTTCATTAATTATCGATTCCCAGAAATCACTCCAAATTCCAACGCTTACGTTAAAGTTCTCGAATATGCCTGGCTTGGTTTTGGCTGTCACGAACTTTTCGATATCCGGATGCCATGATTCCATGATTCCCATGTTTGCTCCCCTTCTTTTTCCGCCCTGTTTTACTACATCAGTAATTGTGTCTATAATTCTCATGAACGAGATCGGTCCTGAAGCAACACCAGAGGTTGATGCTACTATATCGCCTTCGGGACGAAGTTTTGAGTAATTAATTCCAACTCCTCCTCCAGATTTGAAAATCATCGCTGCGTCGGTGGAAGATTTCATAATCTCCGTCATGTCATCTTTCATATCTAATACAAAACATGCTGAAAGCTGGCCAAGTTTTGCCCCCGCATTCATAAGAGTTGGAGTGTTTGGTAAAAAGTCCTTCGTCACCATCAAATTATAATATTCAACAATTCTATCAGAGTACTTTGACAGGTGCCCCTCGGCAATAAGCCGCAATAGGTCCTTAAAGCTAACTTTCATACGTCCACTTTTTGCCAAATTAATGTAATGCCTAATCATTGATTCAAAATGAAATCGGTTAAGATAGTGATTGCCAATTTTTAGTTTCAAATGAAAATCATCTATTTTTTTGTAATATTCTTCAGCTCCAGTAATATTTTGAACTACTACTTCACTATTAGAATACAATTCTGAATCATGTAGTATATCGGGGATTGTTACAAGAACTGCGACCCGTTCAAAAAGCAATTTCGGATCTTCTATTATTTCATTATTGTTATCTCTTAACAAGTAGCGTGCAGCAAGCACTCTAAGAGAATTAATGTCAAATGACTTGTCAACTTCGTCCAAATCCTTCTTATTTAGAATTTTCTTCTTTTCATCTCTAACCTTGCGGCGTTCATGTCTGTATAGAATATATGCCTTGGCAGTTTCTGATAGTCCTTCTTCAATCAAGATTGATTCAACCATATCCTGGACATCTTCTACACTTGGAACTCGGTTGGTATCTAGAACAGAAAATTGTTGATCCATTTTTTGGACAACTTTTTCTGATAATCTTTCAGCAAGCTTGTAATCTGTTTTACCTGCTGCCATTAACGCTTTGTAGATGGCATTAGAAATCTTTGAATTATTAAAATCAACCAGACCTTTGTCCCTCTTCTTAATTTGCGCGATAGCTTTTTTATTTGCGTGCGAAGAATCATCAATTTCGGTAATTTCCTTTGCCATAACGTTCTATACAGCTAGAGCCTAGCTTAAAAATATTATTTAATTAAAAATAACACAATGAAGGTTTAAACTTATTGATTCAACGTGAGTATAATGTAAAAATAGTGTTCCATTTGTTTTGACACATTCGGAACCAATACTTCTACAACCAAGACAAAAGTACAAGACCTTCGAACTGACTTTTGTGCAGGGCTTGTTGGATACGGGAAGGTTTGCACGTTGACCCTCCACATAAATCGCGACGATTTTAGATTTATAAGAATACATTAAGAATAGAATGCACTGAATTGGGACATTTACATGCCAGTGAAAACATATACTCGTTAGGGTAACAAATTAGTTTCATTGTAAGTAGAGGACTTATTAGTTGGATTCTAAAACCAACGCAAGTTTTTTTGGGATGCACAACTAAATGATCTATTAAAATTTTCGTATGCACATGGATTCCATAATGACTATTTAGGATCTATTACGGATGAATTGCCTCCTTCTATCATTTGAACCTAAGCTAAACTTGCAAAGGTAGTGGCTATACGTTTGAAGAAGGAATTTGCTACCATCAAGGTATGTATTAGACTTAGTTGACTATTAGAAAGAAAAGTAAACACCGTGTTTTAAGTAGCGAAAAGTTTAAGCTCTGGTACTTCTATACTTCCACCATACGTAGATAACAAATTGTGTCACGGGGTAGCATGCCTCTGCCATCCGCATCATGTGCGATAGTCGTGGAGCGACTAGCGGGTCATTGGCAGATTGGTACTTTT
>Ga0184632_10000258_pt1 | contig 19259 bp, 20 predicted proteins | sample PLM31_50_b1_FD_133153 | JGI IMG/M metagenome (GOLD analysis project Ga0184632, IMG submission 133153) | Groundwater sediment microbial communities from an aquifer in East River, Colorado, USA - PLM3-1_50_b1 | ecosystem: Environmental > Terrestrial > Soil > Riparian zone | place: USA: East... | reverse complement strand
TCATCCCGTTCGAGCCGCACGACCCGGGTCCACTGCGGCCTGAGGAGAGGCTCGACATCGTGCGCGATCGCGTCGACGCGCTGTGTCCCACCGGCCTTTGCGGATTCGTGCAGCGGCCGCGCGCCGCAGTGGAAGCGTGTCTCGCCAAGCCGGGCGTGGAAGCGTGCCGCCTGCTCGTTCCGACGTGCGATCCGCGCAGTCCGGAAGGCGAGAACTTCTGCGGCCGGCCGCCCGCCGACATCAACGACGCCGGCGTGCTCGCGCTGTGGGGCGACGGCGCGATCGTCGTGCGCGCGAAGGGCGTTCGCATCCTGCGCGGGTCCGGCGGATGGCGTGCGCTCGAGGCGAAGACCAAACTGCAGGTCGGCGACTTGCTGCAGGTCCCGCTCAACGCCGAACTGGAGCTGCGGGTCGGTCAGGCGAGATTCGGCAGCGGCGGACTGCGCTACGACAACGTCGACGACATTCGCGGGCACGTGATCGCCGTCACCGGACGCTCGCTCGACAAGGTCCTGGCCATGTCGACCAAGCGCAACGCGATCAGTCCCGCGCAATTGCGCAAGGAGGTCGAAGCCGGACGCTACGAGACGCGCGCACCCACGCGGGTCGAATGGAATCGCATTCTCCGCTACGGCCCGAAGGCCGAGCATGCGCCGACACCGACGCGCGAACAGATCGACGCGATCAACAAGGACTTTCCGGCATTGCACTTCAGTCCGGATCGCGGCATGACGCCCGACGGCAGGGATATCGGTCCGCCGGCGGTACGAGCGAGGTAATAGATGCGGGGGCGCCGAAAAACTAAACCGCGAACAGGAACCTCCGCCCCCGACGCAACCCACGCTTACGAGCTTGGAAGTTTGCGATGGGAGGAGCCACCCACCCGAGGCAGCGGGCGTGAGGGTTACCTGCATGGGGCTCAGCGTACTTGGCCAGCCGCCTTCTCCGCGTCCAGGCAGAACTACTTGTCCATGCGGTTGGATAATCACATGCCGAGATTAGGATGTCCGAATATCTTGAGTGCCCGCTTAGGGCGACGGTGGTGCCCGATGCGTGGCGTTTGAACGGCTGCTTTGAAAACGCGAAGGTCGGGTGTGGGTCGATAGCGCCAATTCGATTTCTTAGACAGCGGGCGTTCGATCAACATTTTGCGTGGATCGGGTCGCCAATCTTTGAGCGGCCGCTTTATAGATTTCTTCACTGCCGTCGCGGCGACGAGCTATGTCTGCTACGCCTTGAGACCAGTCATTCCCGACCTGAGTGCTTTGAGGCATGAGTGGCTGGAGTTGGCCGACGGCTGCCTTTGGGGGCTGGCGCCGCAAAGCAGCCCTTCGTCGCGGCTTACAAATGTACATCGGTCACTGGGCCAGGAAATCGCCAGCGGCGGGTGTGGGTCGATAGCGCCAGTTCAGTTTCTGAACCTGCCGCCGTTCGATCAGCTGTTGATGCTGGCTGGCGCCGTCAATCACTGGCCGGCTGCTTTGGAGACTCCATCGCCATGATTACGACGGCGCATTATGGCTGCTTCACTTTGAGACCGGCCATTGCCGAGACGAGAACTTTGGTGGGCGAACTTCCGGAGTTGGCCGGTCTGCGACCGTCGTGTCCGGCGGCCGCGACCAGCACGACCAGACTACACCTCGGTCTGCTCGGCAATCTCCAGCGCATCGTCGACCTCGATCCCGAGGTATCTGACCGTGCTTTCAAGTTTGCTGTGACCGAGCAATAGCTGAACCGCCCGGAGATTTCTGGTCCGTCGGTAGATCAACGTGGGCTTGGTGCGCCGTAGCGAATGGGTGCCATAACCCGCCGGGTCGAGGCCAATCGACTCTTGTGCTCCGCAAAAACACGATCTCGGACGGACTGACCCTGCGGCGCGACTTGCACCGAGCTGTGGCATGATCGCGGCGTGATGGTTTTCGTTCAAGTCATCCTTCGATTGCTGACTGACTTGTTCGGCTTAATTGCGCTGTCCGCTATACCTCGGCGATCCGTCGAAGCGGAGAATCTATTTCTTCGTCGCGAACTTGCGCTGTACCAAGAGCGCGGCGTCAAGCCAAGACGCGTTGACGCCGCGACCCGGCTGTCGCTGGCGTTGCTTTCCCGGCTCTTTGAATGGGGCGACGCCCTGGTCGTGGTGCGGCCCGAGACGTTGATCCGCTGGCACCGAGCCGGCTGGCGCCTGTTCTGGCGCTGCAAGTCAAGACCGGGACGCCCGCCGATTCCGCTGGAACTGCGTCAACTTATCCGGCGCATGGCCACAGACAATCCGCTGTGGGGCGAGGAGAGGATTGCCAACGAATTGCTGCTGAAGCTTGGCTTGCGGGTCTCGCCGCGCACGGTTCGCAAGTACATGCCGAAGCGACCGCCCGGTCGGCCCCGCGGTGATCAACGTTGGTCGACTTTCCTGCGCAATCACGCGCGCGCGATCGTCGCCTGTGACTTCTTCGTCGCGGTCACGGCGACATTCCGACTGTTCTACGTCTTGGTGCTGATCGAGCACGGCTCCCATCGCCTTGTGCATTTCAATATTACCCAACATCCAACCGCGGCCTGGACGCTGCAACAACTGCGGGAAGCGTTCGGCGGCGGAGACGGTTATCAATACCTCCTCCACGATCGCGATAGCATCTTCGCGCCGGACCTGGATGCGTCCATCAGCCGGCTCGGGCTGAAGGTGTTGAAGTCACCACCGCACAGCCCCAAGGCCAACGCGATTTGCGAGCGCGTGATCGGAACGATTCGACGTGAATGTCTAGACTGGCTGATTCCACTATCCGAATTGCACCTGCGATCGGTGCTCAAAGCGTGGATGACCCATTACAACGAGGCACGTCCGCACATGGCGTTGGGCCCGGGTGTCCCCGATCCGCCACCGGCGGCCGAGCAACCGGCGACTCCGCCTTCCCGTCATCAAATCGTCGGCCGCTTGGTGCTGCGCGTCAAATCGATCCTGGGCGGCTTGCATCACGAATATTCGCTCGCGCCCCAATTGGTCTGATCGAATATTTGCGGAGCACAGCAGCCAAAACCCGTAACAAAGCAGTGACGTGAGATAGTCTGCATTTGAAACGGGCGGCTCTGACTTCGCACCTGTTCGAAGAACAATCTGAAAGCTTGTCTTGTTTGTGCGGTGCCTGATTTGCGCGCCCATGCGGTGCTCGCGGTATGTTGGTCGGAACTGATAAATGCGATTCGACGGCCGCAATCAGGCAAGCCCAAGCGTTCCGGGAGGCAGATCCGCTGACCTGACGCTAATAATATCTACGGCGAATTGCGAATCGCCGCCCATGAACGCCACGTCCGTGCGCGCACATGCGGCTGATCTAAAAACGACTGGATTTGATTCGCCCAACGGGATAACGCCGCTACGGTATTTCTGCAGCGAGCTACATACTACGCCGCTGCCTTCGCCTTTCGACCGGGGGCCAAAGGCGGGACATAACCTGACACCCGGCACTGCCACGCGTCGATCTGCTTGCCATTTTCAAAGCGGGTCAGACTGCATGTGATGACGGCGCCCGTCGCTGCGAGGCCGGTGAGCCGCTGGCGAACCGTTGCCAGGGGCAAGCCCATCTCTTTGGCAATTTCCAAATCGAGGCGTTGGCCGTATTTCTTCAGGCACTTCATGGTTTCGATCACGGCACGTGTCCTCGGTTGCGCAAGAGGGGAAGGGACGTCGATAAATCGGCCGACCAAGCCAAGGCGTTCGCCAAAGCGGCGATTGCAAGCAAGTCCAGCCTCGAACTGCAATAGACCGAGAACTCGGTCCATCGATATACCAAGCGGAGCAGTCGCTCGCCGCTAAGTACTTGAAGGAAGTGGCTCCCCGACCTGGGCTCGAACCTGGGACCTGCGGATTAACAGTCCGTCGATTGCCAAGTCGCAAGGAACGGCGCGGCGTCGGTTGATCACAATGACAAACGCAAGCTTCACACGCTTTTAAGAGGCGCTCACTGGGCATGAGTATGTTTTCCGAGTTTCTGGCTCCGACACAGCCCATCGAATTCTCTCGGCAGCGGCTTTGCCGACGCCGGGCACGAGGGTGAGATCTTCATGGGCAGCCGTGATGACTGCTTCCACATTGCCATATTTGTCCAACAAGCGGGCAGCACGAACCGGACCCACGGTCGGCAATCCCTGCAGGATTTGCAATTGGATCCGTCGCTTCGACTTAGGTCGATAGCCTGCGCGAGCCACCGCACCCGAGATCACGCTCCGCAGCTGGCGGCTGGCGTAGCGCATGAGCCTCGCGGATTCCTCAGCATCGCGTGAACGCAGCACCGGGATCCCCAGGACGACACTCACGCTGACAAGTGCACCTTGAGTCGCCTCGCGTGTCATCGCGTATTCGGCAATGTCTTTCTCACCCCCTTCAAGCAGGAGGACGGTGTGCAAAGGTGAGCCAGCCAACCGGCACGCCTGGCGGAACAAAACGCCCGTCAACAATGGAAGTGATGAGATCCGGCCAACACTTTCGCTCGACCAACAGACGACCCCCAATTTGGTAGTCGCCAAGCGGCAAGCGCCGAATGAGGATCTCGCAATCCGGCCTGGCGGCCAAATGCTGCACAACGTCCGCGCAGGCTTCGCGATCGTCGGCGATCACGGTAGTCTTGGTTTCCATCAATCGACCTTCAGGAAGGCTTCGCAAGCCAGAACGCCCACCGCTCCCATTGATCCAATCGCAGTTCGCGGCCGCGGTCTGCGACGAGCCGATAGCGTTCACCATGCTCCCGATGATCGATCCAGCTACCACGCGTCAGGCTCATCGTTGGAAACGCGGCCCGTCCAGACTCATCCCATATTGGACAAGACTGAAGCTTGACGCTGCTGGCCGATCAGACGATCATGTTGTCCTGAAGCTCAAGCGGGAGGTTTTCACGTGAGCGATCAAGACATTTTCTTCAAGACCGGGCTCAGTACCAGCGTCGCGCTGACGACCCCCGTCGGCGTGAGCGGGGTCGGTCCAGTCGGCCCCGTCACCGTGTCCGGGATCCCGGACACCTACCACATCAACGTCGACAAGCTGGACAAGATCTCCATCGGCGTCGATCCGGTCCATCTCGCCGTGGACTCTCTGCCCAAGATCTCGCTCGGCGTGGACCCGATCGAAATTTCTTTGCGGCTAAAGGAGATTCCATCAGTACGAGCCCATTTGCCCGCCGACTTCTCGGTGGGCCTCTCGATCCTGGGGATGGAGCTCCTGTGCATGCGCCTCTGCGGAGAGGCACAGGTAATCACGGAGCCCTTCCATCCGAATCCCTGCGAGCGCTGCGGCACCCAGCTCTCAGCTGATACGGCGGGCCGCGGTTAGAGGTCCCGGAGGAACGGATGGCCACTGCGGGCGACACAACTGTGGGCCTGCGCGGTTCGCCGCGAAATCTCACCACCGTGCTCCGAATGCCTCCCTTCGGGCCGGGCCTGGTACCCGTTGAGCTTGAGATCGCCGAAGTCGCGTTGCCTTCACCATTGCTTGCAGCCGTCGCTCCCTCCGGGATAGCCGATGTGGCGCGGCTCATGTTGAGCCTACCGGGGGCGACGCCGCCTGGGAGGTACGAAGGTGCGATCAGGCTCAGTACCCGATCGCATTCCCTCGTGGTCGAGGTCGAGCCTTACCTCAGCATCGCGGTGCTGCCGGAGGGTCTCGCTGCTCGCGCTCGCCCCAGCGAAGAGTTGAACGTCGATCTCACCGTTCTCAACCAAGGGAACGTCTCGTATGACGTCCGCAAGGTTTACGCCTTTCCCCTCGCCGACGTCATCGGAATTGACCGGGCGTTGAGCCGAACCGCTAGCTCCGAGACGAAGGAGGGCGGCCGGGGCCGCGCCGATCGCTTTGCCGATGAACTTGCAAGCGGTCGCGGCGGACCGGTGCGAGTCGAGGTTCATCGCGGGGTCGGATCTGTCGCGCCACGCGAGGTCCGTGAGATCAAGGCGACCCTGAAGCTCCCTAGCCGACTAAAACTGGGCCGCACCTACTCCGGTGCTTGGCGGCTAGCGGACGCGGCGTTCTCGGTCCGCATCGAGGTGGGCGACGAGTCGTTCGAGGAGGAGGCCCGCTGATGGAGACGGTCGCTGGGAGATCAGCTCACCGCGACGAGGCGGACATCCTGGCCCGGGCGTTTGACCGGTCCGACCGTGGCTGCAACATGCGCATCTGGATCGACAGGGTCGGCCGTTTCCAAGTGCCGGCTTGCATTCCCCCATCAGCGGGCATCGAGTCCCCACGTAAGCTGGGAAAGGTGAGCAAATGAAAGCGACGACGAGCGGAACGCGTCCCTTGGAGGAGATGGCGGCAGCCTACTCCGATTTTTTCGAACAGAGCATGACCATGGGGATGGATTTCCTGCGGTCGCTCAGTGGCGCCGGGACGTCGATGACGCAAGGCATGGCGGCGAGGGGGACCTCACGGATGCCCCGGTTCCAAATGCCTGGCGGCTGCTGCGATGTTCCCGCGCCGTGCTGGATGCCGGTGGAACTGGGTGACCTGACAACCCACGTCTGCGCCGGTGGGACCGCAACGCTTCGCGTTCAGGTGACGAACTGCGGCCTGTCCACCCGCACCATCCGGGTTGAAGCGAAGGGCGATTTGGCGTCGGTCACCGTCAACCCGGACACGCTCTCACTCGACTCGATGAGGCACGGGGCGTCCCTAGTCTCCATCACGGTACCTGCCGATGCCTCGTGCGGACAAGAGTTCGAAGAGCTGATCTGGGTCCACGGTTGCCGCAAGCACTTCCTGCGCTGGACCGTAAAGGTGGCCAGCCGCGGCGCCGACTGCTGCCACGAAATCGAGGTAAGCGACTGTCCGGACCTCATCCATCACTGGTACGACCATTTTTATTGCGATCGCCCCTGCCCCGACCAGAATGCAAGGGGCTGAGCGAGCCGAACCGGCTCCCACCACCGCAAGCGCGATACGGCGACTGCCTCTCAGCAACGTGGAGGAGGGGTAGGTTCGTCATGAGGAGAGCGTGATGGCCAATGTCGGTATAGGCGAAATCATCCAGCGGGCAATGGATTTGAACTTGCGGTATTACGGCGCCATCGGGCAGCTCACCGCGGACTATGTGAAGGAGTTGATCGTGGCATTCGGCGATGCGAAGCGGTTCACCGTCGATGGCGGACGCAGTCGGACGGCCGGTCCGCCCAGCCCGGAAACCCGCCCGCCGGCCATGGTCCTGGAGGCGGAAGCGGGGAACTCGGCCTTGGGCGTGTTTCTGGTCGAGAACCAACTCCCGCAGGAAGTACACGCCCAGGTGATCGCTTCCGCTTTCACCGACTCCCTCGGACAATCAGTGCGCCCGGCCCTGATTTTCGATCCCGCGGCCGTGACCCTGGGGCCGAGCGAGCAATTGCTGATGCGGGTCAGCGCGATGATTACCGACGAACTCGAGCCCGGAGTGCGATATCAGGGGGAACTTACGATTCCCGCGCTGCGGGGCACCCGCATCCCCATCGTGTTGCGTCGGCGGCCATCGCCCTCCCTGACCGGTCCGGAAAAGCAATCCTGACGACCGAGACTGACCAGAAGCAGGTTTCCGGTGGCTATTCTGAGATCGTGACGATCGACCTAGTGTGCCATTCCAATCACAGGAAAGTATTCGGCGTCCGGAACATCCTGCGTCCCTGATCATTGTGTCGGGCCTTCCTCGATCGGGTACGTCCATGCTGATGCAAATGCTCGAGGCAGGCGGCGTTCAGGTGCTGAGCGACGCTCTGCGGCCGCCGGACGCGAACAACCCGCGCGGCTATTACGAGCTCGAACGCATCAAGCGACTGCACCGCGAGGCAGACACCTCCTGGTTGGCTAACGGCCAGGGCAAGGCGGTGAAAATCGTTTCGCATCTGTTGCGGCATCTGCCCGAACACTATTCGTATCAAGTCATTTTCATGCAGCGGCCGCTTCGCGAGATTATCGCGTCTCAAAACCGAATGCTCGACAATCTGGCTCAAGAGCGAGGAAGCGTGAACGAGGATCGCCTTCTGGAGGCGTACGACGTTCATCTCGTCACCGTGCGATCGTTCCTCGCAAGCCGGACCTGCTTTGCCACACTGGACGTCCAGTACCGGGACGTCCTTGCCGAACCGGCCCGCGAGGCCGTCAGGATCGCGAGTTTTCTCGGTCGTGACCTCGACACGGCGAACATGCAGCGCGCGGTCGAACCCCAACTCCGTCGCAGCAGGTGTGGCTAGACGCGGACACAGCCGTCCTACCAGCGCTATTTCATCGCAATCACCAGCCCAAGGCCAGGGAGCAGCTCCTCCCAGTAAAAGTGCGAGAACCCGGCGCTGCGAAACAACACTTGGAACTCGTCCTCGGTGTAGAACGAGATCCAACCGGGATCGGCCCAGGCCGCCAGCCAGCTCGACATGAGCTTGAACCACGCCGGCCCCGCATCGACGATGAAGGCGTAGCCTCCTGGCCGCAGGACGCGGTACAGCTCGCGAGTCGCGGCTGCCGGATCCGGATAGTGGTGAAACGCGAGCGAGCAGAATGTCGCATCGAACATGTCGCTGAACCCGGCTGGCAGGTGTGAAACGTCTGCCTGAAAAAAGGCCATGTTCCCGATCCCCGCGCTTCGCGCGCGCGTGAACGTTGTCTGCACCATCACGGCGGCGAAATCGGCGGCAACCACTTCACCGTCGGGAACCAGCGTGGCCAGGAGCGTCGATTCGGTGCCGGCGCCGCAGCTCGTATCGATCAGACGGGAGGACGGCGTCAGGTAGGGTCGCATCATCGCGATGGCTTCCTTGATCACCGGCGCCGAGAACGGCTCCACATACGTTTCGTACTCGCCTGCGACGTGATCGAATTCGTCGACCAGCTCGTAGCCTGGCGGACGCTCCTCCAGCAGGACTGGAAACGGGTGCCGGCGGCTGTAATACACGCCGAGCCCATCGGCGAGTGGCAACGGCGGGCGTTCGCCAATGCGCCGCGGGCGGTACAACCCAGCCTGCTTGAGCGGCAGACTCGGGTAGAACACGGTGGCCGCGTAGTACCAGAGGCTTCCGATGAGCGTGGCACCGGCCACGGCGCGCTCCTGCTCCTTGGGAATTCCAAATGATTCAAGCGCCATCGACTTCCGCCCTCCCGCGTCGGTTCATTTCACGCACGAAGCCAGCACATACCGCTCCGGACCCAGGTGTCGCAACCACAGCATGACTTCGTAAAATCGGCGGAGGGTGATCTCTCCGCTCTGGAGTTTGCGCCGCGTCTCGTGGGCGAGATCGGCGGCGAACGATGCCCAGGTCTGGCTCGTCGCGTCCGCCACGACGACTTCGGAGAATCCGCTCGCCAGGCACCGCGTTCGATATTCCTCCGCGCTCGTTACATGGTTGGCGCGCGGCTGCGTCTGCGAGCCCGGAGGGAGCACCGCGTCGGCAAGCACCAGTCGCCCACCCGGCTTCAGCACACGAACCGCCTCGCGCAGGAACGCGTCCCTCGTCTGAAAGTGAAACGCGGCTTCGACGCAGATCAGGTGATCGAAGGTTTCCGCGCCGATCGCCAGAGCGGTTGCATCCATCACCACAAAATGGCAGCCGGGCGCTCGTTTGACGGCTCGCTTGATTTGGCGCGCCGAGAAGTTGATCGCCGTGATCCGCTTCGGCGCGAAATATTTCATCAAGTGGGCGGTCGTCGCCCCGTTTCCGCAGGCAACGTCGAGAATGGCGCCGCGCGGCTCGCCAATCATCGCCAACAATCGCTCCATCAGGTTCTCGCAAGCCTGGCGTGGACCTTCAGTGCCGGTTACGCGATAGCCGAAATTCCAGAATCCGCTGTGCTCGAAATACTCGGCGAGAAATTCGGAGTCGACGCGCTCGTCGTAGAAGCTTCGCACATCGAACGTGTCCGCGGGACGGCCTGCCGGCGGCTGGCATGCAGGACGCTCAGATGCTGGCAGCGAGTCTCCTGCGGCGGCCGCGCGCTCAAGCGTCGCCTCCGCCTGCGGGTGCGACAACACCGTTGCAACCATCTCCTTGATCCCCTCGCGCAACGATACCTGGGGCGCGAAGCTCAACAACCGGCCCGCCCGGCTGATGTCATATCTCGGGAATTCATAACTCTCGAAGCGCGCGCGGTCAGGCGAGGGCTGCTTTGCGTCGGGCCATTCGCGAGACGCGGCCTCCCAGATCATCATTTTGATTTCCTGCTCAGTCGCGACCTCGCTGCCGGCGATGTTGAATACGAGGTTCCGTGCCTCCGCCCTCCTCCCGGCCAGCACGACTGCCTGCGCTACGTCGTCGACGTGGACCATTTGCCAGATTCCGCGCGAGCGGTCGGGCGACACCCAGCGGGGCGCGGCGAGAGTCTTGCGAACGAGCCGCTCGGCAAACGGCGCGCGCGCGCCATACACGACCGATGGCCGCAAGATCACATACTCCAGGCTAGACTGCCTCGCGTAGCTGCGGATCATGTGCTCGATGGCGATCTTTGGCGCCATGTAGTGTTGCACGAACGGCACATTGCCGTAGTCGCCCTGAATGACGTCTGCGTCTTCGGTGATCGGGAATCGGTGAATCGCGGCTGGGGGACCGTACACCGCCACCGAGCTCGTGAACACGAATCGGCTGACGCGATGCGCGCTGCTGGCCGCGAGGAGGCGGCTGGTGCCACGCATGTTCCCCTCGATCGCCTGCGCGTCGGCGTGATCGGCCGCCATCGATTCCACGCTGGCGTCCCGGTTCTTGGTCCACTGCCAGGCGAGATGAAAGACCACGTCGACACCCGCGATGGAGTCTGCAACCGCGGTCTCGTCGGTGAAGTCGCCAAGCACAATGTCGATGCCCGAGTGTTGTCTCAGCTCGGACTCGACCTCGGGGCGGGCGAGCGTGGCCGGCCTGATCAGGACACGAACATTCTCCCCATCCGCTAGCAATCGGGCAAGAACACGGGATCCGATGAGCCCGGTCGCTCCGGTCAACAAGACTGGCACGTCAGAACAGCTCCACGTCGGCCATTGTCGAACGCCCATCCGCGCCTCGCGGCGAGTCCGCTATCGCGGGCGGCGGAGACATCGACGCCAACACCTCGGCGAGCCCTGCGTCGAGCCTGATCTGAGCCGCGAAGCCGAGCCGGGACTGTGCGCGCGTGACGTCGTAACGGTATGCGTACCGTGCCGTGCGGTCGAGCTCCGGCATAAACTGATGTCTCCAGCGCCCATGCCGCAGAGCACGCGACATCGCAACGAGCAGATCTCGCGACGAGAACAGCTCCGGTCCCGCCACATTGCACAGCTCATATTTCAAGGCGGTCTGTGTGCCACCGAGCACGACGGCCCGCGCCAGGTCGCGGCGATGAATCCACTGGTTGCACGCGAATCGACCCGCAGACGTCAGCGCGCTCCAGGGATTGGCTGCAATGGCTCGCACGATGCGCTCGACCCAGGGTGCGCCCGGTCCGTAAACGGCGGGCGACCGCAGCACTACCGCCTCGAGTCCGTGCTCCTGATGAGCGCGCCTGATGAGCGCCTCAGCCTCGATCTTGCTGAGGGCGTAATTGCGCAGGTTGGCTTCGCCCGTGGTGCGCAGCGGATAGGTCTCGTTGATCGGCCACATGGACGGCCACGGTGCCGCGTTGTACACGGCGACCGAGCTCGTGAATACGATGCGCCGGACTTGGCTAGCGGCGCATGCGCGCAGCAGGCGTTCCGTCCCGTCGACGTTGACCGTCCTGAGATCTCGCGGATCCGCGATTGCACGCAGCGCGCTTAAGTGAATCGCCGCGAGGTGGTACACGGCGCCCACGTCGCGCGTAGCTTCCGCGAGCGCGCCCGGATCGCTGAGGCTACCCGCCACGACTTCTACACGATCGCGCTGATGCACGCGCTCCAGCGTATCCGGCAGCGCCAGCACGCGTACCTGCTCCCCGCGATCTAGTAGTTGGTCGAGCACCTGCGAGCCGACGAACCCGGTGGCCCCGGTCACTAGGACTGCCACGCTTCCTCCTTGCGGATTTCCGGCACCGCCTGTCCGCCAGTGGGCGCCAACCACACCTCTGCGCCACCGTCCGGGTTTGTGACATACGTCCAGCCGCGTGCGAGACGCGCCGGCACCTCGGGACCGAAGGGATTGGCAGTGCCGACGAACAATCCATGACGCGACGATACGAGCGTGCGGACCCCGTAGTTGTAAGCATTGCCAAGGCCGCTCAATGTCACCGGACTCCACGCCTTGCCGTCACGGCTTCGCCATAAATCGAACCCACCCTGCTGCCTCACGATCGACTCCGCGCCATATTTGTCTACGTGCCGCTGCAGCCAAGGCAACATGCGGCGTCGCTGAGCGAACGGCAGGAACACGCTCCAGTCGAACGTGCCGACATAGAGCCAGCCCTCGTGCACGACCATGCGCCAGATGTAGCCGTTGAAGAAGTTGTCGAATCCAGGCCCCAATCCACTGATCGGCGCCTTGGTGCCGTGCGGCGTCTCCCGCGCCGAGCCCACGACGAGATCCCACGTGTCATCAGGATAGATGCGAATCAATTCGCCGGCCGCCGGTCCGATCCGGAAGGTGCGATCGTAGCCGCCATTCTGCACGCCGCTACCGACGTACAACGCGCCATCGAACGCGCACATGCTCATGGCCATCTCGTTGAGACTGCCACGAAACGCGCCTCGCTCGAGAACCTTGGTCCAACGGCACGGCGCGGAGCCCATCGCCGGCGTTTTCCAAATCTGATGACCGAGCGCGTGATTGAACGTCCCCGCGTAAAGATGCCCGTCGAACGCCTCCAACTCGAAAATCCCGCCGTTAGTGGGATCGCCAAACCCGGCGTCGCAAGCCTGCGTCCATTCGCCCCGCGCAGGATCAGCGGATCGCAGTATCGTCGGCGCGCGCGTCACGTTCCAAGTGGTTCCTTCCCCCGCAGGCGCGACGAACATGTGATCGTCGAAGACGACGAGCGAGCGAAACGTGGAGACGTTCGGGTTGCCAAGTCCCGGTTCGCCGACGGGATCGAACGCCCTTCCGTCTTCCGTGCGCAGGAGCCGCGCCCCGGCGCCTCGCGCAACCGACGACAAGCAGCTTACATAGAGCGCCGGCGCTGTATCCGAGCGCCCGCGGAACACGGCCATACCGCGATATCCGAGGTCGCGCGGCACGGGGCTGCCATTCTTTCCCGCTATTTCGGGCGATCGATGCACCGCTTCCCAGGTGCGCGCGCTCGGGCTCCAGCGCCAGATCTGCGCGCGAAGGTCGAGCTGCTCGACGCTTTCCGGCACCCTCACTGGCCACGGGTCCATCGACGCCGCGTCCACGGGTGGAAACAGTTTGAGCAAGGCGAGGATATGTCGGGACGTCCCAACATAGATATCGCCGCGGAACTCCACCATCGAGTGCGCGTATGAGTTCTGCGGATCGCCAAAGCCGTTTGCGGCGATCCGGCTGAAGTCACTCGTTTTCAGCCCTTCGGAAAGGCGCCTGTCGATCACCGGAAAATACCTGTTGATCACCGGAAAATATAGGTACCGGTCGCCACCGTGTTGACGATGATGCCGGTCGCTTCGTCGCCAGAGGAGTCATAGCGGAACAGCGCGGGTTGGCCGAAAGTTCCGAACCCCGGAATCGGAGTCCCGTCTCGCGTCACGCCGAGCGGTCGTTGCCACAGTGCGTGTGGCTTGCGGCCGGCACGGACGGGTAACGCAAACGCTCCCAGGAACCCATAGCTCAGATACGACGACTCGCCGCTGACTCGGAAATTGGTATACGCGATGAGCTCGTCGCGGTCGGCGTCGAACGCCAGGGCGAACGGGCTACCGACTTTCACAGAAGATATCCGTGGATGAGATGCGCTTGCGACCAGATCGGATGGATTGGTTGCCGCCGGATGGGGAACCTGGCCTGCGAGACTCGTTACTTCCCGAAACACATAGATGTTGTGCAGGGTCGTCACCAACAGCGTGCCGCTATCCGCATGGAGCGCCGGCGCGGTATAGATATCGTCTCCGGGCTGGACGTGCAGCACCGACTGCCAGCGCACGCTCAGGGCACCTTGTCGGTCCTCGACGGCCGTGATGGTCGGCTCGAGGCCCGCGGCAGTCAAGGTGTGAGCATGCGCGAAAAGAAGCGGCGCCTGACCGGGGCGTACCAGCGCAGGCGGCGAACCCGTTCCCTTGTAAATGCCCAGGCGCACGCGATCAGGCGTAACGTCGTTGGGACCCTTGGGCTGGATCATCGGCTTGATGTCGCGTTCGGCACCGCGAACCCTCGGCTGGCTCAGCTCGATCCGCACCAGATGCACCGGGCAGAAAAACGGATGAAGGGGTGGATACGACAGGTTCGCCTTGAACTCGGCGAGCAGATAGAGGACGTGGCCGATCACCACCGGCGACTTCGTCGTGGTGAATACGCCGCGGTACGCTCGCCCTTCCACGAACACCGACGCATCCATTCTGTAACTCGCGATCACGGCTCCATCGAGCGGATCGAGCTTCACCACCCATCCCTTGGTAGTCACACACACCAACTCGTGAGCGTCGGTGAAACTGAGCGAGGTCGGCATCCCGACTCCGGTCGGCGCGTCAACGGAGATGTCGCTCATCGCACGCTTCCAGAGACGGCGGCCGTCCGCCGCGTAAGCGACGAACTCGACCGGGTTTGCCGCAAACACGCGGTGCTGCGGCGGACCGTCCATGCCGACGAGCCTGGCGAGCAGAATGCCGGAAGGCCATCGCTGAAACAGTCCGGGCAGATCCTCGAGCGGACTGGTCCACAGGACCGATCCCGTCTTGTAGTCGTACGCGACGAGCGCGGGATGCAGCACCGAGTCGTAGGTGCAAACGGCCGCATTCTCGCCGGTGAACGCGCCGAGGTGGACGAAGGCCCGGGGCGACACGATGGGGTCGATAATCTTCTGCGACGTCTCGACATTGCGCAGCGGAGGCAGATCGTGAAACGAATCGTCGTTGCGGTTGCAGTGCGCCATCGGACAGCCAAACCCATCCAGCTCGAGACGCAAAGCTTGCCCGCTCACGACTTGAGGTTCCCGATGAACTCGCTGGCGTGGTGAACAAACAGATCCGGCCTCACGAGCGGATGCAGATGGCCGACGCCTGGAATCATTACGGTCGTGCAGGCTGGAAGGTTGGCTTCCAGACCCCGCAGGGTTGGCAGGCACCCCGAGTGCTCGCCAAACATCGCGAGCGTCGGACACGCGATGCTCTGTAGGCGATCAGCCGTGAGCCCGGCGACGGCACGCATGTCCTGGACGGCGGAGGTCGCGCGCACGAGATGAAACCAACGCTGGGCGACGCGAGAATCGCTGTTCCACTGACTCAATAGCGCGCTCTCGACCCAGGCGTCGAGGCCCCCGACAGCCGTCTCGCCCTGCAGCCGCAACCACTCGTCATAGGCGTCGCGGGCCACTTTTGGCATCGTGTCGGGTCTGTCGCTGGAGTGTGCCGCCTGTACGGCCGACTCGCGCCACCGCGCGGAATCCCACGTGAGCGGCTCGGGCTGAAGGCTCGGGACCCAGACGTCGGCGAGCGTCAATGACAGGACTCGATTGGGGCACGACAGCGCGTACTGGAGCGCCACGGACCCGCCGAAGCTATGCGCGACCAGATGCGCCCGCTCGATCCCGAGTTGATCGAGGAGCCCGCCGAGATCGGTGGCCATGTCTGCGGAGTTGTATCCGGAGTCGGGGACGTCGCTGTAGCCGTGACCGCGAAGATCGTACGCGGTGACGCGGCAACGCATGGCTAGAGCCGGCATGACACTCAAGTACCAGAACGCAAGACTGGCAAACAGGCCGTGAATCATCACGGCGTCGGCGCCGTCTCCCATCTGCTGACAGTGCATTGCCAGCCCGTTGACCATTATCTTCGGCACATCGGCCTCTTACTCGAGATAGCCCAGCGCCTTTAACCGGCGCAGAATCTCCTCGTCGCCCTCCGCCCCGAGCGACGCCGGAGCTGCGAGCGACGCGGGCCGCAGTGTTGCCGTGCCTTCGTCGTACCGGATCGAATGCGCTGCGAGCCACGATGATTCGAACGCATCAGTCATCGGCGCGCCATCCAGATCCGACGGCAGCGGCAGACCGAGGGCATGCAGGAGCGTCGGCGTAATATCGGCGATCGGGAAGGGTGCGAGCTCGGCACCGTGCCGAATCGATGGTCCCGCCGCCATGAAAATGCCGTCTGGGTGATGAGTTCCGTACGGAAGGTTCCTGCGCTTCAGCACCCCGTCGGTTCGCAACACCGACAGGAAGCTGTGGTCGCGCAGGACCAGTGTCAAATCCGGTGCGTCGTCGACGGCAGCGCCCGGGAATGCTTCCTCGCGCGTCATCACTCGTTCGACAACGCGCGCGCCGGTGGCCGAATCGGTCAATGTTGTCAGGCCGTCGATCAAGCGCTGGCGCAAGCGCGGGTAATCATCGTCCGCAATACCATGCGTTGCTCCATTGCCCTTGCGCCGAATCCAAATGGCGTTGCTGCTCGCTGTCAGCGCGAAGGCAACGGTCCTGGACCAGTCGATCAGCTCGTCTGCTCCGGCGTGCCCGTCGAGGGTGAGCCGCCCCTCGTGGTCCAACGGCGTGCCTTCCCTCCAGCCTAGGTATCCCTGCTGCTCGAGCCAGACGTTCGCGTAAAAAATCTGATCGCCCGCCGCGCAGAAACCATGATCGGACGCCATGAACACGCTCGTCGCCGGCCCGGCGGCATCCACGATAGTATGGAGAAAGCGATCGAGCTGGCGAAAATAATCGAGGCACAGACCGCGAACTCGTTGCTCCCACTTCGCGGTGTGACGCGACGCGAGTGTCGGAACGAGCAGGTGATAGCAGAGGTGCTGCAACTTGTCGACTCCGTCGAACAGGACGGCCGTCAGCTCGCACGGCTCCTCTTGCATCAGCAGCCGCACAATTGCGAACCACTGCGCCTCGCGCGCGATATGAAAGCGGATCCAGTCCTCGAACTCGCTCTGCGCGAGGCCCTGCAGCGCCTTGCGCTCGATGTCCCAGTCGAGCGCCAGCTCCTTCGCATCGAACTCGGGCAGATTCTTCAGGCGCGGGTAGAGGTCGCGCGGATGCACCGCACGAGGCAGATATCGCCACGGCACGAACCCCGGGACAACGAAGCCGTCGATCGCTGGGGGCGGAAACATGCTCGGAAAATTCAGGCAGGTCACGCGACGGCCGTGGCGGCTGGCCATCGCCCATAGTGTCTCGACACGCACATCGGCGGATGTGCCCAGGGCGTAGCTCGGCTGTGCACTCCGCATGTCCACCCGAACGAAATCGAACACACCATGGTTGCCTGGATTGCGTCCCGTCATCAGCGTCGTCCACGCGGGGGGCGTCAACGGGTGGGACGTGGAGCGGAGCACCGCACGCACGCCGCCCGCCGACCAGTCGCGAAGGAAAGGCATGATCCCATCGCGCATCAGCGGATCCAACACGCTGAAGGTTGCGCCATCGAGGCCGATGAGCACGACCTGCGCTCGGTGATCGCTCATGACGAGGACTCCTCGCGCGGCGCTTCCCACGCGCCACGAATTTCCTGGATGAACTCGGCGATGTCGGCGACCCGCAGCTCGGCGAGCGGCCGACCGGCCGACCGGATGCGGGTGAACAAGTGCTGCTGAAGTCCGTACTTCTGCTGGAGCTCGGCGATGAAGTACACGAGATTGATCGACTCGAGATTCAGCTCCGCGAGCCGCGAGTCGGCGGAGATTTTCCCCACATCCCAGTCGCCCGTGATTTCTTCGAGGATGCCGAGCACATGCGCCAGCACCTCGCCGTCGGAGTCGCCGATCGAATTAGCTGCCATCATTTACACAATCGCCGCAGCCGTCACCAGCGTACCCTCCGACGCCGTGCAGGCGACGATTCGCTTTCCCGACAGATCCGCGCGTTCGCGCTGTAGCGAACCACGCAGCGCCACCTCGAGAACCCCGCGGGTGCGGTCCACCTCGCGCACCTCGAGATCCTGGCCGCCATTAGGCAGCCCGCATCCGAGCGCCTTGCCGACCGCTTCCTTGGCGCACCACACGCGGGTCGTCCACTCGGGCCGTGCGTGTTCATCGATCGCGGCGAGCCATCGGCATTCCTCGCTCGTGAGCGACGCACTGCGCACGACGTCGCCAACTCGTCCCACCTTCTCGATGTCAACACCGATCCCGTCACAAGCCTCGCCGTCGATCGCGATGGCGACCGCCTCCCCACCCGAATGGGCGATCGTCACATGGGGTGCGCGGCCGATGGATTGCGTCCACGGACCCCGCACCTGCGGGCGTTGATTCTGCTCGCCGTAGATCTCGATGTCGCAGGGTCGCAGGAGCCCGAGCCGCGGTCTCAACAGCAAGCGCACCGAGTCTTTCGCAGCGATCCTGCCAGCCAGCCAGTCGAGTCGGCGTTGCATGGGTGCAGTGGAGAGTTGCTGCCATTGGCGCCGCTCGTCGCGGCCGAGCACCAGATACGCCACGACACGAAGCCAGATGCCGCCGTGCGCTTCGAGCAGTGGCCGGGGAATGCGCAGACGGCAGGCTCTCGCAGAACCGGCGGCGGCAAGCCCCGCCATCCCTTGCGGCCATTCGTCGCTGAGCAGCACCTCGTGCGGCGCAATCCTGAAGTCATACAACCGCTGTGGAAGATCCAGCCGCCGGTCTTCCCACTGATGCATGCGAACCATCAGCGTGCCGTCCACTGTAACCACGTCGATGTCGCTGAGAACCGCGTCATCGCTGACGTGCGTAACGTGGACGCGGCAGCGTGCAGGATCGCCCGGTGCAAGCGCGCGGGCACGCAGTTCGAGTCGTTCAAGCTTTACGGGAAAGACGCTTAAGCCCCGCTCGAAGCGGTCGCCGATCCAGTAGCCGACGATCTGGCCCATCGCGTCGAGAACCATTGGGTCCATCACAAACGCCGGCGTGGACGTCTTGCGCAGCCACGTCTCGCAGCCGCGCCCCACCAAGGTCGCTTCCGCGCCGTCCTGGCCAACGCGGTCGATGCGCTCGACGAGTTGAAAAGCCGGTCCGTGAAACATTCCGGTTCGGCCGTACATGTCGCCCGCCGGCCATTTCGACGGACTCTCATCGCGCAGCGGAAAGATGTCGACCGGCTCGGCCGATGGATAGCGATCGGCAAATATGATGGTTGCCTCGACCAGAGCCCCCCCGCCACTCATGGCGCCACCGCCGTTGCTGCTGTCCTCATGCATCTCAACGCGAATTTCGTCACGCGAGTCCTCCACCACGGCAGTGATGCGAAGCGTGAGGCGTTCGGACTCCAGCACGACCCATCGATGCGCTCGAACGTTCCG
>Ga0184632_10000256_pt1 | contig 19335 bp, 19 predicted proteins | sample PLM31_50_b1_FD_133153 | JGI IMG/M metagenome (GOLD analysis project Ga0184632, IMG submission 133153) | Groundwater sediment microbial communities from an aquifer in East River, Colorado, USA - PLM3-1_50_b1 | ecosystem: Environmental > Terrestrial > Soil > Riparian zone | place: USA: East... | reverse complement strand
TGGCAAAGGCCGCGCGTTGGGCGAATCCACGATCTCGTGGGGCATGTCCATGTACTCGAAGATCCTCTCGAACAGGGCCATGGAGGACTGGATCTCCACCGAGACCTGGAGCATGGAACCGATCGGGAAGAACAAGCGGCTCTGAAGGGTGGTGAAGGCCACGATGTCGCCCGGGCTGATCCCGGAACCGCCCCCATGCAGAACCAGCCCGGCCACCAGGTACACGAGGGCGGGGGTTATCGAGAAGAAGATCTGGACCACCGCGAAGAAGGATCTGCCGATCATCTGTTGTCGTATCTCAAGGTCGGCCAGGCGCTGGTTCTCGCTCCGAAAGCGAGCGATCTCGTAGTCCTTCCTGCCGAAGGCCTTGGACAGCAGGATGCCGGAGACCGACAACGTCTCCTCCGTGATAGCGCTGATCTCGGCCATCGACTTCTGGGTGCGCATCGCGATCTCTCTCCTGGCCTTGCCGACCTTGTACGTGAGCCACAGGAAGAGCGGCAGCAGGCAGAGGGAAAGGACGGTGAGCTGCCAGGAGATGATCAGCATGGCCGCGAGCGTGCTGATGATGATGACGATGTTCGAAAGGATGCTCGAGGCTGTATCGGTCACCACCGTCTGCACGCCGCCCACGTCGTTGGACAGCCGCGACTGGATCTCCCCAGTTCGCGTCGCAGTGAAGAATCGGAGCGCCATGTTCTGGAGGTGCGAGTAGAGGGAGTTGCGGAAGTCCTGCATCACCCTTTGACCTACCTGGTTGGCCAGGTAGGTCTGGCCGATCCCAATGACGCCGGTCACGACGGGAACCGCCACCATCAGTCCAACCAGGAAGTACAGGCGGTGGAGCCTGACTCCATGGCCGGTGAACAGGGCGGTGTCGAAGATGACCTTGATCAGGATGGGGTTGATCACCCCGAGCGCCGATGTCACCACGATGGCGGCCCCGACAAGGATTACCTTGTTCTTGTAGGGCCGGAAGGATGCCATGACCCTCCGAACCGTTCGGCGGTTGACCGGTCCCGCGTCTGGATCTGGGATCGTGACCGGCCAGTGCCCTCCTCGCCTCATTGACCCAGGATACGTCGCTTCGCCTCAATGCCTGCTCGACGGCCCTTTTCGATGTCAGCTGGATAATTCGATGGCGCGATGCAACACGGCGTCGAGCATGCCAGCGGTGAGCTTTCCGGTGAAGGTGTTCTGCTGGCTGGGGTGGAACGAACCGACCAGGACGTACGGGCCGACGCAGGCCTCAGACCCGTGGCCGAACCGAGGACGCGGCCTCAGGCTCGCGAGGCCGGCCGCCTCCAGGGCCCTGAGCGACCCATCCCAGGCGAACGCGCCGAGCGGCACCAGCACCTTGAGCTCGCCCAGCAGCTCAACCTCGCGGGCCAGATAGGGGAGACAGTTGTCGCGCTCCTCTCGGGTGGGGCGGTTCCCAGGCGGGCAGCAGCGATTCACCGACGCCATGTAGGCGCCACGAAGCCGCAACCCATCATCTCTAGCGCTGGAGGTGGGCTGGTTCGACAGGCCGGCTCGATGCAGCGCCGCGAACAGGAAGTCGCCGGAGCGATCGCCGGTGAAGATCCTCCCCGTCCGGTTCCCCCCGTGCGCGGCGGGGGCGAGCCCGACGATCAGGATGCGAGCCACCGGGTCTCCGAAGCCTGTTACAGGCCGACCCCAGTAGACCGCGGAGGCGAAAGCGGCCTTCCTCTCCCGCGCCACCCGCTCGCGCCATTCGACGAGCCGGGGACACTTGCGACAGGCAACTATCTCGTCGTTCAGCTGTCTCAAGCCCGTCCCCGTTCTCACGCGCGGATTCTAGGAGCGCCCGGTTACCGGCATTAAGGTATTGGGTTCGGGCAGCCGACCAATACCCTAGGGGGGTCCTATGGACGATCGGGTCCGAGTCATGGTAGTTGACGACTCGGCGAGCACGCGGACCATGCTTCGCGAAGCCCTCGCGCTGGACGGCGGCATCGACGTCGTCGGAGAGGCGGGCGGAGGCGAAGAGGCGTTGTCCCGCGCCGCCGAGCTCAAGCCTGACGTGGTCCTGATGGACGTACGCATGCCAGACATGGACGGCGTTACCGCCACCCGGTCCATCATCGTCGACTACCCAGCGACCAAGATCGTCGCCCTCACATGGTCGGACGACCCCAGCACGGTCCGCGACATGCTATCCGCGGGGGCCATCGGCTACGTCGTCAAGGGCGGAACGATCGACGAGCTCTCCTCGGCGATCCGCAGAGCCGCCAGCGGGGAACCCGAGCTGGACCAGCGGGTCCTGCCTGCGGCCGTGGAGGACCTGCGGCGCCTGCTCGAAGAGGAGCGCGAGCGCCGGGAGCAGGTCGAACGCCTTGCCCAGGCCAAGGCCGAGTTCGTCCAGGTGCTCTCCCACGAGCTTCGCACTCCTCTGACCGTCATTTCAGGCGCGCTTCGGATGCTCGAGCGCGGCGGACTAAAGACCGACGAGGCGCCGCTAGTTGACAGCGCGATGAGGAGAGTGGGCGAGCTGGAGTTCCTGGTCGAGGGCCTGGAGCTGGTTGCGCTCGGATCGATGAGCGAGGGAATCGCCCACGTCGACCAGGCGATAGAGAGCGCGGCCGAGCGGGTCGACGTGAGACCCGACTCGTTGAGCGTCAAGGAGACGCTATGGCAGGGCGTGCCCCACCGATGCGTCGAGCGGGTTGCCAGCGAGCTTCTATCGAACGCGGAGCGTCACGGAGAGCGTCCGATCGAGGTCATGGCCTACCGGCAGAACGGGAACGCCTTTCTCCAGGTGATCGACCAGGGGGGCTGGTCGCCTCCCGACGACACCTTCGCTCCCTTCTACCAAGAGGACATGTCGGTCACCCGCCAGCAGCGCGGGTTCGGCCTGGGCCTATTCGTGGCCTCGCGTCTCTGCCAAGCTTGCGACGGCAGCCTGTCTATACATGCGGAGGGGGGCAAGACGATCGCACAGGCGCGTTTCAGGCTCCGCTAGCCGGCCGCCCCGGCTGCTCCGCAACGGTCCCGCGCTTCGGTACCAACACCTTCCTACGGAAGTACAGGACCTCGACACCATCCTGGTTGTAGCCGCGCGTCTCCACCGTTACGACGCCACGGTCCGGCTTCGACTGTGACTCGACCTTGTCGATCACCTTGCTCTCCGCGTACAGCGTTTCCCCATGGAACATCGGCGCCACGTGCCTCAACGACTCGACTTCCAGGTTCGCGATCGCCTTGCCTGACACGTCGGGCACGCTCATCCCGAGGGCGAGGGAATAGACGAGGTTACCGACAACGACGTTCCGCTTGAACTGTGTGGCTTCTTCCGCGTACTGGGCGTTCGTATGGAGTGGGTGGTGATTCATGGTGATCATGCAGAAGAGGTGGTCGTCGTATTCGGTGACGGTCTTGCCCGGCCAGTGCTTGTAGACGTCTCCGACCTCGAATTCCTCGAAGTACCGGCCGAACGGCCTCGTCTCTCCCATCTCTCCTCCTAGCCCATCAGCGGGAAGAGCTTGGCAAGCGGGCCCAGCATCTCCCGTTCGCCCTCCGTCAGCTCCCGGCGGCCGCAGCCTGTTTCGATGAAATCGATGACGTCCCAGTCGAGCTCCTCCGGAGGCTCCTGGCCCAGCAGGCCGACCAGGATGTCATCGACGATCGAGATGGCCTGATCCGTCCCCCATCCTTTCCGCCCCAGCGCGTCCTCCAGGTCCATGCGGTGGACTGTGATTTCGAGGACTCGGGTCTTCAGGAATTCGTCGAAATTGAGCGCCGGACCCCAGCTGACGATCACGCGTTCTCGGTCGGTGTTGACTGCGGTGTCTAAGGCCCTTCTCCACATCTCATCCCACGCCTCGGCGAGAGCTCTGCCCGTGGCGTGCTTGCCGGCGAGCTCCTTGGCCCGATCCGCGATGTCGGGACCGTCGGCCAGGGGATCGTAGCTCCGCCAGTAGGAGACGCTATCCGTATCCGGCTCCGGTGGAGCCGGCTGGGTGAGCCCGAAGTTGATCCTGTCGATGTCGCGGTAGATGTGGGCCAGAAGCTCCTTGATATCCCATGCCGTGCATCGGGTCGGGCGAGCAAAGTCATCCTCGGGCAGCGTCAGGGCCGTCGCCGAGACCTGCTCACACTCCTCGCGCAGCGCCTCGATCACATCGGGTGCCTCACCTGGAAGCCGCAATCTCACCCCCTCCATCCTCGATCCCAAGCACCAGAGCGCGCATCGCTTCGGCGGGACCCGTGAGTATGGCCGAGTCGCCCGGACCCAATCCTTCGACGAGCTCACTGGCGGGGAGCGTCTCCCCCTCTCCCTTTCGAAAAGCCAGGACCCGAACATGGCCTCCGCGCCAGCGTTCTAGCTCGGAGGAATCCACCGTTCGTCCGGGTTCGAATCTGAACGCGAGGTAATCGAGGTCGCCGACACGGAACTCCCGGAAGGCTCGCTCGTCGGTAGCGGCTCCGGCGAATGCGCGTGCGGCGACCGCGCTGGCACTCATCGCCACATCGATCCCCAGTGCGCCCCCGACCCGCTCGGCTAGATCGGCGTCGAAGATCCGAGCCACCGTCCGGATCTTCGGATTCAGCCGCCTGGCCGTCAAGCAGGATTCAATGTTGGTGAGGTCGTCGGACGTGCACGCGATCAACCACTGGGCCTTGCGGATCCCGGTCCGATCCAGACTCTCGGGCAGGCGAACGTCTCCGGTGATGATAGGGGTGCGCTCGGCGACCACCCCAGCGAACCGGGGGTCCGGGTCCCGGTCGATACCGGCTCGGGGTATGTCGAGCTCGAAGAGCAACCGTTCGATCCGGTATCCGATCGTACCGAGCCCCACCACGATGGCATGGCCGGACAGCTCGCGGGCGCGCTTCCCCATGCGCTGCTCCAGCCGCTGGGCAGTCGCCACCGATGCGAGCCAGGAGAAGAGCACACCCACCAGGGCCCCACCGAGCAGCATCGAGATCACGCCCACTACCTTCAGCCAGGCATCCTCTTGGTCCAGCGTCGAGTTGCCCAGCGCTGTGGACACCGCGAAATACGCGGCGTCGATCGGGTCCTTGTTCAGTGCGATCGCGAAGACGACGACGGTGACGAACAGCAGCGCGGCCAATACGGCCGCCGCGAGCGGAAGGAGCGTGGCCGCGCGGAGCCGTGGGCCGGACCTGTCCCCCGCCTCGCTTCGAAGCGACGGCCAGCGCCACGCGGTCTTGTTGCCCTGCGTGACTCCGCCGTTGCGGACTGCCAGCCTCAGGGCGAGGGTCAGCGGCCCGCCGACCAGGACCTTCTCGCCGGGCGTCTCCAGGCGCTGATCCAGACCGATCGGTCTCCACTCGTCTGCGCCGGCGGTGGCCGCGATAACGGCGCATCCCGTGTCGTGTTTGACCTCCGCCGCGGTCCGGGCCAGGATCGGCGACCCCTCCCGCAGAGTGAGGCGAAGCAGGGTGACCTCCTCGGGACCCAGGCGTAGCGTTTCCACCACTTCGTCGGAGAGGGTCGCCGCAACGAACGCCGGAGCGGCCAGCGCGGACACGCTGAAAGCCCGCCGTATGGACAGACCTTCCAGTTGGTCGGCGAGGGCCGGGTCGAATGCGCGGAGCACGACCGGGACATCCGGTGCCAGAGCCCTCGCGGCCATCGCCGCGTACAGGTTGTGCATGTCGTCCTCCGACAGCGCCAGCATGCAAGTGGAGCCAGGAAGCCGGGCCCAGGTCAGGGCCGCGTCCATGTCCGCTCCGGCATCCACGCGAGAGGCAACGCACTCCAGAAGCCCGGCCAGATCGAGTTCTTCCTTCGAGGCCACTACGACTATCTCGCTGCCCGGGCCGGCCAGCAGGCGAGCAACGCGCACGCTCAGGCGGCTTAGACCGACGATGACGAAGCGCTTGCCCGGTTCCGTTACCTCTCCTTGTAACGCTCGAGGAGCTGGCGGGCGATCACTATCTTCTGGATCTCGCTTGTTCCCTCGCCGATCAGCAGGAACGGCGCGTCGCGGTACAGACGCTCGATCGTGTACTCGGTCGAGTAGCCGTAGCCGCCGTGGACGCGGAGTGCCTCTGTCACTATCTCGTGGCAGGCCTCGGTACAGAAGTACTTGGCCATCCCGGCTTCCAAATCGCTTCGCACGCCAAGCGACTTCTTCTTCGCCGCCTGCATCAGCATCAGCTTCGCGGCCTCGAGCTTCGTGCCCATGTCGGCGAGCTTCTCCTGGATCATCTGGTGCTGGGCGATGGGCTTGCCGAAGGTCTCGCGGACCTGTGCGTAGCGGATAGCCTCCTCGAAGGCGCGGGTGGCCAGCCCGACCGCGCGGGCGGCCACGTTAACCCGCCCGACCTCGATCCCGTCCATGACCTGGCGAAAGCCATCGCCCTCGTTCCCAAGCAGGTTCTCCGGGGGGACGTGGTGGTCCTCGAAGACGAGCTCGGTGGTCTCCACGCCGTGGTAGCCCATCTTCTCGATGTTGGGTGGGATCGTGATGCCCTCGAACCTGGTTGCGCCGGGCTCCTTCTCCACGTAAAGGAGCGACATCCCCTTGTGCGGCGGGTCCGCCTTGGGGTCCGTCTTGCACAGGAGCACGACCAGCCCGGCGCGAAGCCCGTTCGTCACCCACATCTTGGTGCCGTTCACGATGAAGTCGTCTCCATCCCGAATCGCCCGGCACTGGATCGCCTGCACGTCAGAGCCGGCTCCCGGCTCGGACATCGACAGGGCCGCGCGCAGCTCGCCCGTGGCCATCCGCGGCAGCCAGCGTTCCTTCTGCTCCTTGGAGCCGTGCTGCTTCAAGAGGTACACGGCCATGAAGTGGGTGTTCAGGATTCCGGAGAGGGACATCCAGCCACGAGAGAGCTCCACCCCGGCGAGGGCGTATGTCATGAGGTCCAGCCCGGCGCCGCCGTATTCCTGGGGGACGGTCAACCCGAAGAGACCGAGCTCCTTCATCCCTTCGACGATCTTCTCGGGGAACTCGTCGCGATGCTCCAGCTCGTCCGCGACGGGGATGACCTCACGCTCGACGAACTCGCGGACGGTCTGGACGACCGCTTCCTGCTCGTCGGTCAGCTCCACCAGGCCAGCGCTCCGTGCGTCATTCATTTGTGGACGACCTGGCTGACCATGCCTGCGGCTCGTCCGCGGGCCGCGAGGCGTTCGGCCATCTTTCGGCTGGCCTCGTCGATCATCTCATCGCCGAACATGACGGCTCCTCGCAGCTCCACCCCGGTGGCATGCTCGTAGGCCTCTAGGATGGCCTCGGCCTTGTCGAACTCCTCCTGGGTCGGCGAGAAGACCTCGTTCAGCACGTCGACTTGGCCCGGGTGCAGGGCCCATTTGCCGTCGTACCCGAGCGCCCTGGCGCGAAGGGCCATCTCCCTGAACCCTTCGAGGTCCTTTATCACCAGGTACGGGCCGTCGATCACCTGCAGGCCCGCGTTCCTGGCCGCGACGAGGATCCGGGAGAGGATGAAATGCCAGTGGTCGCCCGGGTAGTCCGGCATGGGGAGACCCGCGGTGAGAGCCGGAAGGCCGAGCGAGGCGCTCATGTCGGCCGGGCCGAAGATCAGAGTCTCAGAACGTTCTGAGGCGGCCGCGATCGCGTCGATGTTCGTGATGCCGGTGGCCGTCTCGATCTGGACCTCGAGCCCGATCTGCTTGTCCAGGCCGATCGTTTCCTCGATCTGCCGGAGAAGCTCGGCCACGAACGAGACATCGGATGCGTATTCGACCTTGGGGATCATGATGCAGTCGAGGAACTGCCCGGCGTTCTCCACCACCTCGATCACGTCGCGATAGCACCACTTCGTGTACACGCCGTTGACCCGAACCACGACCGTCTTGCCGGTCCAGTCCCCTTCCTTCAACGCCTGAACGACGTTGCCGCGCGCTTCTTCCTTGGCCAGGGGCGCGACCGAATCCTCCAGATCCATGAAGACCTCGTCGGCCGGGAGGCTCGGCCCCTTGGCAAGCATCTTGGGCGAGGAGCCCGGGACGGAGAGACACGACCGCCTGGGTCTGATCATGCGTTCAGTCATGGATGCGTAATGCTACCTGTCATGCGGAAGCTCACACCCACGCTTTACAGCTGGGCCTCGGAGCTGGAGGAGGTCACGCTGGCGCAGGCGGAGGCCCTCTCACGCCTTCCGGTGTTGGCCGGGCACGTCGCGCTGATGCCCGACGCCCACCTCGGGAAGGGGTCGACCGTCGGTTCGGTCATCCCGACGGCCGGAGCCGTCATCCCGTCGGCGATCGGCGTCGACATCGGCTGCGGCATGGTGGCTTCGCGAACGGACCGGACGGCCGGCACGCTCCCCGACGACCTCCAACCGTTCATCGAACGGCTTGAGAAGGTGGTGCCGGCCGGGTTGGGCCGCTGGCACTCGAATCCCAAGCCAGAAGCTATCGCCTGGTGGGCCGAGCATCGACACGATCCCGGATCGGACCTTTCGAGCAAGCAGGTCGATCGTCTGCTCGCCCAGCTCGGCACCATGGGAGGGGGCAACCACTTCTTCGAGATCGCGTTGGACCAGGAAGACCGAGCCTGGATCATCCTGCATTCGGGCTCAAGGGGGATCGGCAACCAGCTCGCCCAGCGCCACATGGAGCGAGCCAAGCAGGTCTGCGACTTCGACTTCCTGTCCCTGCGAGGCAACCGCGAGGATGCCGACCTAGCGTGGCTCGAGGAGGGGACCGCAGAGTTCGACAGGTACATAAGGGACATGCGCTTCGCGCAGGCCTACGCCTTCAAGAACCGGCAGATGATGGTTGACGCGGCCGTCGATGCGTTCGACGCCTACGCCGGCGGGACCCGGGTAGAGCTCACGGTGAACTGCCACCACAACTTCACGCAGCTGGAGGAGCATGAAGGGCGGAAGGTATGGCTCACGCGAAAGGGCGCGATCCGAGCGGGGGCGGGCGAGCTCGGGCTCATCCCGGGAGCCATGGGCGGCCGCTCCTTCGTCGTGCGAGGCCTTGGGAACCCCGAGTCCTATCTGTCGTGTGCCCACGGCGCCGGGCGCCGGATGAGCAGGTCCAGGGCGCGGAAGACACTGACCATCGAATCGCTCCAGGCGAAGATGGAGGGGCGCGCATGGCAGCAGCGCCACGCCGCCGCGCTCCTCGACGAGCACCCCGACGCGTACAAGGACATCGACCGGGTGATGTCGGACCAAGCGGATCTGGTGGAGCCACTCCACGAGCTCCGGTCGATCGCGAACTACAAGGGGACTTCCTAGGCGGGCTTGGTGGCCTTCAGCGCGAAGAAAAGCGGGAGCTCCCCCTCGTAGCGCGGGGGCAGGCGCCATCGGCCGTCCTCGCCCTGCACCAGCAGCGGATGTGGCCACTCCAGGAAGTCCATCTCGCGCAGAAGCTCTATGCGAAGGCCGGCCTCGGCGAGCGCCGTCACAATCTCTCCAAGTCCGTGGTCCCACCCGTACTCGACGTGCGCCTCGACATGAGCCGTGGGGTCCGCGTACGAACCTTTGACCGGCATGACAATTGGCTCCGGCCTCGACCAGTACGGGTACCTGAGACGGAGTTCCGTCACGCCCTCGTCGTCGTCTAATACCCACAGGATCGGATGGACCTCGGTCATGTAGAAGATGCCGCCGGGCTTGACGAAATGGGCGGCGACACTCGCCCAGCTTCCTATGTCCGGAAGCCACCCCATGACACCCCGTGACGTGTAAACGACGTCGAAGTCGCCTCGAAGGATCCTCGGCAGGTCGTAGACATCAGAGCAGACGAACGTGGCGTCCAGGCCGAGCTCGGCGGCCAGCGACCGGGCGAGCTCGACGGATCTCTCCGAGAAGTCCACACCCGTCACCTTTGCCCCCAGGCGTGCCCACGACAGCGAGTCGATCCCGAAGTGGCACTGGAGGTGAAGAAGCGACTTGCCGGCGACCTCGCCTAGATCCTCCTGTTCGTATGGGCGGATGCGAACGCCGCCCTTCTTGAACCCCTCGAGGTCGTAGAAGGCTGAACCCTCGTGTACCCGGGTCCATTCGTCCCACAAGGCCCGGTTCGCCGAGATGTACCCCTCGGTCGAGCTATCGTCCACGGTCCAGTGACCCGGTGTGCTACTCGCCGGCCGAGTCGCGAGCGCCCGCGGCCGCCCTGTTGGATCGCGCCGCGTCCGCCAGGACGCCCAAGCCCTCCTCGAGCTCCTCGTCGGTGATCACCAGGGGAACCAGATGCCTGAGCACGTTGTGATACATCCCGCACGAGACCGCCACGACCCCATCCTGCATGGCGCGACCGATGAGCGCTCCGAGGAACTCCTCGTTAGGCTCCTTGGTGGTCCTGTCCTTCACGAACTCGACCCCGATCATCGCGCCGACGCCTCGTATCTCACCGATCTGGGGCACGTCTTCCGATACGTGCTCCCAGGCGGCGCGCAGAGTCTTGCCCACCTGCTCGGCCCGCTCGATCAAGCCCTCTTCCTCGATCACTTGAAGGACCGCGTTCGCCGCGGCGCAAGCCACTGGATTGCCCACGTAGGTCCCGCCGATCGCCGAGGGCCCCGGCGCATCCATGACATCGCCCGGCCCGATCACGGCCGAGAGCGGGTACCCGGCGGCGAGGGCCTTGGCCAGTACGACGATGTCTGGCTCGAACCCGAATTGCTCAGAGGCCAGGAACGTGCCAGTCCGCCCGCACCCGGTCTGAACCTCGTCCGCTATGACCAGGATGCCGTGGCGCTGGCAGAGGTTCGCGAGACCCTGGAGGAACTCCGGCGTCGGGACGACGAACCCGCCCTCTCCCTGGATCGGCTCCACGATCGCCGCCGCGACCGATCGAGGATCGACGACGGTCACGAAGGCGCGCTCGATAGCATCCAGGGCTAGCCGGCCGGCCTCCTCCGGGCGCGAGCTCCGATACGGGTACGGATACGAAAGGCGATAGACCTCCGGCGCGAACGGCCCGAACCCTCTCTTGTAGGGCTTGTGCCTGCTGGTCAGCGTCATAGTGAGGAGGGTTCGGCCGTGGAACCCCCCCTCGAAGCAGATCAGGGCCTGCCGGCCGGTGAATGCCTTGGCGAACTTTACGGCGTTCTCGATCGCCTCCGCTCCGGAGTTGAAGAGGGCGACTTTCCTGTCGCCGCCACCCGTGAGCGCTACCAAACGCTCCGCGAGCTCGACGTACGTTTCATAGGGGATGACCGAGAAGTCCGTATGGGAGACGAGCGCCGCCTGCTTCTGAACCGCCTCCACTACCTTCGGATGCGAGTATCCGACCAGCTGGCATCCAAGTCCGCCCGAGAAGTCGAGCATGGTGTTCCCGTCCACGTCCGTGATCCTGGCGCCCTGCCCGTGGTCGATCACGGCTGGGACATGGATGTCGAGCGGGTCGCACACGACCTTCGATTTCCGCTCGAGGATCGCCGCCGAACGCGGCCCCGGCAGCGAGGTGACCATCTCTATGGCCCTGCCCATAGATGCCCTCCGGGAGGCTTTACATTGGATGGGGAAACCAGCCGAGCCTACACGACGCCTTTCCCGGCGACACGCCTCGGGCGTGAGTTTGACAGCTGAGTGAGTGCTCACTCAAGATGAGCGGGCACTCACTGATCGACTCTAAGGGGAGCTCATGGCGCAAGCAACACAGGTTGGTTTACAAGGGGAGGACCCGCGGGCCGACCGGCGAAAGTGGTGGGTCCTCGTGGCAATGGTGTTCGGGCTGTTCATGCCCGTACTGGACAACCTAGTCGTAAACGTGGCTCTTCCGACCATCCAGCGGCAACTGGGGGCTGGCGTGTCGCAGCTCCAATGGATCATCGACGCATACACCCTCACATTCGCCTCCTTCATGCTCACCGGAGGCGCGTTGGGCGATCTCTTTGGACGCAAGCGCTTCTTCATGGGCGGCCTGGGGCTGTTCACGTTCGGCTCGCTCCTTTGCGCGCTCTCCGGTTCGACCGATCAGCTCATCGCATTCCGTGCCGTTCAGGGTCTGGGCGCGGCGCTATTGCTGCCTGGTTCGCTCTCGATCATCACGGCGACATTCCACGGGCGGGAGCGGGGCGCCGCGATCGGGATCTGGGCGGCGGTCTCGGGGCTGGCCATCGCCATCGGGCCGGTGGTCGGTGGCTTCCTCGTCGAGCACGTCTCCTGGCAGAGCATCTTCTACGTCAACGTGCCGGTCGGGATCCTCGGTCTCTCGTTGACCTACGCAGTGGTTCACGAGTCCCGCGACCGGAGCACCTCGCGCCGGCTCGACCCCTGGGGCCTGGTCACCGGTACGGCCGGCCTCTTCTTCCTAGTCTTCGCATTGATCGAGGGAAACGCGCGGGGCTGGACCGATGGGTTGATCCTGGGCGCGTTCGCACTCTCGGCGGTCTTCCTGACCGTCTTCTTCTGGATCGAGTCCCACAGGGAACAGCCGATGCTGCCGCTCAGGTTCTTCCGCGTCCCCACCTTCGCGGCGGCAAACTTCGTGGCTGCGAGCGTGTTCTTCGCGATGTTCGGCTCGGTGTTCTTCCTTGCGCTCTACCTCCAGAACGTCCGCGGATACTCGCCGGTCGGCGCTGGTCTTCGGCTGTTCGCCTTCTCGGTCGTGATCCTGTTCGTGGCTCCGATCTCGGGCCGGCTATCGGACAGGTTCGGATCCAGGTGGCTGATGACCTTCGGGCCGCTCCTTGGAGCGACCGGGCTCGCGCTCCTGCTCCGGACCCAGGTGGACTCGGCGTACCTGACTGTCCTCCTTCCCGCATTCATTGTTCTCGCGGCCGGCATGGGCATGACGATGACTCCCATGACCGCGGCCGTGATGGCCTCCGTCGAGACACGCCATGCGGGAATCGCATCCGCCGCCACCAATACGAGCCGCGAGATCGGCGGCGTGTTCGGCATCGCTCTGCTGGGAGCGATCGTCACCTCGGCTTTCAAGCGGGGATTCCTGGCACGCCTTATCGACGGCGGGGTGCCGCAGGCGCAGGCCTCCGCGATTGTGGCGAAAGCTGGCGCTGGCGCCGCGGCCGGAAGCACGGGCGCGGGAGGCGGGAATTCGGTCGTCGTCAGTGCGGTTCAGGGCTCGTTCGTCCATGCGATCCACGTGGGCATGATCGTGGCGATCGTGTTCATGGTTGCGGCCGCGCTCGTCTCGGCGATCTTCGTTCGAAGCCACGTGGATTCCTTCGACGGGATCAACGGGGGGCCGCGTGGTGCCTGAGCAAGCCGTGAAGGCTCCGGCCGGTCTGGGGACCCGCCGGCACATCCTCGCCGCGGCGGAGCAGATCATCCATGATCAGGGCCTCAAGGCCGCCACCACCAGGGCGATCGCGGAGCGCGCCGGCTGCGCTGAGGGGACCATCTACAGGTACTTCTCGGACAAGCACGCTTTGGTCATGGAGGTGGTGGGGGGGCGGTTCCCTGAGTTCAAAGAGCTCATGCATGCGTTGGACCGGATAGCCGGGAAATCGACCGTCAAACGCAACCTCGAGCGCGTGGCAAGATCCGCACTCGAGTTCTATCGGGCCATCATGCCCATCGTCGCCGGATCACTGGCCGAGCACAAGCTCATGCACGAGCAGAGGCGGTACTTTCAGGAGAACAAGCGTGGCCCAATGAGCGCGTTCGGGCATCTCGCCGACTACATCAGGCTCGAGCAACGCTTGGATCGAATCTCCGCAAGGGCTTCACCCGACTTCGCCACCCGCCTGCTCCTGGGAGCGGCCTGGACGCAGGCGTTCCTCGAGGAGTTCGTCGGAGCGGAAGCGTCCCTCGGTTCCGACGAGCAGTTCGCCAGAGAGGTCGTGCGCATCGTGATGGAAGGACTCGAGCCCCGGTCGGCAAAGCTGCGGGAGCCGCCGTCTAGGTGAGCTCAGCGGCTTGTCGGACGACCACCTGCATGCGCTGCACGGCGTTGTTCGAATATCCCTTCACGTTCCAGGCATCTCGTTCCTCGAGCGGCTGCGTGCGGCCGGTGTCATCTGTTGCCCTGGATACCAGCACGCTTTCGCCGGGCTCCGCAATCCAATCGAAGGCCCATGGATGCCAGGCGCAAGAGGACGGCGGTTCTCCCACTTTGGCGTCGCCCCAGGTCAGCCCCCCGTCAACGCTGACCTCTACTCGTGCGATTGAGCCCCAACCCGACCAGGCACGCCCGCGCAGGGCGCATGGCCCAGCGTCGATGAACCGGGCACGGGTCATGAACTCGGGCAAGCCTGGAGGCTCCATCAGAGACCTGGGGAGCATCCGAGTGACCGGCTGGCCCTCGCCCTCGCCGGCAGACTCCCAGATCCTGTAGGCCTTGGCCTGCTGGTAGCCGCCGAAAGGCTCCCCGAGCAGAGTGATCTGGGCCAGCCATTTCACCTGCGTCATCCCGTACCATCCCGGTACCACCAACCGGAGCGGAGCGCCGTGCTGGGGCGGCAATAGCTGTCCATTCGCCTCGTATGCGAGGAGCACCTCTTCACGAAGGGCATCCTCGAGCGGCAGGCTCCTCTCGTATCGCTGCTCGACACCGCCCTCGACTCCCCGGTCCAGACCCGTGAACAGCACCTCGAGCGCCCCGTGGGTGGGTTCGGCTTCTTCCAGTAGCCCGCGGAGTGGCGTCCCGGTCCAGGCGATCGTCCCGACTGCCTCCGTAAGCCACGGCTGGCTCACGGGCCTCGGGGAGAGCAGCGCCCTGCCGTTACCCGCGCACTCCATGGTGACGGGAAGGGTTACCCGCGGCCGAGCCCGGATCTGTTCGATCGACAGCGTGAGCTTCCGGGCGACCAGGCCCCCAACCTCGAGGCGCCATTCGGTAACGTCGACCTCCGGGATGTCGTAATGAGTCAAGAGATAGTGCAGGCCGACCGGCGTGATCGGATATCTGAGGGCCTCCAGCGGCATAGCGTGATTGCGCGCCGCCAGCTGAAGCTCTTCGATCGTGATCGAGGAGTCGTCTCCCATGGGCCTCTCCTACAGGTCTCTAGCCTAGACCCAGCTCGTCGAAGCGTTCCAGCGCCAGGACGAAGGCCTCGAGCGGGTCGAGGAGATCGGCGAGCTTCCCATAGAGCTGCTCATATCCTTCCGGGGACGCCTGCAGCCTGAGTTGTTCGGCCCGCCGAGATGCCTCCTCCAGACCCTCGGAGCACCGTTCCCAGTCTATTTCCAGGTCGGTCACCCTCCAGCCGTCCATCTCCTCACGAGCGGCCAGAAGGCCGGCCTCGAACCCGGCCAGGGCCTCCGCGGGCGCGAGGCCGCCTCCGCGGCCGCCGGGGACGGCGGCCAGCAGCGACGCCTTGGCACGCTCGATCCTATCCACCGCCCGGATGAATCCCGTGAAGGCGTCTGCCACCTCCGGGGTAGCACCGGTTCGACGTCGCCTGAACACGGTCGGCATTGTACGGACCGACCAGCACGGCTCGCGGATAGAATCCAGCAGGTGTCCGACCGGGTCGTCGTTCGAATCCCCGCGTCCACCGCTCACGTCGCCCTGGTCCGCGCAGCGGCGAGCGCAGTCGCCGTGGCTCTCGACTTCACGTACGACCGGATCACTGACCTGCATATCGCGCTCGACGAGGTGAGCTCCCGGATAATGGCCACGTCGGCCCGGTCTGCCTGCATCCTGGAGTTCGTCCTCGAGCCCGACGGGAAAGGGCTGCGGGTCCACGCCGGGGGGGACGCTCCTTCCCGTGAGGGGATCGCGTTCCTGACGGATTGGTCGCGGGCGATTCTGGGGGCGGTCACAGATGAGATGGACGTCTCATTGAACGGCGGTCGCCAATCTGCATCGTTCAGGGTATCGAACCGGTGAGCCCGCTCTCCGCGCGCCAGCGCCATCCCCAGCTACCGAAGGCTCAAGTGAGGGGGCTCTTCCTCAAGCTGCGCAAGACGAACGACAAGGGCATCCGAGCCACCCTCATCGTGTCGCACCTAGGGCTGGTCGAGTACCTCGCCAGGAGGTTCGCCGGGAGGGGGGAGCCCATGGACGACCTGGTGCAGGTGGCCACAATCGGGTTGGTCAAGGCCGTCGATCGCTTCGATCCTGAACGAGAGGTTGAGTTCTCGACCTACGCGGCGCCCACCATCCTGGGTGAGATCAAGCGCCATTTCCGCGACAAGGGCTGGGGGTTGCGCGTGCCTCGCCGCCTTCAAGAGCTGAGCCTTCGCCTGGGCCCGGTGATCGCCCGGCTCTCTCAGGACCTGGGCCGATCACCCACCGTAGCGGAGATCGCCAGGGTGGCGCGGGTCAGCCAGGATGACGTGCTGGAGGCATTGGACTCAGCCCAGGCTTATACCCTTGCCTCCCTTGACACGGGCAAATCGGAGGAGAGTAGACCGATACACGAGCGCGTCGGCGACCCGGACGAGCATCTAGAGGCTCTGGAGGCGCTCCTCTTCGTCGGTTCGATCCTTCAGCGACTTCCCGCCCGGGAGAGGCGCCTGCTGGAGTTGCGGTTCTTTCGGGGCATGACTCAGAGCCAGATCGCCAGGGAAATGGGCATCTCGCAGATGCACGTGTCCCGTCTGCTATCCCGCACCCTCACCGAGCTCCGGATCGTCCTTCAGGAGGACGATGGAGAGGACAGCCGGCCACGTGACGGAGAGGAACGGGGTTAGTCTTGGGCCGCCGACTGCTCCTGATAGCCAACGGGAAAGCGCAGAACGTGACGCCCTATGGCCGAGAAGTGATCGCAAAGGCCCTGTCGGCCGAGTTCGACTTTCACCAAGTTCAGACGGGTCGTCCAGGCCACGCCATCTCCCTGGCGAGGTCCGCGGCCGAGGAGGGGGTTGACATCGTTGTCGCTCATGGCGGCGACGGCACTGTCAATGAGGTGGCTAACGGGCTGGCGGGGACCGAGACCGCGATGGGTATCCTGCCAGGCGGGCTCGCCAACGTATTCGCCCGCTCGCTGGGCATCCCGGAGGATGCGGTGGAGGCTGCGGGAATGCTGCTCGAGAGGATCGGGTCCGGCGCTCCAGCGCGGCAGGTTCCACTCGGCAAGATCGATGATCGCTACTTCGTGGCAAATGCCGGTGTGGGGTTCGACGCCACCATCGTCCGCCAGGTCGAACGGCGCCAAGGAGCCAAGAAGCGCGGCGGCGAACTCTTCTTCGTGTGGACCGGCGTGCGAGTGTTCTTCACCGGCTACGATCGGCGGAGGCCGAAGATCCACCTGGAATGGGGAACCGGGCCAACCGAGAGCCGGGACGGATTGTTCCTCACCATCTTCCAGAACACGACGCCATACACGTACCTGGGCGAGAGGGAGATGCGTCTGTGCCCCGACGCGACACTGGCCGGAGGCATCGATTGCTTCGCCCTCGACACGATGCGTACCCGGAGCGTCCTACCGATGGCGATCTCCTCCTTCGCCCGTAGTCGCAGGATTCGGCGCAGCAAGCACGCGCTCTTGGTCAAGGATCGCCAGTGGTACGTCGTCACCTGCGAGGCGCCCATGCTCGTCCAGGTCGACGGCGAGCTCATAGGCGAACGCGATCGTATGCGGATCGAATCCGTGCCGGACGCGCTCCTAGTCTTTTCCTGATCTCCTCCGAGCGTCCCTGGCCGGGATCGCGCTCGCCGGATCGTTGGTAGCCACCGCGTCCACCCCCATCCCGAACAGTTCCGCGATGACGTCGGGGTCGTCGATGGTCCAGGTCCCCACCCGAAGCCCCGAGTCGTGCGCCAGCCTCACGAAGTTCTCACCGGCCGATAGGACGGCCGGTGCCTGGGGAAGGACCCACGCGTGGCCCTTCGACCTGGCGTATACCAGAGCGGCCAACGGGTCGATCAGCGCCGTCGTGATGAACCCGGTCGGGAGATCGGGAGCGAGCTCGCGAACGCGCTCGATCGATAACCAGCTGAACGAGGACACGAGCACCGGTCCCACGAAACCAACCGTATCCAGGAGCTCCAGGACGGCGTGCGACGCCATCTCTCGCGGGTAGTCGAAGGAGGGTTCCCCAGGAAGGTTCTTCAACTCGATGTCCACTCCGACGCGGCCGGACAGGGTGTCCAGGGCCTCCCTCAGCGTCGGGATCCGAACGGGTGGCGAGCCGCCGCGGGATGCGTCCAGGGCTTTCACCTCGGCCAGGGTCAGCTGGTGGACGAACCCCGAGCCATCCGTGGTGAGGGACACGTCGGCGTCGTGCAGCACGATCGGGACGTGATCGGCTGTCAGCCGGACGTCCAGCTCGACCATGTCAGCGCCCGCTTCGATCGCTCCCTCGAACGACTCGAGCGTGTTCTCGGGGTAGACAGCGGAGGCGCCGCGGTGGGCCACGACCAGGGGCCAGATTTGTCGGTCTGTTTGGGTACCGGGCATTTACTCGCTCGCGGGGCGGTCAGTATAATCCGCCCCTCGCTCGGCTCGGCGCGGTGGCAGCGCCCGCGGTCGCAAAGGGTCCCGGCGGGAAGGAGGGCCGATGGGTCCTCCTCGGGATGCCCGGCTTGCGAAGGGGGGCTCGTTTTGGACTGGGTTCATCGCGCGCGTTGCAAGGACGAAGATCCCGAGCTCTTCTTCCCCATCGGGACGACTGGGCCCGCCGCCGCCCAGATCGCGGCGGCCAAGTCGATCTGCATGCGATGTGACGTGAGGATCGATTGTCTAGAGTGGGCCATGGAGACCAGCCAGGACGCGGGTGTGTGGGGCGGGCTGTCCGAGGAGGAGCGGCGCGCACTCAGGCGTGCTCGGCGCCGGGGGGAAGCTCGCAGGCTCGTTTCGGCCAGCTGACCCAGGCTCAAACCCGGCTCGAAGGACACAGATCGCTCACCGGGCAAACCTCGCATCGCGGAGTGGGTGCCTTGCAGACGCGCCGGCCATGTTCGATCTGCACGTAGGTGAACGGAAACCAGTCCGTCCGCGGGAGGATGGCCATCAGGTCCCTCTCGATCTTGTCCGGGTCCGAATTCGAGGTGAAGCCGAGCCGTTGGCTCACCCGGCGCACATGGGTATCTACGGCGATGCCCGCGTCTGGATCCCTTCGGTGGCGATCCGGGTAAGAGTTGCCCTGCACGATATTTGCCGTCTTCCGTGCGACACCGGGTAGCGTGATCAGCTCGGCCATCGTCTGCGGCACCTCGCCACCGTATTCATGGATCAACCTGGCGCAAGCGCCCCTGATGGCCCGCGCCTTCTGGTTGAAGAACCCGGTGGGCTTGATGTCCGCGGCGAGCTCGGACTCCGGCACCTTCAGGTAGTCCTCCGGCTTCCGGTACTTCTCGAACAGACTCCTCGTGACCTGGTTGACCCGCTCGTCTGTGCACTGCGCCGACAGGATAGTGGCGACCAACATCTCGAGCGGGTTGGAGAAGTGGAGCGCCACCTTAGCGTTGGGATATTCCTCCTTGAGTCGGCGGATCACCTCCGGCGCGCGATCTTCGATCGGACTGCTCCGCGTCAGGGCCGATTTGCGGGCTCCGGCCAT
>Ga0184632_10000253_pt1 | contig 19420 bp, 16 predicted proteins | sample PLM31_50_b1_FD_133153 | JGI IMG/M metagenome (GOLD analysis project Ga0184632, IMG submission 133153) | Groundwater sediment microbial communities from an aquifer in East River, Colorado, USA - PLM3-1_50_b1 | ecosystem: Environmental > Terrestrial > Soil > Riparian zone | place: USA: East... | reverse complement strand
GCGGCCCCCGCGAGAAGATCGATCCTGAGCCAACTGTGGCCCTCGCTTTTCGCTGACGATGGCCCCGCTGAACTCACGCGGCACGCTCCGCGGCATTCGCGGCGCCGAGCGAGGGCCATGCGCGACGACCACCCACGTCGCCGCGGACGGGAAGCGCGGAATCCGGTGCGGGATCGGGCGGAAGCGCGTGGACCGGGGACGGAGCGCTCACGAGGCGTCGGCGAGCGGGACGCGCCGCATGGGCGAGGCGTTGGGGCGCGGATCTCGGTGACGTGCAGCCGCCCGTGCTGGCAGATGGGACAGCGTTCGATTCCGATCCCGGTCAGACGGAGCATGAGGGCGGGGACGGATTCGACGGCGGCGGCTGGGCCGGGTCGGCGCGCACGCCATCAGTCGGCAGGCCGAGGTGGACCAGGATCGGCTCGATGACCAGCGGGTCTCCGATCGTCGCCAGGAGGCGCATTCGGCCGACGCAGGGCGCTCATTTCTTCGTCCCCGGGAGCGACGACGGCCCCGGCGCCCTGCTCGGCAAGCCAGGCACTACCTGGACGGCGTCGACGCCCGGGACCCTCTCGATCCGACCCTTAGCATCGTCGCTCCGGCCGCCCTCCCTAACCGTGACGTGCCCACCCTTCACCACGAAATCAATCAACTGAAGCGTTGGGTCCGTCCGCAGGTCCTGGACGATGCGCGCCGCCAACACGTCGTCGCCGTCGAGCCGCACCTCCGTCGGGCGCAGCGTGATAGGGTCAGTGAGCTTCCACGTCTTCACGCCGCCTGGGGTGCTCTTGAAGCTTCCCAGCACGAGCGGCTTCTGGTCGAGAACGCGCTGCTGAGTGGCGATCGGGCGGATCTTCTCGATGCGAACCACGTCCGCCGGTCCGCTGAGGTGCTTGACGCCGTCGATCGCGGTTCGGAAGGCGCGGGCGGCAAGCTCGGCCGCGGCCTGCGCGTGGCCGGCCTCGCCGACGCGGATCGCGAGATCGGATAGCGTCTTAAAGCGCTGGCGATCGAGGAACGCCACCGACAAGGACGGAAGCGACTGCCCATACAGCCAGCCGTGCCCACCGTCGAGACGGAAGGCGTACTCGCCAGCCGCGGGATCGAGTTGGCGGCCGGTGGCCCGCGCGACATCCGCTCGCGTGCCGAGCACCCGCTCGAGCTGCGCGGCGAGCTCGCGCTCCGGGGAGGCGCCCGCGACGAGAGCGCCGGCGGACTGGAGCATTCGCTTCGCCGGCTCGATGGCGTCGGTGTCGAGATAGGCCTGGGCGGCGACGAGGTACGTCGCTCGCGCCTTGGTGACGTCACCGGTTGCCTTGTAGCCCTCCGCCAGCTGCGAGCGCAGCTCCGGTAGAGGCTGGTAGGAGCCGTCCTGAGCATCGCGGCGCGCCGCCGTCTTGAGCGCGTTGTCGAGCTGGAAGATCGCGTTGAGAGCGAAGTGGTTGGTCTTCCACGCTCCCTTCTGCGCGAAGATGATTCCGAGGATCGTGTGATGGCGCTGGATGCTCTCGAGATCATCGAGCTGGTAGGCGCCCGCCTTGGACTGGAAAATGGCGTTCACGACGCGGTTGAACTTGCGCTCGCCCGGGTCGAGGCTCGGAAACTTGAAATAGTGGAGCGCCAGCGCCGTCTGGAGGTCGAGCCGCACGACGGGGAGACCCTTGAGCGGCCCAAAGGAGTAGGCTTCGTACTCGGGGGCGAAACCTTCCGCGATCTCCCACCGGGCGGCTGCGCCCGCGGGGTCGGGGTCGACCAGCGCCTGGTTGCCGAGCGCCAACCCTGCAGCCGCTAGCACATGACGTCGCTCCGTGCGGTCGAGCCACCACCCCATCGGCGGGCGCTGCTGTGGCGCCGCCAGGTAGGCGCGGAGGTGGGTGAGGGCGGGCGGCGTCCAGCCCGACGGGAGCGTGTCGAGGTTTTGCGTGGAGAGGCGGCGCGTGGCCGCGAGCACGGCCACCAGCTGAACAAGGCTCGCCTCGGCGGCGCTCGGGTTCGTGCCGTGGAGCTGCTCGATGATCGCGCGGTAGCCTAATTCCGCGAGCGCGGGGAAGCCGCGCTCGAGCTCGGCGAGCACCTTGCGGAGGTCGTCGTGGCGCGCCGGGAGGACCGCCACATACGCCTGCACCAGGCGACGGCGCGGAGGGTCAGAGGTCGGATGCCGGTCCATCGCAAAGCGGTAGGCGCGAATCGCCTCGTCCCAGTTCTTCGCGTTGCGATAGAAATCGCCGAGCAGGAGGGCGATCGCTTCCTGATCCGGGAAACGCTTCTGGGCATCGGCGAGTAGCGCCTCAGCCTTCGCGCTGTCGCCCTGCTGCACGTGGAGTCGCGAGAGGCGGGTGAGCGTGGGCGCGTGCGTGGGTGACTCGGCGAGCACGCTCTCGTAGCGGGTGGCGGCAGCGCCGAGCCACCGCGCGCGATCGGCGGGGTCGGTGGCCGCCCGCAGCTCAGCGAGCGTCCCAGAGGCGAATCCCAGTTGGACCCGGCACGCCAGCCCCTCGGCGCCCTGGGCGCACTGCCCGAGAGCCTGCTGGAGTCGCGCCTCCGCCTCGCCCTCACGGCCCTCGCCGGCTAGCTTCTGGGCCTCGAGCGCCGCCTGCGTGGCCGGACCGGGCACGACGATCACCGCTTGAGCGGGCGAAGGGGCGAAACCGAGGAAGATGGCCACGAAGAGCCAAGCCGCCCTGCCTGTCTTGAGCATCGTCGGCCTCCTCCCTACCGCACGCACTCGGCCGCGCTCTCACGCCTGCGGATCCAGACGCCGCTGACCACGATCAGCTTCTCGTCCACCCCGCCCATTTCCCGCTGGAAGACCAGCAAGTCGACCGGCTCGCTGAAAATGTTGCCGCGCATCGTGGACAGGTCCGTTTGGCCTGGCGGGTTGAACGACCCGACGGCCAGCGCCTCGATCGGCGGGGTGAGCCGCGGGCCGACCGGACCCGGCACCGTGCTCTCGATGGCAATCTTGCTGCCGCGATCCAGGCAGATCTCGGCGACCCGGTGCGGCAAGATCCATCCGCTCCGCGGCTGGTAGATGACGCGCCCGCCCTCGGCGATCGGCACGCGAACGAGCAGCTCGGTGATCCGCCCGGCGTACTCGGCCTCGGGCAGGCGCTCGTCGATCTCCTGCACCATGTCGTCCACCGTGGTGATCGGGGTCAGGTCGTCCGGCACGCGGAACACGACATACTCCTTGACGCGGCCTACCCTGGGCCCCGTCAGCTCGATGTGGAGCCCGACCTCCTTGGGCGCGTCGCGACGCTCGGCGGTCACGCGGGGCGCCAGCAGGATGGTGAGCACGAAGGGCTTGCCGGTGGCGGTGGTGAAGTCGAAGTGCGGCACGTACGCTCGCAGCCGCTCGGTGATCCGCGTCGCCGCCTTCGCTTCCAGGTCGACGCGCTGGGGCGCGAGGAAATAGGACTGGTAGGCGTCGACGACGAATCTCACTGTCACCGGTGTTTTCTGGCCCGCGTGCGCCGGTTCCGCCAGCAGCACGACGGCAACGAGCGCGATCAAGCTTCCTCGCCGCATCCTTCCCTCCTCAGTTCGCCACAGGGGTGACGTCGGTGAGCGCGACGTCGGTCAGCGACTCCCGCCCCAGCGTCACCTGCGCGCGCGATACGACCACTCCCACAGGCGTACGAATCTCGGCGACCAGGATCATCTCCGGCGCGAGCGGCCGCAGCGGCTCGAGCACCTGTGCGCGCGACCACGCCAGGACCATCTGCGCGAGGAGCGCAGGGCTCGCGCCGCCGCCCTCCAGCTCGAGCCGCCACAGGCCAACACTGGCCGGTGGGATCGCCTGCGCCCGCCCCAGCAGGAACGCGCCCACGTGGCCCTTCTGCGGCGCGACCAGCGGATCGTCGCTGCCGGGGCCCTTCAGGGCGACCGTGAATGCCCCCTGGCTTCTGAGCGCTAGGACGCCCTCCCGCGATGGACGGAACAGCACCGAGGGCGACCGTCGGAGGTCGCGCTCAGGCGTCAGTTTGAGCCCGGCAAGCGGATAGACGGCGACGGCCTCCTCGAGGAACCCGGAGACGCTCAGCCGGTAGGGGCGCCCGAATGGGCTGGTGAAGACGACGAAGCGCGCGACACCGTCCGCAAAACTACGCTCGCCGAGCGGCTGGCCGTCGACCGACCGGAGCGTCGCCTTGCCACGCGCGCCGGCCTCGGGGATGACCATCATCGAGGAGATGAAAAGCGCGCCGACCAGCGCGAGGCCCCAGAGCCAGGTGAGGAGGCCACGGCTCAAGAGCACCCGCAGCACCTTTCGCAGGCCCTCCGCGAGGCCCTTCTTCTCTCCATCGTCGAGCAGGCGCGCGGCGAGCCCGAGCACTCCGGAGACCGTGCCCAGGCCCAGCGCGACCCAGGGCGTTTGCGAGCTGAGACCGAGATGGTGATTCACCCAGAGCTGTACGCCCGCCGCGAGCAGCACGAGCGCGATGAACCGCGCGCCCAGCGAGGCCTGGTCCGGGCCGTCCGGTGCCGTCACTTCACGTTGCGCGTCGGCTTGTCGGAGAACGCCCATTTCAAGCTCGCCATGCCGAACTGGCTGTTGCCGCCCTCTTTCCGTCCATCCTCAGTGCCGATCGACACGTCGAGGTACAGCCCCTCGGTGATTCGATACTCGAAGCCCACCGTGTACCGGAACAGCGTCTCGTCGCGTCGGCGCGGTTGCTGTCGATCCTCTCTCACGTACGCGGCCTCGAACAGGAAATTGAGATCGGGGCCGCCGGTCGTCTGCCGGAAGCTGAAGCCGACGACACGCACCTGGGCTGCGAGCGTCAGCGTGTCCTGCTCCAGGAAACTCCCCTTCCGAGTCGGATCGGCCGCCAGCTCGTTGCGTCGGTACCGTCCGTGGACCAGAATCTGGGCGGTGTCCTCAAGCCCCGGAATGTTCTCGAAGCCGTAGCCGAGCGACGTCCAGAGGCTGACGCCGCTCCAATTCAGATTGCTCGTGTTTCCATCGCGCGACGTCCACGTCGGTGCCACGCCGATCGTCCAGGCGGACGCGTTCCAATTGCGTTCACGTGCCTTTTCGCGGCACGCCTCCGCCTTGCCACGAGCCTCGGCTTCCAACTCGGCGACCTTGCTCGCGAGCTTGGTCGGCCACTCCGGCGAGGGAGGGACCGTCGCCACCAGCGGCGCGATCTCATTTTGGAACGCGACCGCCTTCTCGTGGATGAGGCCAATGTCCTCCTTGAAGCATTCCAGCAGCTTCTTGTCCGTGCGCGGATCCCCGAGGTCGAACGGCGTGATCAAGAATCCGAGCGCGATCCTCGTTGCCTCGTCCTCGTCGTTCGTGCCCTTCGCCGTGGCCACGGAGAGCTGGGTTCGCGATGCCAGGCGGATCGGATAGTTGGCGATGTAGTCACGCAACGTGATGTTATTTCCGGCGTACAGGAGATACGGTGCCGTCTCGACCGCCAAGCCAGTCTGGATATTGCCGCGCGGATCCGACCCGCTCAGCAGAGACGTGGCGAAGGCCTTTGGGCTCGTCGGCCTCACGACACTCTCAGGAGTGATGCCGAGCGCGGTAAAGGCCGGCGCCTTCGGCACGGACAGATCGATGGAAGCCTCACGCACCTTGTCGTCGCTCGTCGCAGGCTTGATCCGAGTCTGAAACTTAGTCAAGGTCTCGGCAATCGCCTCCAGCGGGTTTGCCGGGGAGGGCGCCGGCGTCTGGGCGTGAGCCGGCGGCATGGACACGAGCAGCGTACCGAGGGCGAGCGCGAGGCGGGCAAGCTTCACGTTCAAGGCATTCCCCTTTTTGGCCGAGATCGGGGCTACGCGGCTCCGAACTTTGCGAACCCCATGAGGATCTTGGCGCCGTCCAGCTCACCGCTGTACTCGATGGGCGCCGCCGAGAGACTCGTGGCTCCCTCCCGCACGATGAGCCGCGCGAAATAGAGCTGCCCATTCGGCTTCTGGGGCGACGCGATGGTGATTGTCCAGCCGAGCAAACGGTTGGCGAGCCCTGGCGCCGCGTTGGGTAGCTTGAACGAGTCAGGCAGCGTGTCGACGTTGTTACCCGATCCAACCGGCTGCGGGTTCTTCCCGTTCTGGTCGTAGAGGGTCACGGTGTACTGGCCGAACTGCGCCTGACCAATCAGCACGTCGACCGACACTTCGCCGCGCACGGCGGGAGTCCTGAGCTGGATCACCAGATCGGACGTGGGCATCCGAGCACCTCTCGTTGTGGTTTTCTGTCGCGGCTCGGCCGAAGCCTGAGGATGATCGGTCCCCCGGAATCCCGCAGCGGGACCCACGCGCGAGATACTGTCGTTCTGCAGCAGCACCAGCGTCAACATAAAACAGATGGAACGGGCTGCGAAATATTTGGAAGATTCTGCGATCCACCCCGGAAGTGCCGGGTCAGACCTGCCGAGACTTCGCGCCTTCCCGACCCGGATCAGCGGGCACAGCCGCGTATGAAGCTAGGTGATGCCCGAAGAAGCAAGGGACTACAGAACAGAGCATATTGGGTCGCCCTAGGCTGGAGAGATCCTTCACCTGGCAGCCCCGGCTTCGAGCGTGCCCTTAATCCCGCCGAAGGCCTTTCAAGCCGATCTCGAGTCGCTCGCCCGGGCCAGTCATGGCGGCGATCATTTGAAGGCGCAGGGGTTTCGTACCTGGCCGGAAGGGACAATCCTCTTTACGGGTCCCGATGGTGGACGAGGACTCTGGCGATCCGTCCCTCGGTGTCGAGCTCATTGACCTCGACTTGGAGCCCGCGCACGTTGCTCCGAAGATAGACGGCCACCGAGTTCACGCCGGCGAAGACATCGAGGAGATCGAATTTCAGCTCAGGCGCGGCCGCCAGCGCCTTCGCAAAGTAGGCGCGCAGCGCGTGCTTGCCTCGCACCGTTCCCGCCGGATCACCCAGCACTTTCGTCACCAGAAGTGACGTAAGCTCGACCGACTCGGCATAGTGAGAAAGAATCGTCTCAAGGTCGTGGTCGTTGAACGCCGCAATCCATTTGTGGGCGAGGGCTAGCGCCTGGGCTTTAGTCACGGCATGATCTCTTCCCCACGGTTTCTGCGCCCGATCAAACGACGGCTGATCGTTCCGTCCTACGGGACCAAGAGGGTGAGGGCCCGGAGACACCTGGGGGCCCTGCAGTAGGTATCAATTGTGCGACTGGGATGAACTGTCAGCATTTCACTCGTGCATTGCTTATACGTCAGTTGAGTCCTCGAGGTCGGAACCAATCGAAGGGCACGAACCCAAGGCTCGAGTGAGGGGCGCTCGCCATGACATTCCCTACGACCTCGGATCGCGATTCGCGGCCATCATCCGTGCGGCCTTCAGCGCGGCTCGCAGCTTCGGCTGCTGCTCGTGCCAGAACTGGGAGAATACGGCGCTCATCCGGCGGTCGGCAAGGAGCGACAGCGCATACGAGAGCACGAACCCGCCTGCGAGCCCTCCCAGGAGACCAGGCGAGGTGACCAGCCGCTTCAGGGTCTCCACCAGTGCCGTACCCTGCATCGTCGCCACGTTGTACACGAGCAAGGCACCATTCCTGATCCAAAGCCAGGGGTGCGCCCAGGCCGCTGCGCCCTCAGGCGCCGACGCGGCGAGCACCACACCCATGCAGGTGACGAGGTAGACGTAGTAGGAGAGACGACCGACCGCGATCCACCTCGGCACCCGGGCCAGTAGCGGTCTTCCGGTCCCCGCATGGCCCGCGCGGAGGACTGTCTCGACGGCCTCGGCCCGTGCCTGCGCGGACGCATCGGCGTCGGTGTCGCCGGTCGGAGTAATTACGACCCTGGCATTCGGGGCCAGGTTGCCGGGTGTGTAGTCCTCCGTCCCATGAGCGACGCGCTCGAGGACGCTCAGGTGCACGGTGGGCAGCACGTCGTTGACGGCACACATCGTCGCCATGTCGCGCGGCTTCCATCGGTAGAAGACGCCGAGACCCGCGCGGGGGTCATAGACCTTGTCGTCCACGTTGGCGTGCTCTTGATAGAGCTGGCGATCGGAGGCGAGCACCCGGAGGCCGGCCTCCTCGGCCTTGTGGAGCATCCAGTCCAGGGCGACGAGCGAGACGCCCTGTTTTGGGTAGCCACCGCCGACGTTCGAGTGAGCGCCTGCGAACCACACCTGCTCAATCCGCCGCTCATCCTGGTCGTCCTTCATCTTCCACAGGAGCGGGTGGAACGAGTGCCGCTCGTCGTCGACGGCGAGCGCGTGACACGCTCGCTCCACAGAGGCGCTCAGGTGATAGTCGGGGAACTTGAACCGGTAGATCGCGAGGTTGAGGAGATCGCTCAGGTGGAAGGGCAGGCCAACGGCATCGACGGTGTCCCACACGCCGATGAAGCGGATGGTCACCGGCCTCTCGCGACAGCATTCCTTCTTGAACCGCTCGATAACAGTCGGGTCGGGATCGCCACGAACTAGTCGACCCAGAGCCGTGCGGTAGCGCTGGCGGTACACGCTGTAAGCTCGGTCTACTGCCGCCTCGAGAGCGGCTCGCGTGGGGAAGCGGGCGACGTCCAAAATGCCGCAGGTGGCGATCAATCCGGCAAGGGTGCGCACCGTGAACGCCCCGCGGCTGAAGCCGAAGAGGAAGATATGGTCGCTCGGGTCGTGGATGCGCACTAGTTCCTTGTAAAGCTGCTTGACGTTGCGGCCTAGTCCGTACCCCGTTGCCCCCGCGAAGATACGGACCGGCTTGAAATCCTCCGTCCCCACGCCGTCGTCGTACAGCGCCACCTGGGGCACCAGGGTGGGATCCGTCCGGTGTCCGTTCAGATCGGTCGCTTCAAACATCTTGAAGACGTTGGTGCCGCGCCCCTTGATGGCAGTGTTTCCGGTGCCATCCGAGCAGACGACGATGTTCTTGCCGCTGATGCCCGCCACCACGGTGCCAGGTTGTTCCAGTGCTTCTTTGCTCATCGGCCGATGCCCTCCCCGATGCCAGGCTCCGTCAGTGGACTACCCGGAATGGATTAATAGCGGGCTACAAACCCTGAGGGCAAGCCGACGTAGTGTTCGCGCGGCTCGCCGCGCTTTATGCTTGAGACCATGGAGCTGATCACAGCTACGCGCTTGGCCGCGACCTCGTCTCAATTGAGTGAATGCACGTCTTCTCCCCTAGTACCTAGCGCCGCAGGTCCTCGCGCAGCCGTGTCGCCTCAGGCAGACGCGGGTTGACCTTTAGTGCGGAGTCCACGCGCTCGAGCCCGCGCTCGGGCTGGCCCAGCGCCTTGTACGCGCGTGCCAACGTCAGATTTACCTTTGGATCGGTCGTAGGCCGCTGCGAGACGTTCTTCACGCTCTCGGCAAGCTGCGCGCGGGCTTTTGTGTCGCCTGGATTTTCGGCAACCTTCTCAGCAGCCTTTTCGACCGATACGACATCGTTCGCGAAGCTTATTTTCTGGAATGCTGGGAAGCCGATCATCACCACCGGGAGCATGAAGAACGGGAGCAACGTGGTGGGCTTACGTCGTTGGTACACGTATAAGACTAGTATCGCCGCAACGATGACAAACATCACGATCCCCAAGAACATTAGAACTACTTCGTATGAGTGAAGCCCGTCAAGCATGCTGGCTCCCTTCGACCTCGTGTCGACGCGCGTTGACTCTCGAGCCGCCGGCCTGGCAATGCTTGAGAAGGGCCATCCGCTCTATCGTCCTGCGCTCGTTCGCTCCTAGTCAAACTTCGTCGTGTCCTCCAGTTCTTCCAACCAGTTGTCTTCTAGCGGCTGTTACACGCAGACGTATTGGCGGCACAGAAGTTCTCGATCCCGTCGTGCAGCTGAAGGCTGTAGTCGAGAGACTCCTGTCCTGCATCGAACGGCTGGCGCTTGATGTTCTTGAACCACCGCATCTTTTGCGTCACGACGTCTGGATCAAGCGTGGCGTTCGAGGTCACTTGAGTAAAAGTCAATGAGTTGTTGAACATGCTGCTCGTCCGTCTCCACGCAGCGGTCATATGACAGCTCAAACAGGCGGACTGGGGATTATCGATCGGGCCATTGAGGCGTTCGAGCCAACCGACGCCCTTCCACGCCGTGGCCTGGTTCGTCATCACGTTGGGAAAGAGGACCTTCGATTGCTGGGGTCTCTGACCGGTCCGGTACTTCGCCGGGGTGAGGAGCGGGTCGTTGCCCCACATGAGACCGACCGGCACCATCTTGTCCCACGGGCGCGCTCCAGATGCCGCTGAGTTGTAGTTGAACGTCCCAAATACCCATCCCGTCGTCCCGGAGGCGCGGCTGTCCTTCACGGCCACGTCGATCTGGAGTAGTCGCACGGTCATCGGTGAGCGGGGGCCGCCGAAGGCCGTTGCTCCATTCACCTCCCACTCAACGGTGCCGGCGAGATACGGGACCTGAGCTACGGTAGCAGCCGTGAAGATGAGCTTGCAGGCAACAGAGCCCTCGGGAAAAATCGCTTCGCCCGGATCGGGGCTCGAGTGATCCTGCCACACTTGCCCCATCGTGTAGCCGCCGCGGGGATTGTAGAGGCCTACGGCAAAGGCGCCAAACTGGCTACTCTGATTAGGGTGGAGGCGTCGCTCCGGTGTCGTTCGCTCGCGGGTGGTGCCACGAATAAACTCACGGCCCTTGTCCAGCCCTGGATGGAGCCACGGAGCGTGGTACCACTTGCGAACCGTGTTGCCGTCGCCGGTCCAGTCCGTCTCAATGTTGCCCTGGTAGCAGTAACTAAGGACGGCCTGGAGGTACGCGGCCGCCTGCGTCTTGAAATCGATCGTCTTCCACGCGAGCGTTTCGGCAGCTGGCCGGGTAGCTGGGTAGTCCTGGCTCAGTTTGAAGACTCTGCCCGTCCACGACGCCGGCTTGTCGTTCTCACGATAGTCGGGAAAGAGCTGGGCCAGGGCGGGCGATGACACAGCAATGACGGCGACGAGAGCAAGCGCGTACAAGGACCGCGACATAAGGACCTCCTATTCGTCTCCGATGTACTGCATCACGGTGTCAACGGAGCAAGCAGCGGATAGTTCGTGTGCAAGATGGTCCGGATGTCTTCGAGGGTTTGCGCGCCTTTCAGGACCTGAAGCTTGGTGTTCTTGACGCACACCCTCTTCTGGGACCCGTAGACGAGCATGGCCTCACATTCGCCGGGCTTGATCTTGTCGAGGATCGCTTTGTTGGCGTAGAGCAGGTCCCCGCCGACCCAAACCATCTGAACGTCTTGAAGGTGGGTCTTCATCACGCTCTTGTTCGGGTCGTCATCTCGTGCCCGCAGCACTGTGATGTCAGCTTTAAGGCCCGGGGCAAGTCGACCGATGAAGGCATCCAGCGCGAGCGCCTTCGCCGGGTTCACGGTAATCATCTTGATCCAGTCAGCGTCGGGGATGGCCCCGCTGAAGTCCTCTTCATTGACCTCAGCCGCCGTCCGGAGCTCATCAAAGATGTGGTCGCTGCCGCTCGGATTCCAATCCACACCGACGGAGACCACGATGCCCTTCTGCATGGCCAGGGGGATATCCGTGGTCTGGGCATAGAGAACGAGGTTGCTCCGTGGGGACCAGATCAGCTTGGCACCCGCAGCGCCCATCTGCTGGAACTCGGAGTCGCCAAACGCGGCACCATGAATGACAGCCGTTCCGCTCGCGAGCAGCCTCTTCGCCTTGAGGGTCGTGAACTCAATGAGCGATTTGGGGTCGCCCCGGACGCCTTCAGCGAGATGGACGACGAAGCTCTTCGTCGCTGTCCAGTTGACGCCACCCTGGAAGCTCCCGATGTCCAGAATGAAGGTGCGAATATGGCTGGCCGACGTGGGCAGGTTGGCCTGATTCTCAGCGTTTCGGATGAGCGTCCGGATGCACTGCGAACCCGGGGATGTCCCCTGGATCGTCGTCACCCCACTCAGCAGGGCCTTGACCTCCCCGTACTTGATCATCTCGCAGGTGAGGCCCTTGTTCGTGAGGTCGTCATACGGTTTCTTGAAGACCTTGTACGCGTCGCTACCCTGCCACTGGCCCCGGTTCTTGTAGAGCTTCGGTGGAGTCCATCGGGGAAGCACGTTGTAGGCCACGTGATTGTGCGCGTCGACGAAGCCAGGAAAGATATAGGCGTTCGTGACCGTGATGCGGGTAGCACCGACTGGCGCGGTACAGCTCACGGCGACACAGGTAATCGCGTCTCCGTCGATGACGAGCTCGCCTTCGATGACCTGATCCGGGGTGACAAGCGTGCCTTTGATCACCGTCTTCGAGGCGTCTGTCCCGACCACGACGGTGGTCGCGGCCCAGACCGGGGAAGCCAGAACCAGCGTGACCAGCCCGATCCAAAGGCCCCAACGAGACGGATGGACGAGCAGCTTCGGCGAGAGTAAGCGTGTCAGTTCCATCGTCCCTCCCCAGGGGAAGCCGCACCGAGTGTGCGCGCCTCGAAGATGCTTGCCGAGGCGGTCCGCCGAGCACTCCCAACGTGGTGGCTCGAGCGAACTCGCCCTGGCACCTGTCGGCTGCTAACGCTTTGTGGACTTGAGTGTCGCCGCGCGCGCCCGATAGCGGCCTGTGCGCGTGATACCGTTCAACAGGTCGACGCCAGAACCCTTGCGGTAGGAAGGCAGTTTCTGCACCGTCTCCTTTACGCTGAGGAGGACTTTAACCAGCCTGTCGTCGTCTGGCCTGGAAGGCTTAGGGTGATCATAGAGCCTGCGCCGATCCTGCTGGAGACGATTCTGCGCTGCCTCCTTGCCGAAGATGATACGGAAGTCGTACGTCACGGGATCCACAACCCCGAGATGGCAACCCGGCATCACCCCGAACGACGGAACGCCAACCCCTAGGAAGTCGTTGCGTGTCCCAGGTGCATTGCCCGCCCGGAAGTAATTGCTGGTGACGAAGTCGGAGACGAGCACCCCGTCGACCTGATAGCTCATGCGCTCGACCGCATCGCAGGCTTCGTAGGCGTGCCAGAGCCAGCGGTTCGGGTCGGTGGGCGCTTCCGGATCCGGTCCGGGGACGAAGATGTTCACCGTCGGGTCCAGCGTCAACTCAAGCGCCTCGTGCGACAGCGTAATGGTCCAGTCTCCCGCCCCTGTGAAGATGAAGCCGACGGCGGCCTCCGAAGTGTTCATGTCGTGGTAGCCGAGCGCTCCGGGCAGCGTAGACTCGGTCACGAGGTACAGCACGCTATCCGCGGCGACCGACTCTTCTTCGAGGTTGACGTTCGGCGAGGTTGGATCAACTCGCGACGCGTGCAGCCGAAGTTCCCGGCCTTGGCCCCAGAGCGGTACGAAGTCCTCTTGAATCTGTCGGTTCACGGCCCGAATGGCCTTCTGGACGTCGCGATCATCGACGTCGGAAAAGTTGATGACGGCAGTAGTAGGTAGTGCCATGACTCCCTCTCTTCGCGCCTCAGCGCTATCTCGGGACGGCTACGTCCGGTCGAATCGCAACAGAGAGCGCACCTGTCGTGTGCTTAGCAACGACGGCGGCGATCGTGCCGCGCTCTTCACCTTCGCACCACACGGCGCGATGCTGCATCAACGCTTCTGATGAGGGAACTCTGGTTCATAGCGAGAGAGCCTGCGCCTTCCTCGCCCGCCGCGCCTCCTCCGCGCTGCTTCGGATCTTCAACAGATCCTGAAAGAGCTTGATCGTTCCGGGCCGAAGCCCTCCTGTGCGCGCGACATCGCCGCACTGTCGTCGAAGGCGTTGCCATGGAGCACAACTCTCACTTCCTCAACACGAGTCGATCAGGTTCGGCTGCCGTGATTCGCAGGCGTTGCCGCGGTGGCCCCGCTGCAGCGTCACAAAACACGAGTTCGTCGCCTTCCAGCCGCCATACGCCGTGTCGGTGCTCTCGCCGGTCAACAGGGCCGGGCCCGGTTTCCACGAGCGTGCCGTCGGCCTTCAACTCGAAGGATCGGCGGCCGCGTGAGGGAGGGAAGTGGAAGTCCTCTGGACGGAAAACGATCTCTCCCGGGGTATCCTCCTCATGCGAGTGAACCCAGCGTCGCCGTAGGACTTCCGGAGAGAACTTCCCAGCCACGGCCGAGCTCCTATCCAGTGGGCTATCCGCGCCCGATTGTGCTACGCGGTCCTTCCAGCGTCGTGCTCATTCTCGCGACCTGCTGCGCCGTGAACATGAACATCGCCGCATCATCGACGTAGTCCATGTAGTTCACAAACATGTCACCGTTCGGGCCATTGCTGCAGGAGATGTGTGGGAAGGCGGGCTTGCCGTAGTTCGGGCCTTCGGCGTTCGGGGTGTCGGCGGCGAAGTCACTGCCGCTGCAGTCCTCAGTGTCACCCCAAATGTGTCGAAGGTTCAGCCAGTGGCCGACCTCGTGCGTCGCCGTTCGACCACGGTTGAAAGGCGCGGTCGCAGTTCCGACCGTACCGAAAGCGGTATTCAGGATCACGACACCATCCGTTGCCGGCGGTCCGCCCGGAAACTGGGCATAGCCGAGGAGCCCGCCGGCGAGCGTGCAGACCCAGATGTTCAGATACTCACGCGCCGGCCACGCCTTGGCGCCGCCCGAGGCAGCGCGCTTCACACTGTCGTCATCCTGGAACTCTGTGCGGGTCGTCTGCGTCCGCGTGATCCCCGAGGTCGACTTGCCGTTCGGATCCTTCCTCGCGAGCGCGAAGCGGACGCCTGAATCGGTCACGAGCCCCCGCCACACCTCAGGCACCCTCGTCCGATCGGCGTTCTTGGCGGTGTAGTCTTGATTGAGGACGCGAATCTGGCTCCGGACCTGCGAATCCGAGACGTTCTCAGCGCTCGTACTATAGACAATACGGACAACCACCGGGACGGTGATCGGGGCGCCGGCCAGCCGGAACTCGCGTCGGGCCATCCGGCGGGCACAGGCGTGCTCAAGGGCGATCTGCCTCTGGCGGAAGCCAGGATCACGCTCGAGCAAGCGATGGTGCACCGACATCGTGCCACAGCGACGGAGCCGAGGGACTTTAGCGACTTTCCTCCGGGCCGTGCGCGGCTTCGAAGATCGCCGACTCGGTGTCGCCATATCTTTCTCTCCTCCCGTGGGGGTCGAAGACCCCGTGCATTCTCAGCGAGCGATCGCGGCTCGCAGCGCGCCGCTAAGTTCTCTCCCCCGTCCCGGGCTATCCACGAAAGTCGAGTTCCACTAGTAATCCGCCTGCCAGAAGAATCCGCCTGAGTTCCTCATCGAGCCCGACCTTCGATGCACGAGTTCTACTACCCTTCTTCTACTACCCTTCTTCGGCGGTGCTGTGGCTCGACGCATGAGTCCTGAAAGAAGCTAAGGAACCTTCGATGCGACAGCGGGTCTCGCTTTCAACTGCTCGCGTAGTGCTTGCTTCTGCTTGTTCACTTCACGCACGATGTCCAGCACACTGTTCCACAGCCCGGACCCGCCGCTGGCCATGGCGCCAAAGAGCAGGCAGATCCAAAAGCCGCCACCGGGCAAGCTCACGACCATAGAAAGTTGATCCTGTATCAAGCACGCGAGGACCGTCCCGATCGCAATCGCGAGAAGATGGATCGAGGCTTTGCGGAATTCTTCAGCTGTGGAGCCCACGGTTCTTTCTACAGCCAGCCAGCGCGACACACCTGGCAACCCCTTAATGAGTTCGGTGATTCGCTCGGTCGCGAGGCTCAGTGTCGCGAACAAGGCCAGGAGGCTCGTCAACTGCTCCATTGTGCTCCTCCGCGCTTACGTTCCAACGAGGCCCTCTTCTGGATCTGCTCGAACCTCCCTAGTGCTTGGACGGCTGTCGACCGCGGCGGCAGGCCGAACTTCAAAAGGGAGAAGGAACGTAAACTCCGGCCCACCGACGAGGAGGACGAGGAAAGCGACCAGGAGAGGCCGGCGCCTCATGGCCGCCACCAGGTCCCGCGGCCAGCGGGATGCGCAATGTGCGGTTGTAGGACCCGGCGTCAATGGTTTCGCCCTGCTCGCACCCTCGTCTAACCGCAGCAGCGGCGTCAACAGGAAACAGGTGGAAGGAACGGCGAAATACATGGAAGATTCTGCGACCCACCTCGGACGGGTCGGGTCAAACCTGGCGGAAATCCGGTGGGCGGCCTCGGCGTCTTCGTGAACGCCTCCCCCGCCCTCCAGCGTGATCTGAAGGATGTTGCCTACACGATCGACGTGAGCCCCGAGTAGGACTGGGCATGGACGGCGGAGGCTGGCCTCTTGTACTTTCGCCGTTCAGACAGAACGTCGCACTGGCAAAGGGGGGCTCCCGACCTTGAGCATTCGGCCTTGGTACCGGAAGTTCGATTGACACCGCGTTCCTTGTCTGATTCGTCGGAGTGACAGACTTGCGCCCTGGATCACTCTCCTCGGAATCTCGCCGACTCAGGATAGATCCGCGATGTCTATCGCAATTCGCTCCGCGAGACCCTCGCGCGCTCTGGTGTTTGGGCCGCGGGCCGCTGAGCGCCCACCTACCGGGCGCACAGTAGCTGGGCGGCCCGCACAGCCTCTGTGCGGACACATCGAGAAGGCTGGCACGCGTAGTGAGTTCGCTGTCGAGGAAACAGGCACTTGGCCCGATGTCCCGCCGTCGGTCATATGTGGCTGCGCAATTGCTCCCTCTTGCCGGATGTGCTGCAGAGAAGGGAGCGATGGGAGCTCAGCTCGTTGTCCTGGGTGGGGTTGAGCCCGGTGCAGTTCTATCGCTCGAGCACCGTGAGACCCGCGGTGACCTCGCTCTTCGAGTCCATCTGGACGGTGGCCGATTGGGCCGACACGCGGCCGATGCTCCTCGCTGAACGGCGAGCCGCTCGCTATCCAAGCGGTGGCTAGAATAATCCCCATCACCACGGCGGGGCAGCGACGGCCCGTCCTTCTTACGGTCGATGACAATCGGTCCATCCACGAGGTCTACGCTCTCGCCTTCGAACGTGACTACGACCACCTCCGGGCCCACAGCGGCAAAGACGCCCTGGAGATCGTACGCTCAAAGACCATTGATGTAATGGTACTCGACCTCATGATGCCCGACCTCCACGGCCTAGAGGTTCTGGAGCGGGCGTTCAATCTGAAGCCGGGGCTGATCGTCGTCATCAGCTCAGTCATCAATACCTCCCAGAGCGCCCTGAGAGCGATCCGACGGGGCGCAGCCGATTATTTCGTCAAACCGACGGAGCCGGAAGTGATGGAGATGGTCGTCCGGCAGCTCCTCGCCGCGCGGGGTGACCCAGCGGTCGCGATCCCGCAGCCGGCACTCGTCGCGCGGCGCGTGCTCGTTGTAGGCCTGGACCCGGGCTTCCGGGCCGCGCTGACCGTGGCGCTCCAGCCCCGCTGTCGCGTGGATGTGGCGGCGCGGATCAGTGAGGCCATCGAAATGCTCGGCACCATGATGCCGGATCTTGCGATCCTCGATCTCAGATCAGCCTCAATGGATCGCATGCTCGGCCTGGAGAGCCTTCGGGCCAGGTTCCCTGAGGGGCCGATGATCGTGGTCGGGCCAGCTGAGCGGATCGGCCCGCTGCTGCATTCATCCGCCGGCCATCCCGAGATCCTCGTCCAGGAGCCAGTCGATTTTGGGCTGCTTTTCGGTGAGATTGCGACCCTGCTCCTTCCGGACCCTGACGGTGTTCCGGCGAAACCGCTCGGTGCCGCCTCGAGCGCTGCGGTGGGTCGGGTGGTGGCCCGGTATGCGGACCACACGCTGCGGGTGGGCGATCTCAGCGCGCGCACGGGGCTCTCGGCCGACCATTTCGCGCACATCTTCAGCGCCGAGATGGGCATCCCTCCTATGGAGTATGTCGTCCGGGTCCGGATCCAGGCGGCAATCTTCGCGCTGCGCGAAACGCGGGACAAGGTGAGCACGATCGCTTGGCGGTTCGGCTTCTACGACGGCCCCCACCTCGCCCTGACGCTGCGGCGGCGAGGGCTAGGCAGGCCCGGCGACTTTCGGCGGCCCTGACCCGGAGCGCGCTGGCTCGGGCGCAGAATCTTCCAGGATTTTCGCAGGTGCATCCAGCCTCTTTCTATTGATTTCGCCGCCTGGGTGGCCTAAAGGTCGCTCAGACAGGACGATCTGGCGCCGCGAGGGCTGGATGCGCAATGCCCACGCCCGTCTTATGCGCTGAGTTGGAAGTCAACCAACGTCTATGGAGAGTCATACGAGAGTCGGCTGTTCTCAGACTTCGCAAGAAACTCGAAGGAGGTGCGAGATGGTTACAGCAAAGTTTCACTCAACGGCGGCCGTGGTATGCATGATGGCTATAGTCGCAGGGTGTACCACCGTTCGCGAGGTACACAGTGGACCTGGACCAGTAGACCTGACCGTCTCTGGAAAACCTCTGGTACCCAAGACAGGGCAGGAGATTCTTACAATCGCTCGACAAACCAAATTCTATTCTGATGGGAAATTGATTCGAAAGCTCGCTACTGGGCAGACCTTTGAGTATGTACCGGCTCACTCTGATAGCGCAGATCCGCTTACCAAAAGTATGACTGACGGCGTGCTCACACACATGTTCACGGTGACTGGGACTCCTCCTCCTGGCGGCTTTGCCCCTGGTACGTACTATGTTTGGGTGGAGTTCCTAGACGGCCGCTGGCAAGCCGTAACTGTGGATTCCGCGGGGGTGAGCCGGTGCGAAACCGCAGGTGTCATGGTCAGGCAAGAAATTCGCCGAGGGGAAGAGGAACACTCTCGTGTGCCTGAGTTCGCCATACACCCCTCCCATGGCGCCCTAGGAGGTGTTGCGCGGCTGATCGTCTGGGGAGAGTACAGCACAAACTGGGTGCCAGCAGGACCTCCCCCCGCCTGTAAGAGAACCATCTACTGTATTCCTCAAGGCCCAACGTGATAGCAGCGTCAAGCCAAGCTACCGGTCGGTAGCCTTATGCCCCCCACGAACAACACAACGTTCGTGCGGGGGCTTCTTTTTTTGGGCTCTCTAGCATCGGGTCGTCCTCATCGCGGGGCCGGCGTCGGCGGCCGAGAACGGCGTTAATATCGCTTCTGCCTATCGGGTTGACTCCGAGCCATACAGCCGGTGGTAGGCCGTAGAACCGTGGAGGTCGCGAGGCCCAGGGGCGTCTGGAAGCCCGGCATCGCGGTCCGGTGTCCGGCGGTGGTCAAATCGGAACGTGAACACGTCCTGGCAGCTGCAGGCGCTTGTAGCTGGCACGACGATGGGTGTCATGGCGCGACGTCTGGAGACAGGGCAGATCCGGACACTACCCCTGGGGTCATTCGGAGTCAACCCGATAGGCAGAATATCGCTTATGCTCGCCTTTCATGCGCGCGGTAGCATGGGTGGCGAGGGGAACCTCGGCCTCGCCGGAAAAGCCGGGTCGACGATTCTGGTTTCCCTGGGCGGCTCTCGTCAGGACGCGAAAGCTTATCGAGCGAGCGCCGGAGCTGGCGTCGCCGCGGTGGGCGCCGGCGCGGTGGACGTGACGACCACGGGGTATTTCGCGCACGCCGCCAGGCCCACGAGCGAAGCGATCAGCGCGAGCACGAGCGTCGTCGACT
>Ga0184632_10000252_pt1 | contig 19463 bp, 17 predicted proteins | sample PLM31_50_b1_FD_133153 | JGI IMG/M metagenome (GOLD analysis project Ga0184632, IMG submission 133153) | Groundwater sediment microbial communities from an aquifer in East River, Colorado, USA - PLM3-1_50_b1 | ecosystem: Environmental > Terrestrial > Soil > Riparian zone | place: USA: East... | reverse complement strand
GCCGGTCGCCAAGCCGGCGCCCCCGGCCCCACACTGATCCAGACCCTCAAGCACGGGCCGCATCGGCGGCGCCCATGACAGCGACGATCGCAGACGTCGCGGCCCGGGCCGGCGTCTCGACCGCGACGGTCAGCCGCGTCCTGGCGGGCCTCGGACGAGCCCGACCCGAGACGAAGGCGCGCGTCCTCGAGGCGGCGCACGCCCTCGACTATCGACCGTCGGAGGTCGCCCGCTCGCTGAAGCGACGGTCAACCCAGACGCTCGGCCTCGTTATCACCGACATCGAGAACCCGTATTTCCCGCAGCTCGTCCGATCGGTCGAGGATGCCGCCCGGGCGCTCGGTTACACCGTTCTGCTGGCGAGCGTAGCCGATGACCCGGAACGCGAGGCCGCGTACCTCGACCTGCTCGCCGATCGCCGCGTCGACGGCCTGATCATCGCCGCGAGCAGCCTCGGGGCTCGCCACGGGGCGTGGCTGGCCGCGCCCCCGGTGCCGGTCGTCCTCGTCAACACCGCGGCGCCCGAGGTCGGGCTCCCGGCGATCATGTCGGACAACGAGGGCGGGGGCCGAATGGCCGCGGCGCACCTCCTGGATCTCGGGCATCGCCAGTTCGGGTACCTCATGCCGCCGCCACGGAATGCCGATGCGCCGGCACGTCTCGCCGGGGTCCAGGCGGCCTTGACCGAGGCTGGTCTCGGGCCGAACGCCCTGACCGTGGCGCGCGGGGAACCGCTCGTCCCCGGCGGCGAAGCGGCGACGCTCGACATCCTGGACCGCGCCCCGGACACGACGGCGTTCCTCGCCTATAACGACCTGATGGCCATCGGAGCCCTCCGAGCGCTCCGTCAACGTCACCGACCTGTGCCAGCCACCGCAAGCGTCGTGGGATTCGACGACGTTGCGCTAGCCGCGTATGTCGACCCGCCGCTCACGACCATCGCGCAACGAACCGAGGAGATGGGCCGTTGGGCGGTCGCCCGGCTAACGGGCGATGGCGTGAATCCGGCGTCGTCCGCGATGTCGGTCCGCCTCCCGGTCGATCTCCAGGTTCGGGAGTCCAGCGGGCCGGCGCCCGCGCGTTGAGGCGCCCTACTGGCGCGGATCCTCGACGCCGACCTGGGCCGTCAGGCTCGGCACGACGGCACGACGCACCCGCTCCCTGGCGCGCCGGATCAGCACGGCGGTTCGATCCGGTACGCCGGCGAGGCCAACGTCCTCGACGGCGAGGGAACCCGCAGCCGCGGCGAATCGGAGGCTCCGCGCCAGGGAGCGGCCCGGCGACGCGGCCACGCTCGGGCGGACCAGGGCGGCCAGCAGCGCGGCGAGGAACGTGTCTCCGGCGCCGGTTGGGTCGACCTCGCGTTCCGTGGGTGTGGGCAGGTAGCGGAGGACCTCGACCGGACCGCTCGTGCCGGTGGTGACCAACAGCCCGCCCTGGCCGCCCTGCGTCACGAGCAGCCGCGCCCCGGCGTGCAGGAACGACGTCAACGTGCCGAGGGACGTCTCCGGCTCGACGTCGAGGTGGCTGAGACCGACGAGGTCGGCCCGTCGGAGGATGGCGCGCTCCGCCGGCGCGATCCGCTCGACCTTCGCTCCCGCCACGAGCCGCCGAAGCATCCCCTGCCAGGCGACGCCCACGATCGCGTCACGGTCGATCAGCCTGACCCACTCGTCGTCGACCTCGGCGGCGACCGGGACGAGCGACCACGCGGCGCTGCTCAGCCACGAGGCCGGCAGCCCGACCGGCCGGACCGGCACGCCGCGGGCCATGACCGTCTGCTCGCGGCCGTGCGGGGTCTCGACGTTGTGGAAGATCGGCCCTTCCGGGAGGTCGACCCGCAGGATGTCGACCCCCGCGTCGCGTAGCGCTTCGAGCTCGTGTGCACCGGTGGCCTCGGCGTCGACCCCGATGACCGCCGCGGTCCGGAGGCCGAGGCGCGCCGTCGTCAGGGCCGCATACGTCACGCCGCCGCCGAGCCGCCAACCCCGCGGGTCGTCCGGCGCCACGTCCCGGGCGGCGGAGCCGACGTGGACGACCTCGATGCGCGGCGGTGGCAACGGCTCCTCCCGGATCGCGCCTCGCAGGGATCGGCGGGCGGTGCGGCGTATACTGCCGCACCCGCCCGAACCCATGAGGCCCTGTGTTCTTCTACGAGCTCCACGAAGGCGATGACGAGGTCTATTCGGACGTGCTCGTCGCCAGCGAATCGGAGTGGGAGCCGCAGGAGTTCTACGAGCTGGTCCAGCGAGTCCGTCACGACGTCCAGGACGCGTACGAGACGCCCACCCTGATCGAGGCGATCGCTGCGGTCCTCGAGCGCGACTACGAGTTCATCTTCGTCAGCGACGACCGCCTGACGGCCGCCGTCAACGTCTCGCGTCAGGAGGCCGACAACTTCCTGGCCGACCTCGGGGACGAGGACGAGGACGAGAACGACGAGGAGCGGGAGAACTTCGCCGGCGACTTCCGGACGATCCTGGCGGAATTCGACCCCGACCGCGGGCGCCCGAACTAAGGAGCGCGGCCGGATCGCCGCCCGACGCGATCGGGTTGCCTCGGCCGTCCGAACTGATCAGCGGCTGAAGAGGATCTCCAGCACGTCGCCGTCCTTGACCCGGTAGGTCTTGCCCTCCGAGCGGAGGCGCCCGGCTTTCCTCGCCTCGGCCATCGAGCCGAGCCGGATCAAATCCTCGTATGCCACGGTCTCGGCGCGGATGAAGCCCTTCGCGAGGTCGGTGTGGATGGCGCCGGCCGCGTCGACCGCCGTCGAGCCGTCGGTGATCGGCCAGGCGCGGACCTCGTCGGGTCCGGCGGTCAGGAACGAGACGAGCCCGAGCAACCTGTACGACAGCGCGATGACTCGGTCGAGGCTCGACTCAGTGATCCCGAGCTCGTCCATGAACGCCGCGGCCTCGTCGGGCTCGAGCTCACCGAGCTCCATCTCGATCTTGGCCGACATCGCATCGATCATCGTGTGGCGGTGTCGGTAGCCGGCTGAGATCCGCTCGACGAGGACCGCTTCGCCGGCGACCTCGCCCTCGCCGACGTTGAGCAGTACGAGCACCGGTTTCTCGGTCAGGAAGCGAAAGCCGCGGATCGCCTTCGCGGCATCCTCGTCGAGATCGAGATCGCGGATCGGCGAGCCGGCCTCCAGGCCCTCGTGGATGCTCTGCAGCACGACCCCTTCGCGCTCGGCAGCCTCACGCTCCGCCTGCGTGCCGTGGCGGCCGCTCCCAGTGAGTCGCTCGAGGCGACGTTCGGTCATGGCCAGGTCGGCCAATACGAACTCGAGATCGAGCTGCTCCAGGTCGCGGGCCGGGTCGACGCTCCCGGCCGGATGCGGGTTGGACGGGTCGTCGAACGCGCGGACGACGTGGAGCAGCGCATCGGAGTCACGCAGCCGCGCGAGGTGGTCGGCCGGCAGCTCCTCGGTCCCCACGCGACCCTCCGAGGATGCGGGCGGCGCGGGCAGGTCGACGTAGGTCACGTCGGCCTGGACGATCTTCTTCGGCTTGAAGATTTCCGCGAGCTTCTCGAGCCGCTCGTCGGGCACCTTGACGACGCCGACGTTGAGCGTCACGCCGCCGTATCCACCGGTGTCGGCGTGGCCGCGCGTCAACGTGTTGAAGACCGTCGTCTTGCCACTCCCGGCAAGCCCGACGATGGCGATCTGCACCCTCAGTACCCGGCGGCGGGATCCACGACGTTGAGCAGCGGCTCGCCCTTCGCGAAGCGGCGGAGGTTGTCGCAGAACAGCTCGACGCTGCGGTCGAGCACGCGGCCGCTCGACCATGCCGTGTGCGGCGTGACGATCACGTTCGGCAGGTCGTAGAACGACGACATTGGGGGCAATGGCTCGTCGCGGAACGTGTCGAGCACCGCGCCGCCGAGCGGGCCGTCGCGCAAGGCGCGCAGCAGCGCGCGCTCGTCGATCAGCCGGCCGCGCGCGACGTTGATCAGCCACGCTCCCGGCTTGATCATCGCCAGCGTCTCCGCGTTGATCATCTCCTCGGTCTCCGGTGTGAGCGGGGCGGCGAGCACGATGAAGTCCGACTCACCGAGCAACTCCGGCAGGGTGTCGGGCCCGCCGACACGGTCGAACATGACGTCGCCGTACGAGCGCTCGTCGCCGTCGTCGGCCTCTTGGCCGGTAGCACGCCCGGCGTCGTCCCCCGAGGGGCGGCGACGGATCGCCACGACGCGACAGCCAAAGGCCGTCGCGAGGGCCCCGACCGCCCGTCCGATCGATCCGAGCCCCACGATCCCGACCGTGACATCTCGCAGCTCTGCGCCTTCGAGCGGCTGCCACGTCCGCTCGCGCTGCAACTCGAGGAGCTGCGGCAGTCGCCGGCTGACGGCCAGGATCATCATCAGGACGTATTCGGCGATCGGCCGGCTGAAGACGCCTCTGGCGTTGGTCACGACGAGGCCGCGCTCGCGCGACGCCGGCGTGAGGGCACGTTCCACCCCCGAGGTCGCCGAATGCACCCAGGCGAGGTGCGGCGCCCGGGCAAGCAGGCGATCGAACGCCTCCGAGCTCAGCCAGCCGCGGAGCATCACCTCGACGTCCTCCAACGGGCCGTCGGCGAGCCCTTCGACGGAGACCGTGACGAGCCGCGCCCCCGGCGCCGCAGCGCGGATCCGCTCGAGGTCCCGCGATCGATAGCGAGCAGACAGGATCGGACTGAGGGCGATCGCGGTGGGAGCGCCACCGGGTCCGCGACCCGGCCCCGCGGATGTCACGTCGGCGCCGGCGCCTCGACGCCGTCGAGCACCCGGGCGACCCAGCGCTGCGGCTCGTCGATCTCGCCGTCCCGCGGCAGGCTCTCCGGTCCGTCCCACAGATGCGTGAGCGCCGCAGGGCCGCGGGCGTCGGCGATCGCCCGGACGAACACCTCGCCCTTCTTGTACTGCTCGAGCTTGAGGTCCATCCCGGTCAGCCGGAGCATCGCGCGCTCGAACGTCGTCCGCCGGGACCTCCGCTCATCGAAGCGGGCGCGGATCTGCGCCACGTCGGGGACGAGGACCTGGCCGACCTCGTCCATCACGTAGTCGCTGAACCCCTCGAGCAGGCTCATGACCGCCTGGGTCTCGCGGAAGAGCACCCGTTGCTCGTCCGTCATGAGGCGTTCCATCCAGTGCTCGCCCCCGCCCTCGCCGCGCAACGCCCGACCCAGGCCGCGGATCGCCTCGCGACCCATCTCGCGCACATCGCGACCGAAGAGCTTCAGCTGCCGCTCCAGCCGCGAGGCGAGGTATGGCCGGAGCCAGGGATGCGCCTCGAACTCGAAGGCATGGGTTGTCTCGTGCAGTGCGATCCAGGTTCTGAACGGGCTGAGCGGCACACCCAGCGACTTCGCCGTCTGCCGGATGTTCTCCTCGACGAACAGCAACCGGCCGGGGGCGGCCTCTGCCGACAGCAGCGCCAGGTCGTACTGGCCCAGGACCCGCTGGCCCATGAACCCGAGGAGGACCGCCAGCTGGCGTGTCGTGATCCATCGATTTGCGAGGGCCATCGCGGCGACCGGGATGCCCCCGCCGGGCGGCACGACCTGATCGAGCAGGTCACCCTCGAGCTTGTTGATCAGCGACGCGAACGAGGCCGTGTTGGCACGCACCCAGCCGGCCCGATCGACCACGCCCGACCGCTCGACGACGCCCGGCAGCTCCGTACCGAGCGCGGCCGACAAGGCCGGCACGATGCGGGCCATGGCCGCGGCATAGTCCGCCTCGGCGGCAAGCAGCTCGTCCGCGGTGAGGGCACCAGGGGCACCCTCCAACCGCCCGATGGCGAGCCGTTCGACCGACGCCCAGTCGACCAGGCCTTCGCGGGCTCGACGCTCCATGCGTCGGCCGACCACCGTCGCCGCCGCTCCGAGGGCCGATCCGATCAGGATCCCCACCTGCCACGCGCGATCATCGCGCCACGTCGCGCCGCGCTGTCGTTTCGTCATCGGGCAAGCGCCCCGAGCTCGACGGGTTCGACGGATGGGAAGTCCGAGCCGAACAACCGACCCGCCACGTCCGCGAATCGGGCCGGGTCGCCGGTCGTGAGCTGGACGTGGCTGGGAACCTCGGCTTCGATCCCGTCACCCGACGCAGAGGTCGCCTCGAGTCCGTTGACGCTCAGCAGCTCGACCAGCGCGGATGCCGTCGCCGTCGCCGAATCGACGATCGCGACCCCCTCCCCGGCCAACCGGGCGAGTATCGGTCGCAGGAGTGGGTAATGCGTGCAGCCGAGCAGCAGCGTGTCGATCGACGCACCAGGCGGTCGTGGGAAGATCGATTCGCCGTCGGCGTCACGTTCCCCGATCAACGGAGCGAGGGCCTCGGCGACGGTTGCCTCTGCGGTCGGGCCCGAGAGCTCGCCGGCCTCGACGAGGGGTACGAGTGCGGGAGTCGCGTGCTCGTACACCTCGACCGCAGGGTTCTCGTCCTTGATCGCCATGAAATAGGCATGCGAGCGGATCGTCGCAGGTGTCGCGATCACGCCGACCCGACGGTTGCGCGTCGCCAGGCTGGCCGCCGCTGCTCCGGGCCGGATCACGCCGAGCACCGGCAGGTCATATCGCCTCCGGAATGCCCCGAGCCCCACGGCTGTGGACGTGTTGCACGCCACGACCAGCGCCTTCACGTCGCGCTCGACGAGCGCGTCGAGCGACTGCGTCGAATAGGCGAGGACCTCGTTGTCCGTCCGAACGCCGTACGGGGCACGGGCGTTGTCGCCGAGGTAGATCGTGGCCTCGTCGGGCAGGCGACGGATGACCTCGCGGAGGACCGTCAGGCCGCCGACGCCCGAGTCGAAGACACCGACGGGTCGCGGGTCGGACACCGCGGAGGACCTAATGACGCCCGGCCGCGACCGGGAGCCGGGCAGGCCCGAGCAGCTCCTGGGCGATCCGCGCGATGTCCTGGCTGACAGGAGCAGACGGGTTGGCCAGGACGAACGGCACGCCCTCGTTGTTGGAACGGACGACGAGGGGACCGTCCGACACGACTTGATGCTCGGGCACGCGACCCAGCGCCCGCGCGAGATCGTCGGGCTGGATGCCGCCGGGGCTGTCCGCACGGTTCACGAGGTAGCGGACCTTCGTCGCCGGGTAGCCGATCGAGCGGAAGGTATCGGCCATCGCGATCGTGTTGTGGATTGTCGTGGAGTCGTACGTGACGATCTCGATGATCGTATCGCTCGCGTCCATGAAGCCGAGGTTGATGTCGTTGATCACGCTCGACATGTCGATGACGATCGAGTCGTAGACGCGCCGTAGCAGCGACAGGATCTTGTCGATGTCGCGGGTCGTGATCATCTCGGCCATCTCGATCCGAGGCGGCGCCAGCAGGATGTCGATGCCCGAGGGATCCCGCCACAGGACGTCCGAGAGGTCCGATTCGGCGATGCGATCCGTGGGCAAGTCGAGGATCGAGGGGGCATCGACCGGCACCTTGAGGAGCGCGCGCAGGTCCCCGAACTGGACGCTGCCATCGATCAGGACGGTCTTCATCTCGAGCTGACCGAGGGCGACCGCGAGGTTGAACGCGATCGTCGTCTTGCCGACGCCGCCCTTCGGCGCGAACACCGACGTCACGCGAGTCGAGCCCCGTGGCGATGACGCCTGGTGCGTCTTGCGCACGCCCGAGATGCGGTTCATGAGCTCGAAGCCCGAGAACGGCATCGCGAGCACGCCGTGGATGCCTCGCGCCGGATCGACCTCGACCGGGTTCTGCGGGACGGTCAGGACGATCACCGGCACGTTCAGTCCGGCGGCGTGGATCTGCTCGACGAGCTTGGGGCCCTTGATGCGACCCTGGAGGAGCGCGTCGACCAGCACCACGTCGGGTCGTAGCTGGCCGATCTGCTCAACCGCGCGACCACCGTCGCCCAGGACGTCGAGGAGCTTGACCGACTGTTGGGCGTTGAGCAGCCCCCGGATGTACTGCGCCACCTGCGGCACGTCCTCGACGATCAGGAGGCGCGTCTGGTCGCTGCTCGAACTCGACATGGGGTTCGACGATACCACGGGGCCCGTGTCGCGGCGGGTGCCCCCAGGATGCCGTCCGGCGGGTCCGTGTTGCCGCGGTTAGCGACGCTCCGCGATCAGCACAGCCCGTTCCGAACCCGGCCCGATCGGACCGAGGTCGTAGCCGCCGGCGACCAGCTCGACACGCAGCCCTGCCTCCTCGGCGAAGGCCGCCAGCTCGTCTGCCGAGACGAGCCGTAACCGGTCCTGCCGGACCCAGCGGCGCGTCGGACCGCCCTGGGGCGCCTCCTCGAACACGGCCGTCAGGGTGATCGTGCCCGTTGCCGCGTCGTGGACAGCCGAGCCCGTCTTCGTGACGAGGGTCATGTCGCCGCGGCCTCCGGCGTCCTTCGTCGTCTCCGGGCGGATCCACTCGAGGATGATCCGGCCGTCGAAGCGACCGAGGTCCTCGATATCCGGCAACCAGACGTCGACGGCGGCGAGACCCCCCGGCGCGAGCTGCGCCGCCAGGGTCTGCATCGCCCGGCGCTGGGCGTCGCGGGATGCAAGCAGCATGATCGAATTGAGCGCGATGAACGCCATGGCGTAGCCGCCCGCGTTCGGCGGGCGTAGGTCGAGCAGGTCGGCTTCGACGAGCTCGAGCCTGCCGTCCGGCAGGCCGGCAGTCGCCGCACGATCGCGCGCCCGTGCGAGCATCGCGGGATCGATGTCGACTGCGGTGACCGGGTGGCCGGCCGCGGCAAGAGGTACGGCGAGGCGACCACTCCCTGCGGCGAGCTCGAGGATCCGGCCGGCGGCGCGGTCGGCCAGCGCCAGATAGAGATCGAGGTCGCCCGGGTCGTCCTGCAGATCGAGGTCGTAGAGCCTCGCCAGGGCCGCCGCGGTGTCGGGATCCGGCCGGTCGATCAAGCGGGCGTCGGCTCCCAGCGGACGGTCTTCCCGGCGGCGCGCTTCACGGCGAGTGCGCTGATCGCCTCGAGAGCGGCGCGGTTGGCGGCCATCGCGGTCGTCTCGGCATGGTCGTAGGGCGGGGAGACCTCGACGACATCCATCCCGGCAAGCTCGACCGCGGCGACGACCTGACGAATACCGCGGAGCACCTCGCGCGTCAGCATCCCGCCTGGCTCGGGCGTTCCGGTGCCCGGCGCCAGGCCGGGATCGATCACGTCGATGTCGAGGCTCAGATAGATGGAGTCCGGGCCGTCGAGCGCCTCGTCGATCGCCTGGGCGATCACCGCGTCCGCCCCGCGATCTTCGATCTCGCGCATGAAGTGGTAGCGCAGGCCCTGCTCCTCCATCCATTTGAAGGTCTCGACCGGCGGCCAGTAGCCGTGCAGACCGACCTGGACGAAGTTGCGGCCCTTGACCGCGCCCGACTCGACGAGCCGTCGCATCGGCGTGCCATGACCGGCAAGCACGCCCCAATCGTCGTTCGCCGTGTCGGCGTGCGCATCGAAGTGGACGATGCCGATGCTGCCCGGTCGGCGGATCTCGGCGACCGCCGACGCCGACGGCCACGTGATCGAGTGGTCACCGCCGAGCACGATCGGGATCGCACCGGTCTCAGCGACCTCGCGGACCTTTCGATAAATCAGCGCATGCGCCCGTTCGATCCAGGCGGGGATGATGTTCGCGTCACCGGCATCGACGACGTCGAGGACTTCGAACGGCTCAACGTCGAGCTGGAGCGAGTTGATCGAGCCGGACGTGTACTGGGCCTGGCGGATGGCTCGTGGCCCGAACCTTGCACCGGAGCGGTGGCTCACGGCGTCGTCGAACGGGGCGCCGATGATCGCGACGTCCGGCTTTCGTTCGCGCAGCTCGGCCGCGTCGGTCACCCAGGGCAGCTTCATGAAGCTGACGGGACCGACATACGTCGGCAGGTCGAAGTCGGAATAGGTATCGAACTCCCGATCCCAGCCGTTCAGGGCGGCAAAGTCGGGGTCGTGGGGGCGCTCAGCCACGAAGTCCTCCGCAGGCGGACGCGGGCGATCAGGCCACGTGCGGGCAGTCCGTCTCGATCGGGGCGCCGCCGGTTCGCGATCCGGCGTCCAGCGGGGCGCGCCGCGGCGATCGTAGCACCCGCTGCTGGCGCGTCAGCCCCCACGCGCGTCAGCCCCCGCGGAACTCCGCCCACGCCGCCTCGACGAACGCCGGATCCAGGTACAGGTCCACGGCCGTCTGGGCCACGAGCGTGGCGGCCAGCAGCGTCGTCTCATCGGCCCGTGGCATCGCGGCCGCGTCGCGGAAGGCGATCGAGTGGGCCGGGACGCCCTCGTCACAGATCGAAAGCTCCGGGTGGATCGCCGGACACACCCAGCTGACGTTCGCCATGTCGGTGCTGCCGGCATTGGGGTCGTCACCCATGTCGTCGACGCCGTACGCCGCCATGTTCACGCGGAAGAGCTCGGCCAGGACCCGGTTGTTGCGCATCGTCATCGCCCCGCCGGTGAAGGTGACCTCGACCGTCGTCCCGGTGGCGGCGGCGGCGGCCTCGGCCATCGCGCTGAACCGCCGCTTCATCTCGTCGTAGTAGTCGAGATCGTCGCTGCGCACCATGAACCAGGCCACCGACCGATCCGGGATGATATTGGCGGCCGTACCGCCCTCGCGGATGATCCCGTGGACCCGCGAGGTCGGCCGCAGCTGCTGGCGCCACAGCCCGACCGAGCTGAACAGCAGGATCATCGCGTCGAGCGCGTTCTTGCCCTGCCACGGGTCGGACGAGGCGTGCGCCTGGAGGCCGGAGAACACCACCTCGATGTCCTCGGACGCCAACGGATGCGACTCGACGTGGCTGCGATCGCAGGGGTGGTAGAGGAGCGCCGCATCGAGCCCCGAAAACAGGCCGTCGTCGATCATGATCTGCTTGCCGCTCCCCCGCTCCTCTGCCGGGGTCCCCAGGAACACGATCTCGCCGGGCAGCTCGTCTGCGACGGCCGCCAGCGCGACCGCCGCCCCGAATCCCGACGCCGCCATCGTGTTATGGCCGCAGCCGTGACCGAGCCCGGGCAGCGCGTCGTATTCGGCGAGGATGCCGATCCGCGGCCCGTCCCCGCCACGTCCGCCGCGGCGCACGGCGCGGATCGCCGTGGCCAGGCTACCGGCCGGATGCTCGACGGCGTAGCCGTGGGCGCGCAACGCCTCGGCGAGCCAGGCCGCGGCCTGGCGCTCCTCGAAGGCCGGCTCCGGGTTGGCGTGGATCCGGTGCGAGAGGTCGATGATCTCCGACCTCGCGGCTTCGACGGCGTCGGCGATCCGGGCCTTGACGTCGGCGAACGGCTCTGCAGGGCGGGTGGCGGTGCGTTCGAGCAAGAGTCCTCCGAACTGGGCGGAAGGGGACGGCGCGATGGTAGCGGCAGCGGTACACGGGCGCTCGACCGGTTTAGCGCTCCGCCGAAAGTGTCGCTTCAGCCACTGCCGCGAGCGCGAGCAGGAAAAGCGCGATCGGCAGCTCCAGGGCGCCCTGCAGCCGTAGGACCACGAAGATCGCCACCAGCAGCCCGATCCAGCCCCCGCGCCGCGCAGCACGGGTCCAGTCGCCGCGGAAGGCGATCCGGCGGTGCCGGCCGAACACGACGAGCCATGCGATCGGCGTTGCAGACAAGCCCACCGCCAGCCCGATCAACGCCGCGCCGATGAACCCCGACAGCGGCTCGGCGACTGGGTCGCGCGTCGTGACGACGAGCGCGACCAGGACCCAAACGACGACGGCCGCCCCGAAGATGCCGAGATTGGCAAGGCGGTCGCGGGCATCCATGAGCAGCGAGTCTATGGCGCCCGGGTCACCTTGGGCGGAATCCCCTATCGCGACGGGGCCGCGGTAGCGCTCGACGGGCAGATATCGCGGAATGGGCAACGGGCACAGGCCATGGGGTCCGGCGTGGCCTCGAACTGCCGAGCCCGGATGCCGGCCGCAGCGGTCGTCATGCGCTCGTGCGCCCTGGCGATCCGTTTCGCGTCGACGTCGACCTTGCCGATCAGCCCCGAATCGAGGAAATGCAGGGCGATCTGATCGGGCAGGCGGCCTGTCATCGCCTCGTACGCCATCGCGTAGATCTGCAGTTGGAGCGATTCGCGCGCCCGCTGCCGGGCCTTGGCCGGGTCGCGCACGTCAGACGACTTGTAGTCCGTGATGGTGACCTTTTCCGTGCCCATGATCCCGAGCGTCGGTGTGCTGACGTCGGCGAACGGTGTTGGCGGCTCAGGCACGACCCCCGCCGCGATCGGTGGCGCTGCGGCGGTGACGGCCTCGATATCGACGCGGTCCCAGCGGCCCCGGATGCGATCGCCGCCTAGGTCGAAGCTGAACTCGCGTTCGACGTAGGTCGGGATGACCGACTCCGGTTCCAGTTGCGCCGCTCGGAACCGTCGGAGTGCGGTGCGCGCCGCGGCCAGCCGAGCCTCCTCGTGCTCGCGGCTCACGAACCCTTCGTTCGACCAGACGGAGTCGAGCACCTCGTCGAGCTCCGCCTCGCTCATCACATGACCGCGCGCATGCCGGTGATGGAAGAGCTGGACCACCTTGTGCAGCACCGCGCCGTAGACCATGGCGTGATGCGGAGCGACGGGCATCCGCAACACGTGGGCGTACTTGTACTTGAGTGGACAGGTCAGGTAGGCGTCGATCTGCCCGTAGCTCAACAGCAACGGTTCGCCGGTCGGCATGCGAACCGACTGCACCGGTGCGTCAACACGGGCAAACCCGGCCAGCCGCTCCTCCGCGGACGACGCCGTCGCTCCCGAGCCGGGTGCGCCCGCTGCCGCGGGGAGATCGAGCGCCTCGAGCACGAACGGGGAGACGCGCCGCGCACGGGACCCTCCGTAATCGGCCGCGTGGCTCAGGACCAGCGCATCCCGTGCGCGCGTCATCGCGACGTAGAACACGCGCCGCTCCTCGGCGAGCGCGCGCTCCGCGGTCATGGGCTCGCCGCGTCCCAGGCCCGCCGGCACGGGCAGGGCCTCGCCTCGCCCGTTCCCGGGGAATCGACCGACCACGAGCCCAGGCAGGTAGACCACGGGGAACTCCAGGCCTTTGGCCTTGTGGACGGTCAGCACGGCGACCGCGTCGGCATCCGGATCGAGGTCCGCGGTCGCCGGATCGTCCCCGGCCTCGGTGAGCGTCGTCAGGTGCTGCGCCACGAACGTCGCCCGGTCGTCGGCGAGCAACGCTGACTGGCCACGGATGATGTCAAAGAACCGCGCGACGTTGGCGAGGCCTTCCTCGGCGGCGGTGGTCGGGGTGGCCGCGAGCCGGGCGAGCGTCCCGCTCTCGCGCAGGAACGTGTAGAGGACCTCGCCGGCGGGCCGCTGGTGGGCCATCGCCGCGAAGCGCGTGATGTCCTCCACCAGTCGATGTACTGCGTCGCGGCTGGCCGGCGCGATGCGCAGGATCCCGGGCTGTCGCTCGAGCTCGTGCAACACGGACATGACCGACCGGTTCCGGCGGCGAGCTGTGTTCACGATCGCCGTCAGATCCTCGCCGCCGAGGCCGTAGGGCTCCGACGAGGCCAGCGCGTAGACGTCCATGCTGGACTCAGGATCCGCGACGACACGGAGGAACGACATCAGCAACCGCACCTCCGGGCGCGCATACAGCCCGGACGAACCGGAGAACCGCCACGGCATTCCGGCGACGTTGAGGGCCCGGAGGATCGCGTCGGCATGGCCGTTGGTCCGGACGAGGACCGCGTGATCGCGCGGCGCGGCGCCCTCGGCGACACGCCGCGCGATGTCGGCACCGATCCAGTCGGCCTCCTCCGAGCCGGTCGCGAATGCTTCGAGACGCACCGGCGGCGCAGCGGCATCCGTGCGTTGGGCGCGCAGTCGCTTGACGAGGCCGGCCCGGCTCTCGAGGCGGTCGGGATCGTTGAACCGGATGAGTCGATATGCAGCATCGAGCACCGGCGGGAGCGATCGATAGTTCCGTCGCAACACCACGGTCCGGGCACTCGGATAGCGGGCCTCGAAGTCGAGGATGTTGTCGATCGCGGCGCCGCGGAACGCGTAGATCGCCTGGTCGTCGTCGCCGACGACCGTCACGTTCCGATGGGGCTCCGCGAGGAGACCCACGAGCTCGGCCTGGGCCCGGTTCGTGTCCTGGAACTCGTCGACGAGGATGTACCGGTAGCGGGCGGCGATGTCGCGGCGCGCCGCGGCGGATCCCCGGACGAGCCTGAGCGCCAGCGCTACCTGGTCGCCGAAGTCGATGAAGCCCTTGGTGGCGAGCAACTCCTGGTAACGGGCATAGGCCCGCGCAAGCTCGGCCTGGCGGCGAGCGTCCTCGGCCAGCGCCTCTGCGGCGCGATCCGTTGCCGCCCCGCCCCGAGCCGCCGCTTCGACTGCGCTCGCCTCCGCCGCGACGCGGGCAGCGTGGGCGGCAAACGCGGCCGGGGTGATGTCCTCGTCCTTGCAGCGGCTGAACAGCGTCGTGAGTGCGGAGAGAAAACGCGTCGGGTCGCCCAGCGGGCGATAGACGTCGAGGTCGAAGTCGAACAGGTGCTCGCGCAGGAAGACCACGGTCTCAGCACGCGAAAGGACCCGGACATCCGGCGGCAAGCCGAGTTCCAGGGCGTATTCGCGGATGAGTCGATCGCCGAATGCGTGGAACGTCGCGATCGCCGTGTCCGTGTAGCCGTACGGGACGAGCTGGTCGACGCGGATCGCCATCTCGTCGGCGGCCTTGTCCGTAAACGTGAGGGCGAGGATCTCCGACGGCCTGGCCCTGCGCGTGGCGACGAGCCAGGCGATACGGCGCGTGATCACCTGGGTCTTGCCGGTCCCCGCCCCCGCGACCACGAGGAGCGGTCCCTCGCCGTGCGTCACCGCGCGGCGCTGGTCGGGGTCGAGCCCGCCAAGCAACTGTTCCATGCCGGCCGAAACGCCCGGACCGGCGATCGACGGATCCATCACCGGCACGAGCTCGCGCCATGCCGGGATCTGTTCGAGCGGCGTCGGTCCTCGGCGTCGCGCCCGTACGACCGGTCGGGTCATCGGCGTCGCTGCCGAACTGGTCGTGAGGTCGACGGTGGGGGCCATGTGCGAACCATCGCCGACCGCGGTGACACCTAGGCTGTCAGGCCGTCGCCTGCTTGATCGCGGCGGCTTCCTCGTCCGACAGCGCGCCGTCCGACCTGCCCTCATGGATTGCCTTTGCGTAGACCCGCGTGCCGGATCGCGCGTGCAAGCTCGACAGCACCCAACCGTTGCCTGCGGCGTCGAGCAATGCGAGCGCGAAGCTCTGGTTGCCGCCGGTGTCCTCGAACGGATTGAAGCGGACCAATCCGACGTGCTGGAACGCTCGCGGCGCGACGCTCTCGAGGCGACCGGTCCTGGCGATCAGGCGCTCGACCTCGCGACCGAGCACGTGGACGCGATCGAGATGGGCGCCGAGCACGTCCTCGAGATCGCCGTCGTCGCCACGGGTCAAGAGCCGCAGCCTGGCGTCGACCGAGCGTACCCGCCGCGCGAGTGCGATGACCACAACGACCAGTCCGACCATCGCGAGGACGAGCCCAAGGACGATCGGCCCGAGGTTCGTGGAGACGGCCGCGTTCAGATCGATGGCAGGTTCCTCCGAGGGGGTCCGACCGAGTCTAGCAGGCACCTCTCACCCGTCACGTATCGGCGTTCGTGGTGGGCGATGGTGCTATCCTCTGGCGCTGGCGACGACCCGGCGAGCGCACCTCGATGCGCCGACGCCCGCCCTACCACCGACCGTTCGGAGGCCCTCGCGAACCATGGCCAAGCGCGCACGCGGCACGAACACCCGACCCGGGCAGCGCGCCCGCCTGCAGCGCCGAGGACCGGCCACACCGCGGCTCACCAGCCCCGTCGCCCCCCCCTCGTTCACGCTCACGCCCCAGGAGGAAGCGCGCGCCGCCGAGATCGAGGCGGCGGAACGGCAGGCCGAACGTGCAGTCCGGACCACGCGACAGCGCGCCTCAACGGTGACCGACGCCCAGCCCAGAGTCCGAGCGGGCTCGATCGCGGTGCGCGCCGCCGAGGAATACGGCTACGTCAGCCGGGACGTCCGACGCATCATCCTGATCGGTGGCTCGCTCGTGACCTTCCTCGTCGGCTTCTGGGCGGTCGTCCAGTCGACGGGCACGCGGTTGTTCTAAGCCCGCGGCGCCCGGGCCCGGGATCGGCCTCCCAGGGGAGGATGTTTACGCGGTCGCGTTCCTCACCGGGCCGTGATCGTCGATCGCTGCCACGGATGAATCAGGCATTGGAACAGGTGCGTGCCTGCGCTCAGGGCGCCGGTCGTGAGAGTCCCGCCCGCGGGGATCAACGTCGCGAACGACGCAGGATTCTCGCACTCCGGGACGGGCGATAGGCCCATCGCCTCGTTGATCGGGGGGACACAGCCACCGCCGTAGGCCGCGACTTCCGTGAAGGAATGCGTCTCACCACCCCGGTTGACGGCCAGGACGGTACCGCCCGCCTGGACCGAAGCTCGGCTCGGTGAGAATCGCCATGCCGCAGCGCCACCGCTCGACAGCCGAGCGAAGAACGCATCGAAAGTCAGCCCGCCACGCCGGATGCAGGCGCCAGCGCCAATGGCGGCGTTGAAGGTCGGTCCGTCGCAGTTGTCTCGGATGATCACCATCCGCTGTTGAGGCGTCGCCAGCGCGGTCGACGTCGATGCGAGCACGAGGATGCTCACGAGGGCGAGGCTCGAGATGGCCGAGCGTGGTCTCATGCGGGGGTCCTCCCTGTGCCAAACAGCGCCCCGGTTCGACGACGGCCATATCCTGCCCTGCCGGTGGGCAGTCCGGTGCGGTTTGGTGGGGTGATTGGTGACGCGGCGCACCATGTTCTGCCCGGGATGAGCAGAGGGACAGGGCGCGGCCTCGCGGCCCACGACGTGAGCCGAGCCTGTGATCCGAGCCCCGTAGACTGAGACGATGCCCGGCCCATCGCGAGTGAAGGGCGCCAAGCCTGAGCCACTGTTCCAACCGCCGCCCGGGGCGCAGCCGCTCGCTGCCCGCATGCGACCGCGCCATCTCGACGAGTTCGTAGGGCAGGAGCACCTTGTCGGCGAGCGCGGTCCCCTGCGGCGGTCGATCTCACGGGGGCACCTCGCCTCGATCGTCCTGTGGGGGCCGCCCGGCACGGGCAAGACGACCCTCGCGCGTCTACTGGCAGATGCGATCGGCGCCGAGATGATCGCCATGTCGGCGGTCGCGTCGGGAGTGGCCGAGGTCCGTGGTGCGATCGCGCAAGCTCAGGAACGGCTCGCCCTGAACGGGCAGCGAACCGTCCTGTTCATCGACGAGATCCACCGCTTCAACAAGGCCCAGCAGGACGCCCTCCTCCCCTACGTCGAGGACGGGACCGTCACATTGACTGGAACGACAACTGAGAACCCGTATTTCGAGGTCAATTCCGCGCTGCTCTCGAGGATGCGCGTCTGGCGGCTGGAGGCGCTGACCGACGATGAGGTCGCGACCGTCGTTCGGCGGGCGCTCGAAGACGAAGATCACGGTCTGGCGGGCGCCCTGGGCCCCGACGGCGGCGTCGCACTCGCAGCGGAAGCGTTCGACCACCTGGTTGGCCTGGCCGGCGGTGATGCCCGTGCGGCCCTGAACGTCCTGGAGGGCGCGGTCGCATTGGCCGAAGCCGAGGGGATCCGCGATGGGGACGGCCACATCTCGCCGAGGCTGGAGGATGTCGAGTCGGCGGCGCAACAACGCGTCCTCGCCTACGACCGTGCCGGCGACGGCCACTACGACACCGTGTCGGCGTTCATCAAGAGTCTCCGCGGCAATGACCCGGATGCCGCGCTGTACTGGCTCGCGTCGATGGTAGCCGCAGGTGAGGATCCGCGCTTCATCGCCCGGCGCTTGATCATCAGCGCCTCCGAGGACGTGGGTAACGCCGATCCGCGTGCGCTGCAGGTGGCGGTCGCCGCCGCGCAGGCGCTCGACCATGTCGGGCTCCCCGAGGCGCAGTACGCGCTCGCCCAGGCGACGACCTACATCGCGACGGCGCCGAAGTCGAACCGCTCCGGATCTGCGTATTGGGCGGCGGCCACCGACGTCGAGGCGCGCGGTTCCCTGTCCGTGCCGCTGCACCTTCGCCAGGCGCCGAACCGGCGGATGCAGCAACACGGAATCGGTGTCGGCTATCAGTACCCACACGACTTCGAGGAGGCCGACGTCGAGCAGCAGTACATGCCGGACGAGCTGACCTCACGACGTTATTACCTGCCGACCGAGCAGGGCTACGAAGCCACGATCGCCAACCGCATGGCGGCCCGGACCGAGACGCGGGCATCGGGCCGCCCGAAGCGCTCCACGACGCCGAAGCCAGAGGTGGCCCGCGGCGCTGACGACGGGCTGCTGCGCACGCGCGAGGCGAACCGCAAGAAGCTCGCCGAGACCGAGAAGCGCGACGCCGCCGACTGAAATCGACCCGCCGCGGCTGCCACGAGCCGACCGGGCTGGGCGTCACACTTCCCAGAGATCGCGGCGGAGCGTCGCGACGCAGAGAGGGACGGCGTGACGCGATCGCCCATCGCAATCGGCCGCGCCATGCTCGACCGGATCTTCCCGCGCGGCGCGCTGATCCTCTCGTTCCTGAGCTTCGTCTACTTTCTGACCGGGATCGTCCGTAATCGGGTCTTCGCCAACACGTTCGGTGCCGGTCCGGAGCTCGATGCGTACAACGCGGCGTTCCGGATCCCCGAGATCGCGCTCGATGTGCTGGTCGCGGCGGGGCTGACCGCCCCGTTCGTCCCGATCTACAGCAGCCTGCGCCACGACGACGAAGGGGCGGCGAATGACTTCGCGCGGACCGTGCTGACCGCCGCGGTGGTCGTCATCACGGTCGCCATCGTTGCGATCGCGATCGCCGCGCCCTGGCTGGCGACCCAGATCGGCGCTGGCTTTGACCAGCAAACCCGCGAGCTGTACGTGACGCTCGTCCGGATCAACTGCCTCGGGCAGGTGCTGTTTGCAGCCTCGATCTGCCTCGGCGAGGTCCTGGTCGCACACCGCCGTTTCCTGTTCTACGCGCTTGCTCCGATCCTCTATACGACCGGGATCATCGCCGGCACCGTTATCGGCGCCGGGCAATTCGGCATCGTCGCGACGGCCTGGGGTGCGGTCGCCGGCGCCGGCCTGCACCTCGGGATCCGCGCGGTCGGGACCTTGCGGACATCGTTCCGGGCCCGTCCGGCCTTCCATGTCCATACGCCGGCCTTTCGCGAGTTCGTCCGGCTGATGATCCCGCGGATGATCAGCCACCCCATCGAGCCGGCGATCTTCACGTTCTTCACAGCCCTGGCATCGACGATCGCGGTCGGCGGTGTGAGCGCGGTCAACTTCGCCCTCGACTACCAGGTCGTGCCGGTCAGCCTGATCGGCGTGTCGTTCTCGCTCGCGGTCTTCCCGTCACTGGCCGCGGCCTACGCCGCCGGCGATGGGGTCACGTTTCGCCAGATCCTTCGCCGGAACGTGGTGACGATCGGCGTTT
>Ga0184632_10000251_pt1 | contig 19466 bp, 16 predicted proteins | sample PLM31_50_b1_FD_133153 | JGI IMG/M metagenome (GOLD analysis project Ga0184632, IMG submission 133153) | Groundwater sediment microbial communities from an aquifer in East River, Colorado, USA - PLM3-1_50_b1 | ecosystem: Environmental > Terrestrial > Soil > Riparian zone | place: USA: East... | reverse complement strand
AATCATAGTAGATACGTCGCGCATCGCTCGGCTGCGTCCCACGAGATCCGACAAGTTCAGGCTGCGATTTAACTCTCGCCGCAGCATCTGGATCTCCCAAGCCAGGTTTTTGTAGTCCATTAGGTGACGGACCTTGCTCAGGAGATCTTCGAAAATAATCGGCTTAAGAATGTAATCCTGAGCCCCGAGCCTCAGAGCCTCTACTGCGCTATCCACTGATGCATACGCCGTGGTGACGATCACCAGAGTATTGGGAGACACCTCGCGGGCATGCTTCAGGACCTCGAAACCATCTGCCCCGGGCATCATTAGGTCAGTCAGGACGAGGTCAAAATCTCCCGTGTTGATGGCCTCGATAGCGGCCAGTCCATCGGCGGCTTCCTCGACTTTATAACCCTGTTGCTGGAGAAATCGCTGGATATTTCTTCTAGCAAGTTCTTGGTCTTCAGCGATGAGAATAGCCCCGCTCAAAAAAGCACTCCCCTCAGCGCCGGATACCCGGGCCAAGTATTTCGTTACGTCACTATCACTATTTGTTATCATTAGTAGGAATCTCTATTACGAGCAAGAGGCGTTCCGAATGGGAAGTCGTAGGAAAGATACGGGTTTATTGAATTTAGGAACAAAATTTTCCCACAAATGGGACAGAACAATACCTGGTTGTCTTATAATTCGGACAGGAAATATGACACGCGGCGCGTAAACGGAGAAGCTCTTTTATCCGTGTGGCAATCCAATTCTAAGGCGCCGTGAGATGGTCGACTTTCCTGGCACGCAACCGATTCTTAGTGAGTCGCCATAATGTGAAATTCCTCCCTTCAAAAATTATATACGGATAAAAAGCAATAGACACGCCAGCAAAAAAGCTCAAGCAACTTCGTCGTTTGGATATTTCGGTGTCCCATTAATGTGGCTCCAATAAGATCTTTTTTCTTGTGTTCAGGACATTGGGCTGAGAAAAAATTGTCACCACGCATGGCATGATCATTGCGGCCAAGGCTAAACATTTCATCGATGATTTTCGATATTGGCCGCTACTTAATTCAAACTGAGATGCATCGCAAATACATTTCACCTATCTTTGAAGCGACGCGCATGCGGGATTTTCTTCAGGTCGACTCTGAACGAGATCCACCGCGGCGCGATCCTCCCAACGAGCCCACGAAGCCACCGGTCAAGCCACCCGACAAATCCCGGAAGTCGCCTATCAAGGAGCCTCCAGATCCTCGTGATCCTCCACGACGCAAACATCCGCCCATAGGTGACCCGCCCCATCATCGCGAATCAAAAACGCTGCAACGTGACAGTGTGCGGCGATTCTCACTGGAGTCGAATTTTAGAATAACCTCATCCTTGTGTTTCAAACGTGACGCACGAGTGAAGTCCTGGGTTGCAAACTTACATGGCCAAACGGATTGGCACATTCGTTGCTGCCTCTTCAAAAAATCAGCAGAGAAAAAAGGAGGTGCAAAATGGCAAAATCGGCTTACAAACCAAGGAAATTTAACCTCTCCGGACTAGACGGTATTTCAGACCAAACACTTGAAGCCCATTTTTCGCTTTACGAAGGATATGTGAAGAACACGAATCTACTCAACGACCAAATCATGGAAATGATCCAAAAAGGCGAGATGGCCGGAAAAGATCCCGTTTATGCAGAGCTGACGCGACACCTTGGCTTTGAATATGGAGGCATGATCCTGCATGAATACTATTTCGAAAATCTTGCCGCAAAAAGTAAGGCCGCGCCCTCGGAACAACTAAAAGAGGCCTTCAAAAACAGTTTTGGCGGATTCGATAGATGGAAGAAAGCATTTGTTGCCGTCGGTGAGATCCGGGGCGTGGGTTGGGCGATTCTTTATCAGGATCCGGCTACAGATCGTCTTTCGAATCAGTGGGTCGCCCTGCACCAAGACGGTGTGCCTTCTGGATTTAAGCCCATACTGGTCATGGATGTTTGGGAACATGCTTTCGTCGTGGACTACACTCCTTCAGGTAGGGCGAAATACATTGAGGCGTTCTTTTCCAACGTTAATTGGGAAGTCGTCAACGAGCGACTGAAAAATCCGGTGGCCCTCAGAGCAGTAGCGTAAATTGATCGCTAGTTTTTAATGTCCCGAAAAAGGGACATCGATGCTGCCAGTGTCCCATTTATGAAATGGGCGTTCAGTCATGCTCGGCGACGAAAGGGCAGACTGCAACTTGTTTGAATTCGCAAATAAAACAACTGCTTTACTGCTCGCGCGTGAGAGAGCACGGGACTTCGTGAAAACAACTCTCGAGGTCCCGCGCTTTCAACCTTACTGGTGACATCTGTCGTCCCTGATTTTCTGAAGTTGCTTTAATTGACAGTCCCAATATTGAGACATAGGGATGCCAGTTGAATCGTCTGTGACCACTATTAGCTGACTCTCAGCAGCGAGAAAAATTCTCTGCCTTCGCGCTTTTTCATATTTTATCCCCAAGTTTAGTCTTTTCGCAGTCTAAATAATTACGCAAAAACCGCGTTCTATTGCCGTGGCTGCGATCTTCAAGAGTCAACAATTTGTCGCCAACTGCTAATTTAAAATCCGCTTTGGCGCGCAGCTTGCTCTAGCTTGAGCAAGTTCAATTGAACGAGCAGTATTGACGAGGAGGACACCATGGATTACCTAAACCGCATAGACATCAGTGGATCTGATTTCGAAGCCGATTTGTTTCGACCCGATATTCTCGCTTCGCACGAATACTGGCAAGTAAACCGCCGTAACCGCTTGCGCGAACCGGAACTCGAACTGATGCTGGCCGTGCTGGAGGATGCCTTACATTGTTACTTCACGAATGTGCAAATGCGAGGTCGAAGACAGAAAAGAATATTTACGGAAACAGAAGAGTGGTTTTTTGGCACCGAGAATGAAAGCGTCTTCACTTTTGAAAATATCTGCTCAGTGCTTGGGCTCGATCCGGACTATGTCAGGGGTGGACTTACGCTGTTCAAAAGCGCCTGTCGAACCCCCGATAAGTCCGGCGCCGCTATTGCCGCATAGACCCAAGGACTGCTAAAAGTGATTTTCGGCTAACCGGTTCCCTTCAGCCACAACGTTGCAAGCGGGGTCATGGGCCGCCAAATGCAAGGATCCGGCTGACTCAGCAGCGGCTTATCGTCTCGAGCTTTGAACCTCCTACCATCGTCGCGGGACTTCGGATGGCGAGCGCAATTTTTGCCAGGACGTCATCCAATTGATAAGGTTTCATGATCAAGCCGCTCAGTTCTCCCCTGGCTATTCTTGCTTCGATTTTCGGAGATATATATCCGGTGGCAAAAAGAACTTTTACTTCCGCGGTTTCTTTTTTCATTTTCAGAAAGACTTCCCATCCATTGAGCTTCGGTAGCCCGATGTCCAGCACTACCGCCGCGATCTCATGCTTGTGGCGCAAATAGAGTTCCACGGCTTCGGTACCATCGCTGGCGCCCAAGACACGGTTTGGGTGAGATCTCCCTTAGAAACAGCGCCGATGACCCGGGCCATCTCCGCAGTGGGACGGACCAAGTCGTCAATAAGGTTGTTGATCGCGGTGACCCTGCTCTTCCATGCCCCTTTGGCCGTTGGAACCGCGGCCCGTTGGGAGAGTTTGCCTTCCTTCCCGACCGCGCGACTTACTCGCTCGATCTCCGCTGTGCTGTCCCCCATGAGTTCGATGATATCGTTTACAGTGTCGGCGATTTTGCCGTCGATACCGGTCCAATGATCCGGCAGGCGAGCGGAGAAATCGCCCCGTTTAACGGCTGTAAGTACTTGCAAGAGATTTCTGCTATCCAGCCGGTTCTCGTTGAAGGTGGAGGCCATATTCATTGCCATAGTCCGTCTCCCGGGTGAGTAAATAGGGCGCGCCGGTCGCTGTTTTTCCGGCGCGCGACGCTACATTAACCGCTATTTCGCTGCAGGCCGCACACTATCGCAGGACATAACATAGCCGCCAAAAAGGTCGTGTCAAGGGGGTTTTACTGGATCACTTGCGGGCGGGCATAGTCAATCGCGACGAAATCAGTCCCTCGAGGTAGGTAACATCCACAGGCTTTCTGAGCACGAGATCGAACTTGTCGCCCCGGCTATCTTTCTCGATTTCGTGTTCCGCATAGCCCGTGAGCGCTATAAACCTGGTGTTTCCCAGCCCATCCATCATTTTGAGCTCTCTTAAAACCTCGTAACCGTCGAGGTCAGGGAGCTTGATGTCCAAAAGCACAACATCCGGCTTGAAATCCCGCGCTATCGTTAGAGCGGACTGACCCGTCGAGGCGATTTGAACTTCATGGCCGGCCATTTGTAACAGCTGGCATGTGGACTTGGCCGCGAGCTCGCTATCATCGACGAGCAATATTTTTGACGAGGCTCGCTTCGAGGCGGGCGCCAGCTGCGCGCTCCGTTCCGTTTCCGTAACTGGCTCCGCAGAGCCGTTTGTATAGCGGTCGACAAGCTCGATTAAGGCGCGGTAATCAATCGGCTTCTTCAAGTAGCCGTCACACCCGGCCGCCAGGCACTTGTCCCGGTCCCAGGTCATCGCCGCTGCAGTTAAAGCGATGATCGGCATCGTAAAGCCGCCCGCGCGGAGTCTTCGCGTCGTTTCATAACCGTCGAGAGCCGGCATGTGCATGTCCATGATCACAATGTCCATCGGCTGATCGCTTTGCTCGGCTTGTTGAATTGCCTCGATGGCGGCTTTTCCGTCCGCAACCGCAATCACCTTGCCTCCCGCTTCTTCAAGGAAGTGTCGAAGCAGATATCGAATCTCAGGTCTGTCCTCGGCGACAAGAACGCGACAGTTGAGCCGCAGGTCCGGGACATGGACTGTTGCCGGCGGCTCGATCGTCATAGGCTTGGTCACAACCGCCTGAACCGGGCCGACCGGAATGGATATACGGAAAGTGCTCCCATCATCCTCTTTGCTGGTGAAAGAGATGCTCCCTCCCATCATGCCCGCCAGACGCTTCGCGATGGCCAGTCCTAAGCCCGAACCGCCGTATTTGCGCGTAGCCGAAGTATCGGCTTGCGTAAAGGGCTGAAACAATTGATCCTGCATTGCCCTCGAAATACCGATGCCTGTGTCCGCGACTTCAATTTGCAGCATCGACTCATCGGCAAGAAATCGCGCCACGATCTGAACGCTGCCTCGTTCGGTAAACTTGATCCCATTGCTGACTAGATTGATGATCATCTGGCGCAGCCGGGTGCGATCGCTCTCGATGGTTTGTGGAATAGCGCCATCATATCGTAGCATCAACGGCAGTCGCTTTTCCTGCGCTCGCACGGACATAATGGACTGCACCTCGTTGAGCAAAGTAGGAAGAGAGACAGGCTCTTTTTTCAGCGACAATTGTCCCGCTTCGATTCTGGAGAGGTCCAAGATGTCGTTGATTAGCTCGAGCAGATAGTTGCCGCTCTGCTTGATCGTCCGCACGCATTCGATGTCACCGTAATTCTTGAGGTTGCTCAGCAGAATGTCCGCGTACCCCAGGATGCTGGTCATCGGACTGCGGATTTCATGACTCACGTTCGCTAAAAATTCATCCTTGCGCCGATCTGCTTCCCTGAGCGACTCTTCCGCTTGCTTGTGCATCGTCACATCGATGCATGTCCCCACGTAACCGGCGAATGTGCCGCCGGAGCCAAAAAGTGGAATGCCGTTGTCCAATACCCAGCGATATTCCCCATCGTGTCGACGCATTCTATACCACATCGTAAAAGACAGCCGCGCATCGAACTCGCGATGGTAAATATCTAAACGCTCCTCTAAATCATTCGGATGGACGTTCTCTGCCCAGCCGTTGCCGATTTCCTGCTCCATCGTGCGCCCAACGAAGTCCAGCCAGCGCTTGTTAAACCAGGTATAGAGCTTGTCCGGACCGCTGATCCAAATCATCACCGGCGCCGTGTTCGCCAGTGTCCTAAACCGCTCCTCGCTGTCGCGCAATGCCGACTCGCGCGCTTTCAATCGCGCCGCCGATTCGCGAAAGGCGACATTGACTTCGTCCACCTCGGTAACACCCGTCGCGAACACGGTTTCTACGTTTTCGCCGCTCTCCAACGCGCGCGCCGATCGTTCCAGAGCTGAGATCGGCCGCGCAATCCGCCGGCCGAATACAATGACGAGAGCAATCGCCAGAATCGCGGTCGCGCCAGCTCCGGCGGCCAATGTCATGGCCAAGCGCCAAAGGACCTGTTCAACGCTTTCTTGAGGCACTTCAGTTGCAACCGTCCAGTCCGAGAGTTTCGAGCGGCTGTGCGCAGAGTAAAACCGTTGTCCTTCCAAACTGGCGCCGCGATACGCGCCCTCCGATGTTTTGCGCGAATTCTCATACAGCGCCGTTGCCGGTCGTCCGCCAACCCACTGGTCATTGTTGAGCGTCCGTGCGATGACGATGCCGTCCTGGTCTAGCAGTGTTATCATCGCATCCCGCGTGATCGGGTAGCGAGAAAGAAATTTGAGCCAGCTCGACTGTTGGATTACTGCGATGAGGATATAACGGACGAACCCATCGTGCTTTACCGGAACCAGTACCGGGGTTCCATATTGTCCACTAATCGCACCCTTGGTAAGTCGCGACACGGCGGGTCGGCCTGATTTCATGACTGTCGCGATAGCCGCCGTGTCGACCGGGATCGCAGGCAAGGGCGCGCCGAAAGGAACGCCGAGGTTAACGAGTTGGCGTCCCGAAGGATCTACTAAAGCCACTGTGGCCCAGGTTGGTTTCTCTGCTCGCACGCGCATAGCCTGGTCATAGAACCCTTTGAGATCGGGCGATACAAGGTAGTATGATTGCGTCAGCGCCTTGAGCGTACTGATGTCGCCGTCGAGCTCCGCGTCAAGCGCAACCGATAGAGCGCGAACGCGCTCTAAAAATCGCTGCTCGAAAGCGAGCCGCTGCTGTCGCCAGAACACCACGGTTACGACTGCACAGAATGCCAGGACGGGAAGCGTCGCTCCAAGAACCAGAATGATAAGGTGAGAACGAATTCTCATATTTTAATCTCGGGTCGAGAATACACCTGCCACGCGATTGCAATTTTCAATTCAACCAAGGGCCAGATGAGTCAACCCGCGTGACAAGTTCGCAGGCAAACCTCTCTTGTTTATGTTGACACGAATACCGCTCGGATCAAGTGGAAATGACGGGAAGGAATAGGAATAAATGCTAACTGAAAAAGAAACCTTCGAGGGGTCGGAGATTGGTCGCGGGCATCCGCGGTTTTTCTTGAAATCTAGTTTCCTGTCCCAGAAACGACACGAGGTGGATGCCGATTAATCTTTAAGAGGCGGGGCGTCTGATATGCAACTGGGCTCATCAAGCACAACGGGTAGCCGTGAAATGCATTTACAAATTGCCGCGAGCGGAGGGCTCTTCTATAGATAGCGGTATCGATATTCTGAATGTGGCGCCTTTACCCGGCTCGCTGACACATTCAATCGTCCCTCGATGCTCGCTTACGATCTGCTGCACAATTGGCAGTCCCAAACCGGTACCATCGGCTTTGGTAGTTTTGAACAGCTGAAAGACATCGATCCCATCCGGTATACCGGTTCCGGTGTCGCTGATTTCCAAGATCACTTGATCATCCAGCTTATAAGCTTTGAAAGTCAGCACGCCGCCGCCAGGCATAGCCTCAACGGCGTTCTTACAAAGATTTAAGACAACCTGCTTGATCCTTTCTTTATCGGCGCGAATCAAAGGGAGGTCTTCACTGAACTGAACGTCAACTTTTATTCCTGAATCTGTATACGAGCGCATGTTAGGGGTGAGAATCTCTTGAACCGCGCGACGCAGATCCGTGGCCTCAATATTCAGATGCAGCGGGCGGGCAAAGGAACGGTAATCCTTAAGCAATGAGCTTAGTCGCTGAACTTCTTGAGCCGCCGCCTGTAGCGTCTCAAGTATGACTGGGTCAGGCGTATCGTTCTTCTTCAGTATCGTCTCAGCGAGTTGAAGCGATGTAGAGAGTCCATTCAGCGGATTACCAATCTCATGGGCAAAAACCGCAGCCGTCGTGCCCAGCATTGCGAGTCGCTCGCTCTGGCGCAGTCTTTCCTCGGTTACTTTGCGCTCCGAAATATCGCGAACCACCTTCGTAAAACCATACAGATTTCCCGCGCTGTCATGGAGCGCTGTAATCAGCACACTAGACCAGAACTCCGAACCGTCCTTGCGCACGCGCAAATTTTCTTCTTCGTATTGTCCTTCCCTCGCGGCTATTTCAAGCGCTCTCCTAGGTCTGCCCGCCAGTCTGTCTTGGAGCCTGTAAAAGCACGAGAAATGTTTACCGATGATCTCTCGAGCTGAATAACCCTTGATACGCTCGGCGCCCGCGTTCCACGTGATTATTATACCCGTCGGATCCAGCATATAGATCGCATAGTCCCGGACCCCTTGCACCAACAAGCGAAATCGTTCCTCACTCTGCTTGAGTTTTTCTATGACGATTTCTCGGTCGGTTACCTCCTTTTGCAATTCCAGATGGGAATTTTCCATTGGCGCCTTTGTACTTGCCGACTGCCCAAACGCAGGAACTAGGGTAGGGGTTTCAACGCTGACGAGCAGATCATCCATAGAGATAGGCTTTTCGTGGTAAAGGGCGCCTACCGCTTGCGCTTCCGCCCGGATCTCGTCGGAGCCGAACGCCGTCAGCAGAATAAGGCGTTTGCCTGGATGCATCTGGGAATGATGTCTCAAAACATCCATACCATTGATGCGCCCCGGTAGCCGGAGATCGGAAATCACCACATCAAAATCTACCTGTGACATCAGTTCCACGGCGGCATGCCCCGTATCGGTTTGAATGACGTTATGCGCTGACTGCTCTAAATAGATTGCGAGATTTCGGCGCGAAAGTGGATCGTCTTCAACGAGGAGTACATTGCATGCCATAGTTTCTTGTATATCAAACTGCTCGGCCGGGGTCGAGATGGTAACTGTTATAGCGGGTCTTCGCGGTCTTCTATGGATACTTTCCGGGTCCGGTCTAGCTAGTGTCCTGACCCAGAAGTTCGTTACACAATTCAGTCGTCATTCCGGGCAAGCGGGCGATAGCTCGCGCGACCCGGAATCCAGGAAAATCGAAGGCTTTTGGATTCCCGCTGGAGCTTGTCCTGAGCCCTGCCGAAGGGCGGGAATGACGGTGATGAGGCCACCGACTTCTTTAGCGAACTTCTGGGACACCAGTCTAGACTAGCCACCCCAGTACAATTGGTACGATAATTGCTCAACCTACTACGTGAACAACTTCTTGCTTATATCTCAATAGAGCATGAAGGAGCGCGTAAAAAAATAGAAAGGAGTCATCATGGCTAAATACGGGAAAAAGGCGCAACAGAAAGTTAAAAGGGCTATGCATGAGCGCAAGAGAGGAACCTTGAAGAGCGGGCGGTCCGGCAAAAAGGTGACGAGCCGAAAACAAGCGATTGCGATCGGCCTTTCAGAGGCTCGTCGTGCCGGCGGCAAGGTTCCGCGCAAGAAATCTAGCAGCAAATAGCGCCGTGCATTGTTTCTCTTCTCGCGCAATGTATGGCGCAGTGCGCTCATCACCCGGGAACCAGAAACTCAACAGTATAGCGATTGGCCCGCACATCGATAATCGCCGGCGAGGGCGGAACGGTTGAATCTTTTTCCGGCCAGGCCTGGTCGTCAATATGGGTGGAAAAACCGTCCCATTCGATCTGCAGGTGCCGCCCTTTGCGGATAGTCCAACCCGGTCGAAATAGCTCGTTTTCTGTCAAATCGGATAGGTACCTGCCCAACTGATCTTTCTCGCCGTCCGAAACAGATACGATATCGAGAAAACCATCGGCGGGGTCGGCGCCTGGGGCGAGATGCAGGTTCGGGCCAATATATTTAATATTCAGAGCTTCTAATAGAATGTATGCGCCCGATACATCCCGTCCGTCGAGCGTAAGCTTGAGGTTTTTGGCCGGATAGTCGCGTAACCGTTCTTTCAATATTTCTAAAATCGACGTAATCTTAATCTGAGTGTTGTCGAGATGAGTAAGATCGACGTTGTCCGTGGCGTGGAGCCGCGACATCGTTTCGCTGAAAAGACCGATGCCAAAGCCTTCAATGAAACACATCGAGCCCCACGGGCCGTTGGCTTCTCCGACATCGAATTGCATGCGCCGCGAGGAAGTCCATTCGGCAACTAGCTCTTCAATGGCTCGGTTCATTATTCCAAGTGTTGTAGCGATGTTGTTGGCCGTACCCATCGGGAGGATGGCGATTGCCGAACCTTTCCCGATAAGGTTCTTAGCAACCTTACCCACCGTGCCGTCGCCGCCGGCCACGACTACGAGTTCGCCGGGGTCTTCGAGGGCCTTGTCTAAATCATTATCTTTGGTTGATCGGCGGAAAACCGTATGTCCTGCTTTACGGATTAGGCCAATGAGATCGTCTTCGGAGGGCTGCTGATTGCTGCCGGCGTTTGGGTTATATATCAGGGTTACTCTCATGTGTTTCGCCCTCTTTGATGCTGAAGATTAGCTGAGCGCAAGTGCCCATGTTACCATTGCCTAAAGAAAGTTCTAGGTGGATTAAGGAGGGCGTCGATGCGACTGTTGATTGCCAATGATGACGGCATCTATAGCCCCGGCATTGCAGCGCTGGCGGAAGTAGCCGCGAAATTCGGGGACGTTCGTATTGTGGCTCCCGATATTGAGCGATCGTCGGCCGGACACTCCATCACTTCCTCTCTGCCGCTTTCGTATAAGCGAACGCCGATCAAAGAATTTGAAGCATATCGCGTCAATGGCACGCCGGCAGATTGTGTCGCGCTCGGAGCCCATAACTGGGAAAAGGTAGACGTGGTGCTTTCGGGGATCAATTTAGGCAGTAATTTGGGAAACTCCATGTGGCATTCAGGCACTTTGGCGGCCGCCAAGCAGGCGGTTCTCTTGGGATTGCGTGGCGTCGCTCTTAGCGCTCCGGTTACCCATGATGAACCTGACTTCCAACTTCTTAAACCGTCACTCGAGAAGGTTTTAGAACTGCTTCTGCATGACCCGGAATTGCCGCTCGTCAATGTCAACTTCCCGGACGGAAATCCGAAGGGATTGCGCTGGACGCGCCAATCGGTGCGGCACTATAACGGCAGAGTCGTGCCGGGCGAAGACCCGATGGGAAGAAAGCACTTTTGGTTTACGGTTATTCCGATGGAGCAAGCGGAGGAGGGGACGGACCGCTGGGCGGTCGAACAAGGCTACGTCTCAATGACGCCGCTGCGCCTCGATCTAACGAATGAGAAAGAGCTGGCCCGCGCGCAGTTGAAGCATCCGCTCGATTGACCACAGCTCAATTCGATGATCCGTATGGCGATTTTGTTAAGGTCAGCCTTTATCTTTATCTTACTCCCGGAATCCGAATAATTTCATTGGTACACACCCGCCGCTGGGTGTCCCAAAACTAATAAAGAGCCCCTATCGTGCTCCAGGAGTGAGACGATTTTTGCTAAATCAGCTAAATGTATTGATTTATTCATCTCTGGCTGCAGTTGGTATGTGGTTTGCTCACATAAGAACACAAGATTAACGCTCAGTATAAAGGAATGAACATGGACGCTTTAGAGTTTTTGAAACACGACCACCAAACGATCAGAGAATTATTGGAGCAAGCAGAGTCAACTAAAGACGGCACAAAACAAAAGGAAATTTTCCAGCGGGCCCAAAGAGCGTTAGAAATCCATGCGCGGAACGAGGAAGCGATTTTTAATTCCTCCTTGAAGGCACAATCTATGGATATATTCCTCGACTCTTGCGGCGAAGATGTACAAATGAAGACTGTGCTCCGTGAAATGGAGGACCTGGTCTTCAAGCTCAATGTTCTCAAGAACGAAGTTGAGCGCCATGCCGATAATGAAGAAGACGAGTCTGTCCCACAAGTGCGCAACTTGGACGAGGCTGGTCTAGAAAAATTGGGAAATCAAAACCGGTATTCAAGTTACAATCGGAAAGCGTTTTCGAATTGGTAAAAATACAAACACGATGACTCGCGCAAAGCATGTCCTGAGCCCTTCGGTTTCGCTCAGGATAAACTCCGCCGAAGGGACGCAAAGGCCGCCAAGGTGACGGGCCGAGGGCCGTCATCCCGAGCGAATGCGAGGGATCTAAGAAAGATTTCTCCCTTTAGTCGAAATGACAAAGAATCTTTCTTTGCGAGCTTGGCGTCTTGGCGGGATAAATATTCTTGAATTGATTCTGTTAAATATTAAAACGTTAGGGTCTAACCTGCATAGCCAACCTCTTTCATCATCGCCTTAGTTACAGATTGTCGTGTCTCCATGAAATCTGCCCATGGATCACGCTTCAGACGCTTCAAGCGCGCGGGTACGTTCTTCACATTGAAATGATCAAAGCGTAAATCCCGCGCTGTTTCCGTCCACTCAATCGGGGTCGAAACCGGCGCGTTGGCTTTAGCACGTAGCGAATAAGGCGCGACCGCTGTGGCACCTTCGGCATTACGCAAATAATCGATGAATATCTTCCCATGCCGGGGGACTTTAAGAAGCTTGGCGGTGAATCGATCCGGAAATGTTCGCGCGAATAAGTCGGCGATGGCTTTGCTAAAGCCCTTAATCTGAGCCCACGGCACAGAGGGTTTAATGGGAACAACCACATGCAAGCCTTTCCCGCCGGTCGTCTTTAGAAACCCGCGCAGGTCGAGCCTGTCGAGCAGGGTTTTTAAAACATTCACTGCTTCGATGATCTCTTTCCAGCCAAGTGCCTCGTCAGGATCGAAGTCAAAAACGATGCGATCAGGAAACCCCAGTTTCGGTTTGCGGGAGCCCCATGGGTGCAGTTCCAAAGTTCCCATCTGTAATAAGGCGACCACCGCACTCACCGAGTTGGCCATCATGTATAAGGCGGGGCCATCGCTATCCTGAACCGTTACCCGTTCGATAACCTCAGCAACGCCGTCGCCGGCATGCTTTTGGTAGAAACATTTCTTGTTCCAGCCGTTGGGGCATCTCACTAACGTCAATGGGCGATCGCGCAGATGCGGGACGATCCAATCGCCGATCGATTGGTAAAAGAGCGCAAGATCGCGTTTTGAAATTCCGGCTTCCGGATAAAGCAGTTTATTGGGGTTAGTAAGTTTGATCCCGGCAATAGTGTCCATATTGCGCTTTCCTGAAACAGTCCTGGTGGGCTTTCGTGGCGACGTGCCCGGTGGCTGAGAATTGACCGGCGTGGGGGCGGCGGAGGAGTCTTCACGCACTACGTCGCGCGCGCGCTTATCTTCACGCAGGCCCTGGAAGGAAGCGTGACGCAGGGTGCCGTCTTGAGTCCACTCGGTGAACGTCACCTCGGCGACCAGCTCAGGCTTCACCCAATGTGCACGCCGCGCCTCGGCCCCGCGCGGTGGGTTTACGAATGCGGGCTTATCCTGAACCAATCCCTCAAGGGTGCCCCTCAGCTTCACAAGAAGGGCGTCATTGAATCCTGTACCTACCTTGCCTGAATAACGCAGACTGCCCTCGGCGTCATAGACTCCCAATAATAGAGCACCAAACCCTTGCCGCGAACCCTCGGGATCGGTGAATCCGCCGATGACCATTTCCTGGCGCCGAAGGCACTTTACCTTGAGCCATGTACGCCCCCGGGTGCCTTCGTAGGTTGAATCCAAGCGCTTCGAAATGATTCCCTCGAGGCCAAGCTTGCAGGCCTCAGCAAGAACTTCCACACCGGGCACGTCGAAATGGTCGCTATAGCGAATGGTGCCGGCGGTGGGTACTACACGCTTCAGCAGCGCCTTCCGTTCCCCTAAAGTGACACCGCGTAAGTCGTAACCGTTTAGGTACAATAAGTCGAAAACGCAGTAGGTCACTTCGCCGGTGCCCGTGGAGAGCGCATTCTGAAGTACCTGGAAGCTACTGCGCCCTTTCGCATCCATCATGACAACTTCGCCATCTATCCATCCAGATTGTATAGGCAGACCCGATACCGCCCTCTGTATGGTCGGAAAGCTGGCAGTCCACTCCTTGCGATTGCGCGAGTAGATTCGAACCGCTCCAGCGTCCACCCGGCAAAGCATTCGATAGCCGTCATACTTGATCTCATGAACCCAACCTTCGCCTGCGGGCGCGGCTTTGGCCAACGTCGCCAGCTGAACGTCGACAAAATCCGGCAGAGCGGCCGCCTTTCGCGCTCCGGCTATCTTCGTTAGATCAATCTTCGTGCTCTTCGTTTTTTTAACTGCGCCACTCTTGACGTTTTCTGCAACTGATTTATTGGAATGCCAGACCCGCTCGGCATCAGCCGCGATTTGTTGCAGGCTGCGCTGCGTCGTCACGCTATCGGGCCGGCTGTCGACAACGCGCGCCTCCGGCCCTGTGCGCGCATACTCATCCTCCTCTTTGAACAATAACCATGCCCTGTCGCCGCCGTACTTGCCACCGTGACTCTTTACCAGCATCCAACCGCCTTGAAGTTTTTCTCCCTTGAGCTCGAACTTGAGTTTCCCGTTTCGGTAACCCGCAACAGGATCCTCTTTCGGTATCCATATCCCGTGATCCCACAGCATCACGGTGCCTGCGCCATATTGCTTTGGCGGAATGATGCCCTCGAACCCGCCGTATTCAATGGGGTGATCTTCGACGTGGACCGCAAGCCGTTTGTCATTCGGATCTAAACTGGGGCCTTTCGGGACCGCCCAACTCAGCAATACGCCGTTAAGCTCCAATCGGAAGTCGTAATGCAAACGGCGGGCGGCGTGTTTCTGAACCACGAATGTGAGCTCGCCGCTATTCTGCTTGACGACCTTGCCTTTTGGTTCGGGGGTGTTCTTGAAATTACGTTTCTTACGATAAAGTTCTAGCGCCATGGGGAACCAAGTCCTTCGCGAAACGTTTTCTCAATCCGGCGATTTTAGGCGTGAGCGATGTTGCCCGTCGCTGACCGGACGGGAGCACGGCAGGTACGAACTGACCGACATCTAATTTACCGTCAATTGAATCGTTTTGTTAGCAGTGCGTAGATCAGTCAGTGTTTTCTCGAGTTCCACAACATTGACCGGCTTAATCATATGAAAATCAAAACCCGCTTCGAGCGAGCGGCGTCGGTCTTCCTCCTGGCCGTAGCCGGTCACGGCGATCAGCAAGGTGTTCTTACCCCAGGGTTGCGCACGGATGCGCTGCGCGACCTCATATCCGTCCAGCTTGGGTAAGCCGATGTCCAAGAGTATTACGTCCGGGCGGAATGTCCTGGCGACTTCTACGCCTTCAAACCCGTTGAAGGCCGTGGCGATCTCATGGCCCATCAGCCGCAGCAACATCGCCATGCTTTTGGAACTGAGGCTATTGTCGTCCACGATGAGGATTCGGCACTTTTCGGCATGAGGAGCTTCCACGCGGTCGTCGTTTGCCGGATGCAATCCCGGCGATGGTTGGGTGATGACGACCGGCAGGCGGACCACGAACTCGCTCCCCTTGCCGGGGCCGTCGCTGTGGGCGTCGATTCTGCCACCGTGCATTCCCACCAAACCCTTGACCAGCGACAGCCCGATGCCCAATCCGCCTTGCGATCTATCGAATGCCGTGTCCACCTGCGCGAACATCTCGAAAATGCGCGGCAGGTGCTCGGCGGGGATACCGATCCCCCTATCCGTGACACTCACCAAAACCGCATCCCTCTGCGTCTCGGCGGTGAGTGCGATGTGTCCACCTGCTGCACTGTATTTCGCCGCATTATTCAGCAAGTTCGAAAACACTTGGGCAATCCGGATCGGGTCAGCGTCCAACAGCACGGGCGCGGGCGGCAAGGTGACGGTCAGTTTGTGACCCTGCTCGTCGATCAGCGGGCGACTCGTTTCCACGGCGCTCTGCACCACCGCCGCCAGTTCCACCCACTCCTTGCGAAGTTGCAGTTTGCCTGTCGTGATCCGGCTGGCATCGAGCAAGTCATCCACGAGCCGCACCATTTGGTTTAACGCCTGATCCATCATGGACCGGGTGTTCTCGGCCACGACCGAATGGCTTCCGGCCAGCTGGAGGACTTTCAGTCCGTTGCGGATCGGGACCAGCGGATTGCGAAGTTCGTGGGCCAGCGTCGCGAGGAATTCGTCCTTTTTCTTATCGGTATCCTTCAATGCTTTTTCCACTCGCCGCCGCTCGGTCACATCGTGAAAGACCATCACCGCGCCAGAAATGTTTCCAGTGGCGTCTCTGATTGGAGCCGCGCTGTCTTCAATGCTTCTTTCCGCTCCGTCTCTAGCAATCAAGGCGGTGTGATTGGCCAGGCCGACGACAATTCCTTCCCGCAAGACTTTGTCCACCGGATTTTTCGCCGGCTGGGGAGTTTCTTCATTGATGATGTTGAAAATTTTTTCCAAAGGCTGGCCGGACGCCTCGTCGGTTTTCCACCCGGTCATCATTTCGGCGACCGGATTGAGAAAAGTAACTTTCCCTTGAGTATCGGTCGTGATCACTGCGTCGCCGATGCTGGAGAGCGTGACTTGATACCATTCGCGCTGTTGCCGCAATTCCTCTTCCGCCCGTTTGCGCTCGGTGATATCTCGAAAGCTCCAGACCCGGCCGACGTTCCGCCCTTCGACGGACTGGACCTTTGTAAATCGCTCGAACACTCTACCATCGGCCAGCTCCAGCAAATCAAAACTTTCCGGCGGCGAAGAGTCATAAATCTCTTCGATTCTGGCACGAAATGTCTCGGGTTCCTTAAATTGTAAACCGGTAACCTCGAGCAGTTTTCGGTGTTGCCTCGTGTCCATGAGCTCCCGCGGCAGTCGCCACATGTCCACGAAGTTCTGGTTGAAGCCCGTGATTTCGCCGTGTGCGTTCGTCACCAGGATCCCGTTGGTCGTAGATTCCAGAGTCGCGCGCATCATCGCCAGAGAATGGGCGAGTTCCGCGGTCTTCTGCTCCAACGCCTCCTTCGCCTCGATGAGTTCCCGCTCGGCGCGCTGGCGCGCGAGGAGAATGCTCTTGGCGTTCTGTAAGGCAACAGAGCGCAGCAGTTCTTCTTCGGTATCGTCGGTTGCCATTACCGTCCGATTATTTCCGCCGCCAGCGCCGTGCCGAGCACTCGCGCGCGGATCTTTTCAAAGGCTGTGTCTCGGGTCGTTGAAGTGTCATCGCTGAAAGGCGAGAACCCGCAGTCGTCCGTGGTGCCCAGTTGCTCGACCGGAATGTACTGCGCAGCCTCAAGGATTCGGTCTCGAACTTCTTCCGCAGTCTCAATGTGCGGGTCGATGGGAGCGACGACGCCGATGAAAATCCGCTGATCGGGTTTCATGTAATGACGGATGATTTTCAAAATACGGACGCGGTCCGTTTCGCCCGCCATTGCAATGTAAAAATTCCCCGCCTTCAGCTCGAACAAGCTGGGCAACAGTTCGGCGTAATCGACCTCCGCGCTGTGGGTCGAGTCGCGGTCCCCGCCCGGGCAGGTATGCACGCCGATGCGCTTTTGGTCTTCCGCGGAGAATCGCGACAACGCGAGGTTGTTCAGATCGATGAAGCTGTGGAGGAGATTTCCGGAGGGATCGATCTTGATCGCCAGCCGTCCCTCCGTAAAGTCGATTTGTACCTTGTGCGCGCCCTTTTTTAGACAGCGGCGAATCTCGGTCTCGTGCTCGCGCAGTAGATCGTCGATGAACTCCTCGCGCGAATAACCGGGAATTTCTTCGTCCGGATACATGAGGCTCAAGGCGGAGGGCGAAATGACCGCCTGTTTCACCGGCGCGTGCGCGTAACCCATGGCAACGTCCAGATATTGGTCAGCATACCGTTTGTAACGAAATGGCCCGGCGGTGAGTCGATGCATGCGGCGGATATGGCCGGCGCTGAAAGGGATTTTGAAGCCGTCCGGCGCGACGTTCGGTAGCCCATGAACGGAATAGGTCCAGAAATTGTGGTATTTTCGCTGCTCGCCGTCGGTAATAACCGGTGAGCCTGTGGCCTCGAAGCGCTCGATGGTGTCTCGAATCGCTTCATCATAAAGCGGCTCCAACTTCGGATCTCCGTCCCCCCCTAACGCAGCGACCGCCTCAATGAGTTGAAGAGGTCGCGGGATACTGCCAATTGGCTCGGTGGGAATTGTCATAAATATTACGCGTTAAAAATGAATCTATAGCAGTTGGCCTAACGTAGGCAAGTATACATAAGCGTTTCGTCGACGCATGGCGTGTTTTTTTGCCGCTCCACTCATCTGTTCGGTGGCTCTCCCTAGTTTACGGCAGAAAAGAATAAGGGCTGGTCGCCCGAGTTCCTGAAAAAGAATTGTCCCAAACTTGGGACGCGCGGCTCACCGAGCTCCCGAAATTGGGACACCGAATTCTAAAAGGGCTGGTTGCAAAGAATTTCCACAACGGCATGGCAATTGCCTCTGTAGCTGGTATGAACTGCGGCACTAAAAAATTTAGGAGGTATCCAATGAAAAAATTAGTTGCCTTGATATTTTTAGCAAGCATGACTCAGAGTTGTGCGTTTCTCGGCGGCGCGGCAGTCGGCGCGCTCGGCACCGGCGCCGGATATGAAATCAATAACAAGTCGCAAATGGACAAGCTTGAAGACGACTACAAGAAAGAGCGCATCTCCCGTCGGGAATACGAAGATCGCAAGAAACAGATCGAATCCGGCTCGATTATTTATTAACAGCGTCAACGTGCGGGAAACTACCATGAAAAGGCCGCCGCCATGAGACCGCTGTTGCCGCTTGCCGGTTCACTGGTTTGCCTGACGATTGCGGGTTGTGTCGTCTCAGAAAGCACCCCAACCCGAAGAGACGACACACCCCAGCAACCTAACGTGCGGCGGGTGGACCAACGGGAAGCTCAACGCCTCTACTCAATCATGACCCCGCTGCTGCGCGTGATGGACCACCCGAAAAGCCCCAAAGAGGTTCAGATTGGCATCATGGATACGCCGGAAATCAACGCCGCCAATGCCGGCGGCGGCGAATTTTATGTGACCACGGGCCTCTTGGCAAAAGCTAGCGATGAACAATTGCGCGGGGTTCTCGCCCACGAAATTGCCCACGATGATTTAGGTCATGTGGCAAAGCTGGAAATGCTGGGCACCGGCGTAAATCTTGGGGTGGTTCTCCTCGAACAATTGATTCCAGGCAGCAGCGCGCTGACACCCATCGCGGGAAGTTTGATAACTCGCGGATATAGTCGCTCGGAAGAATTCGCCGCCGATCGCCATGGCGTCGAGCTACTGCGTCGGGCGGGATACCCTAAGGAAGTGATGATCAACGCTTTAAACTGGATCTCACGAACACCGGGCGGCGAGAGCGGTGGGGGATTTTTGTCTACGCATCCCGCGACGGCCGATCGTATTCAAGAGTTACAAAGAATGACTTGAAGATCTTTCGTAAAAGGAGGTGAGTTAAATGTTAAACTGGGCGGTTACTTTTCTCGTTATTGGGCTGATCGCCGGCTTGCTCGGCTTTTTCGGGATTGCCGGAGCGGCAACTCAAATCGCATGGATCCTATT
>Ga0184632_10000250_pt1 | contig 19514 bp, 16 predicted proteins | sample PLM31_50_b1_FD_133153 | JGI IMG/M metagenome (GOLD analysis project Ga0184632, IMG submission 133153) | Groundwater sediment microbial communities from an aquifer in East River, Colorado, USA - PLM3-1_50_b1 | ecosystem: Environmental > Terrestrial > Soil > Riparian zone | place: USA: East... | reverse complement strand
GGGGCGAGCAAGGCGTTCGTCGAGTCCGTCACGCAGACCGTGCGCCTGATCCGTTCGAAGGGAGTCGGCGTCTTCGTCGTGACACAGACGCCGCAGGACATTCCGGCGGACGTCCTCGGCCAACTCGGAAATCGCGTGCAGCACGCCCTGCGCGCGTTCACTCCCGACGACGCGAAGGCGCTCCGGGCGAGCGTCCGGACGTATCCGAGGTCGGACTTCTACGACCTCGAGGAACTGCTCACCCAGCTCGGTACCGGCGAGGCCGCGGTCACGATCCTGTCCGAGTCGGGCGTCCCGACACCGGTCGTCCATACGCGAATGCGCCCGCCGCACGCTCGAATGGGGCCCGCGGACGACGTCGAAGGCGCCTCGAAGAGCTCGCCTCTCTATCCGAAGTACGGCACGCGGCTCGACAGTCAGAGCGCGCGTGAAATGCTCGCGACGCGGCTCGAGCAACCCGCTCCAGGAGCCCCGAGCCCGCAGCCGAGTCCCCGCCCGAAGAAAGCGGCCGAGGCGACCGGCGGCGGCGCGGACGCGATCGGCGACTTTCTCGAGTCCTCCAGCGGCCGCGCGCTGACGCGCGAGGTCGTGCGCGGGGTCTTCGGGATGCTCAAGAGGTCGCTCTAGAGTGGTCCTCGCCGCGTTTCTCGTGGGTCTCGCGCTCGTGGTCGGTGCGACAGTCTTCGTGGCCGTGCGCGCGCTCGCGCTCTGGCGCGACGCGAAAGGCACGGGCGGAAGGATTTCGGACGAGTTGTCGCTGTTCGACGAGCGGGCGGCCCGGACCGAGCGCCTGCTGGCCGACGCCGAGACGGCGAGCGAAGAGCTCGACGCCGCGCTCGAACGGCTTCGCGTCTCGCGGGCTCGCCTCGACGTGCTCCTGGCCTCGCTCGAAGCAGCCCGGCGGCGAACGCGTTGGTTGCGGGTGCTCCTGCCGCTGCGATGATCCGCGTCGCAGCGGTCGACCTCGGGACGAACTCGACCCGGCTCCTGATCGCCGACGTCGAGGGAGAACAACTCTCGGAGATCGAGAGGCGGCTCACGATCACGAGGCTGGGCGAGGGCGTCGACAGCCGCCGGCGCCTCCTCCCCCTTCCGATCGCGCGCGTGCGCAACTGCCTCTCGGACTACCGGCGGGAGATCGAATCACACGGGATCGATCGAACGCTCGCCATCGCCACGAGCGCCGTGCGAGACGCGGAGAACGGCGAGGCGTTCCTCGGCGAGATCGAGTGGAGCTACGGCTTCACTACGCGGTTGCTGGACGGCGCGGCCGAGGCGGCGATGATGGCCCGCGGGGTCGCGGCCGGGCGGCCCGCGCTCGACGACACCCTGCTCGTGGACATCGGCGGCGGCTCGACCGAGCTGGTGGCATGCACGCGTGGCGAGGTCTCCAGCTCGACGAGCATCGACGTCGGATGCGTGCGCGTCACCGAGCGCTTCCTGGTATCGGACCCGCCGACACCGGAGGAGCTCGTGGCGGCAGCCGCCGCGGTGAGGGCGCTCCTCCCCGGCTCGAACGCCACGAGCGCGATCGGGGTCGCCGGCACGATCACGACCCTGGCCGCGCTCGATCTCGGCCTCGACGAGTACGACCCAGAGCGCACGCACGGTCACCGCATCGCGCGGGCCGCCGTCGCGGAGCAGCTCGACCGGCTCGCAGGCATGACGCTCGCGGAGCGGCTCGAGGTGCCGGGAATCGAGCCGGGGCGCGCACCCGTCATCGTCGCCGGCCTCGCGATCCTGCGTGAGATCCTCGACACGTACGGACTCGACGAGATCGAGGCCTCGGAGCGAGACATCCTCCACGGCGCCGCACTCGCGGCAGCCGAGCTCGGAGAGCCCGAGGAGGGCCTCGCGCCCCCGGGTGCCTACACCTGCTGCTGAGGACTACGCAGCCGGTGGAAGCGGCTCCTCGTCGTCCTCTTCCTCCTCGTCCTCGGCGAGTCGCCGCTGGAGGACGCTTCGAGAGAGGACGCCGACGAGGCGATGGTGCTCGTCCACGACCGGGACGCGCTCGGCATCCTCGGCTTCGAGGAAGCGAAACGCATCCTCGAGGGGGACATCGGGCCCGATCGTGTGATGCGGAGGCTCGGCGATGTCGCCGAGCGCGGTCTTGCGGGGGTCCCGCCCCTTCGCCACGACCTCGCGCACGAGGGTTTTTCGCGTCACGACGCCCACGAGCTGCTCGTCCTCGGTGACGAAGACCGCACGCACCTCCGTCCTGGACAGGAGCTCGCCGGCCGCCTGCGCGGATGCATCCGCCGGAAGCTGCCCCGGGTGAGAGACCATCGCGTCGCGGACGACGCTCACGGCCTGTTCTCCAGGCCGTGAGCCGGGAGGGGTGTGCGGAAGGCGTGGAGCGCCTCGTCCGCGAAGCGGACCAGGGGAAGGGGTCTGGGGGAACCGGGAGGTTCCCCCAGCATGTGGGCAAGACTCGACCTCATGGTTTCCCGCGTGAACGCGACCTGTAGGCGAGCGTTGCTCACGGAAAGATCCCCCTTGCTTCGAGTGCGTTCGAGACCTCGCGGACCCCGGAGACGAGCGCGCTTGTACGAAGCGGGACTCTTCGCGCCTCGGCCAGGTCCCAGACACGGTCGAAGGCGTCGGAGAGCTTCGCTGAGAGCTTGGCGCGGATCTCGTCGCGCGTCCAGAAGAGACGGCCCAGATCCTGCACCCACTCGAAGTACGAGACGGTGACGCCGCCCGCATTCGTGAGGATGTCGGGCAGGACTGTGATCCCGCGCTCCGCGAGGATCCCGTCGGCCTCGAGCGACGTCGGGCCGTTCGCGCCCTCGGCGATCATCCGAGCCTGAATGCGGGGCGCGTTCTCAGAGGTGATCTGATCCTCGCGCGCGGCAAGGACGAGGACGTCGCACTCGAGCTCGAGCAGCTCCTCGTTGGTGAGACGCACGCCTGCGTCGCAGTCCTCGAGCGATCCGTGCTGGCGCACGTATTCCGTGAGCAGAGGTACGTCGAGACCGTCCATCGCGTACAGGCCGCCCGACACGTCCGAGACCGCGAGGACCGTGGCACCGCGCGCGTACAGCTCCTGAGCGGCGATACCGCCGACATTGCCGAAGCCCTGGACGACGCACCGCCGCTGGTCGAGCGGCCAGGCCAACCGGTCACACGCGCGGCTGACGACCATGACGACGCCTGCGCCGGTCGCCTCGTGCCGGAAGACCGACCCGCCGATCGAGATCGGCTTTCCGGTGACGATCTCGGGCACCGCATAGCCGCGTTGCATCGAGTACGTGTCCATCATCCACGCCATCGTCTGCTCGTTCGTCGCCATGTCCGGCGCGGGGATGTCCTCCTGTGGCCCGATGATCGGGAGCAGCTCGGAGGTGAACCGACGCGTCAGGCGCTCGAGCTCTCCGAGCGAGAAGGTGCGCGGATCGCAGCGAACGCCGCCCTTCGCCCCGCCGTACGGCAGGCGGAGGAGGGCGCACTTCCACGTCATCCACATTGCGAGCGCGGCGCATTCGCCGAGGGTCACCTCCGCGTCGTAGCGGATTCCGCCCTTCGTCGGCCCCATGATGCTGGAGTGCTGGACGCGGTAGCCGGGGAACACGACCCGTCGGCCGTCGTCCATGCGCACCGGGATGCTGACGATGGTCGAGCGCTCGGGGTATCGGAGCCGCTCGGCGATGTCATCGGGAATGTCCGCGACCGTGACCGCCTGATCGAACTGCGCGACCGCCATGCGGTAAAGCGGCGTATCCCACTCGAGCTGGGCATGGGCAAGCGCTTCCGGCGGGCTCGCCACGGCCGGCGGAGTGTATCGGCGGATCGAGTGGTGGCCGATGGATCGGCCGCGACGCCTGCAGCGGCGAAACGGTCGTTGCTCAGGGGGCGAGCGATCGGACGACCCGTCCGCCGATTGCGATATTTCGCCCGATGCCGGGGGTGGGAGTCGAACCCACACGTCCCTCGAAGGGACACCTGCTTTTAAGGCAGGCGCGTCTCACCCGTTCCGCCACCCCGGCCCGAACCAGTGTACGAGGCGGTGTCCGCGGGGGCGAGCCGGGGTCTTGTGAACCTCGGCCGCACACCCTAGACTCGACCCGCCGTGCGTCTCATGATGCCGCTCCTCGCATTGTCGGCAGTCCTCGCACTCGCGGGCTGCGGGGGAGGCGAGAGCAAGGAGCCGCTGACGCTGGCACAACGGGTCGTCCTGGAGGAGGACGCACCGGGATCGAAGCCCGATCCCATCGAGAAGGGGCAGCAGACGGCCGACTTCGATGAGTTCATCGACGCCCTGAGCGAACTGGCTATCGATCCGGACAAGGAGACGATGACCGAGGTCTTCAGGGAGGCCGGCTTCCAGGAGGCGATCGCCGACGCTCGCTTCTTCGGCGAGACGCACAGCATGACATCGCCTCACATCTTCTCTTCCGCCATTCAGCTGCAGTCAGCAGAAGGAGCGGCGAAGGCGCTCGAATGGCTCCACGCTGACAGCCTGAAACCCTGCCCGAAGACGTGCGCCGTCCGGATCAGCGAGTTCGAGGTGGGCGGCATCCCGGGCGCACTGGGCGTTCGACGGACCCAGAGCGCGGAGGACGTCGAGGCCATCGGACGGGAGGGCGACCTGCCATTCGACTCGTACCAGGTGCTCTTCGGTGACGGCGCATTCGTGTACACGGTCGATGTTCACGGCCCGCCCGGATCCGTCACCGAGCAGCAAGCCGAGGAGATCGCAACGGCCCTCCACAGCCGGGTCGAAGGCGCACCGCCACCGGCCGGATAGGCATCGGCCCTATCCCAGCTCGAGGCTAGTTGTCGCCCGGGAGCAGCGAGCCCGACGGGAAGCGTTCCGGCCCTTTGAACTGGAACGCCTCGAAGAACGAGGAGAAGGCGCCTTCGTCGAAGGCAGAGCACTTCGCCAGGTAACCCTTCGCCCCGTCGCCGCCCTCGGAGACCCAGGCGCCGAGGGCAACCTTGTTTCCGAGCTTGGGATAGGGCGCGAGCAGGGTTCCGTTCTTGTGATCGTCGTAAAACCCCCGGAGCTGGTCGACGACGGAGTCGGGGACCTCGTCGCCGTAGAAGATGTAGATGCCGCCGTGCTCGAGATTGTGGACGACGCGCGCCAGCTGGAGCGGCTCGTTGTACGCGCCCCAGACCACCGTCCCGAGGTTCCCGCTCGCATCGAAGCCGAAGTGGGGACCGTTCGTCGGCGGGTCGGTGTTCCACTTGGCCGTGCCGTCCGCCGTCAGCGAGTGTCTTCCGGGCTGTGCCTTCACAGCCTGCAACCTGCAACCGGCAGCCTCCAGATCCGTACGCACCGCCGCCTCGTCAGGGACGCCTCCCCCACGACCGACGGCCGCGAAGAGAACGCCCGCGATGACGAGTGCCGCGACCACACCGCCGAGGAGCAGCAGCTGCCGCATCCGGGCGGAGTCGTCGGAGCTGGTCGTGGCGCGCTGCTTCGGCGCCTTCACACGAGGCTTCTCGGCCATGCCGCGGGCGAATGTAGCAGCAGCATTCGTTGCGCCCGGGTTGTGTAAGAGGCGCTGTCCGCCGGCCCGATTACCGTTCGTCGACCCATGGTCATCATCGCTCTCATCGCTGGCCTTCTCCTCGGCGCCGTGGGCGTCTATCTCGCCGTTCGTCCCGCCCTGGCCGAGCGGAGGCGGCGTACGGAGGACTTGATCGCGCTCGAGCGAGCGCTCGCAGGAGCGGAGGCCGAGCTCGCCGCGGAGAAGTCCGTGTTGGACGATCGGCTCGCAGCGGCGATCAAGACGCTCTCGGCGGAGGCGCTCGATGTGTCGAGCGCACGCTTCCTCGAGCTCGCCGACGCGCGGCTCTCCGGGTACGTCCGCCCGCTCAAGGACTCGCTCGAACGGATGGATTTGCAGCTGCAGGGCGTCGAACGCATCCGCCAGGAGGCATACGGCTCGCTCCGGGCCCAGGTGAGCGCGCTATCGGAGCGCACGGGAAACCTCGCGAACGCGCTCCGCGCCCCTCACGTCCGCGGACGCTGGGGCGAGGTGCAGCTGCGGAACGTCGTCGAGCAAGCCGGGATGGTCGAGCACTGCGACTACGTCCGGCAGGCGACAGTCTCCGACGAGGAGCGCACTCTGCGGCCGGACCTGGTGGTCCGCGTCCCCGGCGGGAAGTACGTCGTCGTCGACGCGAAGGCGCCACTCGCGGCATACCTCGATGCGTTCGAGACGACGGACGACGACGAGCGCGCGAGGCACTTCGCGGACCACGCGCGCCAGGTGCGAGACCACGTCACGAAGCTCGCGGCGAAGCAGTACTGGCGGCAGTTCGAGCCGTCACCCGACTTCGTCGTCATGTTCCTCCCGGACGAGTCGTATCTTCGTGCGGCTCACGAGCACGACCCTGCGCTGGCGGAGGACGCCTGGCGCGCGAACGTGATCCTCGCCTCGCCGAGCACGCTCGTCGCCCTGCTGCGGACGGTCGCCGCGACCTGGCAGCAGGAGACGGTCGCCGAGAGCGCGCGAGAGGTGCACGCACTGGGACGCGAGCTCTACGAGCGCATCGGCAAGGTCGGCGACCATCTCGCGAAGCTCGGCCGCAGCCTGAACGGCACCGTGGGCGCGTACAACGAGGCCGTCGGCTCACTCGAGACGCGGGTGCTCGTGACAGCACGAAAGCTCGAGGAGCATGGCATCGGCGGGGAGCTGGAGATGCCAGCTCTCGTCGATGGCACCGCGCGGCCGCTCACCGCACCGGAGCTCGTCGAGCGCGCGCCACTCGCGATCCTCGCGGGCGACGCCGATGCCGCGTAAAGGGGCCATGGGAACAGAGGACTGCCTCTCGGCGTTGAACATCATGTGCCCCGCGAGCTGCGGGGCTAACGTACGAAAGAGGTGCAACGCGTGAACGACGTCCACGACGTGATCATCATCGGGGGCGGGCCAGCCGGGTACACGGCAGCCCTGTATACAGCTCGCGCCAACCTGAATCCGCTCGTCATCGAGGGGTTCAACTGGGGCGGGCAGCTGATGATCACGAGCGACGTCGAGAACTACCCGGGCTACGCCGACGGCGTCCTCGGGCCGGCCATGATGTCGGACTTCCGCCGCCAAGCCGAACGCTTCGGCGCGGAGTTCTTGACCGACGACGTCACGAGCGTCGACTTCTCGGAGCGCCCGTTCCGCGTGCGCGTCGGAGGTGACGAGTATCGGGCAGACGCCGTCATCGTCGCGACTGGGGCGAGCGCGCGACAGCTCGGTCTGAGTTCCGAAGAGAAGCTTCAGGGTCGCGGCGTCTCGTACTGCGCGACGTGCGACGGCGCCTTCTTCCGCGACAAGGTCGTCGTCGTCGCCGGAGGCGGCGACTCCGCGATGGAGGAGGCGACATTCCTGGCGCGCTTCGCACGGAACGTCGTGATCGTGCACCGCAGGGACGAGTTCCGAGCGTCGCCGATCATGGTCGACCGGGCGCGAGCGAACGAGAAGATCGAGTTTGTCCTGAACGCGGTCGTCGAGGAGGTGCTCGGCGAGGCGAATGGTCATGTCACGGGCGTCAGGCTTCGCGACACACTCACCGGTGAGCTGCGCGAGATCGATGCGGACGGACTCTTCGTCGCGATCGGGCACGATCCGACTACTGCCCTGTTCCTCGACTGGCTCGACCACGACGAGCAGGGCTACCTCGTAACCGATCCTCGATCGACTCGAACGAACGTCGAAGGCGTCTTCGCCGCCGGCGACGTGCAGGACCACACCTACCGCCAGGCCGTGACCGCCGCCGGCTCCGGGACGATGGCCGCACTCGATGCACAGCGCTGGCTCGAGGAGCAGCGCCATCGCCCCGAGGTAGCTGCCGCGTCCGCGTGAGCCTCTAACGCACTGATCGCCCGCGCAGGGCGGATGGCTGCCGTGAGGCAAGGACGCAGGGAGCGCCCATATCCGCAGCGATATGGGCGCGACTGAGGACGCAGCATCAGGCGTCCAGCGCCGCACAGCGACATGGCCGTTCGTTGCGTTAGTGGCTCGCGGCGCGGCGCTCGTTCCGACCGCAGGCCCCGCTACCCTCGCGAAGCGGTGGCCGCGCGCTGGCTCGACCTGATCGACCCGACCTCCGACGAGGTGCTCGCGGTGCTCCCCGTGCACGTCGACCCGGAAGTCGTCGAGGCGCTCGCAGCTCCACCTGGTAAGGGCCGAGAGCCGCGACCCGTGATCGAGGGGCACGGCGCATACGTGTTCGGAGTGCTCATGGCCGCACGACCCGTTCCCGAGGAAGACCGCGTCGCGTACCACGAGATCGACTTCGTGGCGTCGCCCAGTCTCCTCGTCACGGTGCGGAAGACGTCGACGGACGGGATTCCCTACGACCCGGCCGGGCTCCATCCGGCTGCCGCACAGGGCGCACCGGTCGGAGAGCTCGTCTCCCGGTTGGTCGACGACGTCGCGGACTCGTACCTCGGCTTCCTCGACGCCGCATACATCGAGATCGAAGAGCTCGAGGACGAGATGGATACGTGGCCCGCGAGCCAAGTGCGCTCACGAATCTCGGATCTGCGACACGAGCTCCTCCACGGTCGGCGGACCGTCGCAGCGACCCGCGCGGCGGTAAGGCGTGTCCTCGACGGGCGGATAGAGGTCGGCGACCATGCGCTCTTCCCGCCCGCGGTCGAACGCCTCTTCGCCGAAACCTACGAGACGCTCGTGCGTGTCGCCGAAGAGCTCGACATCGCGCGAGACCTTCTTGCCGGAGTAAGGGACTACCACCAATCGAAGGTCGTGGAGGGTCAGGGCGATGTGGCCAGGAAGCTGACCGTCATCGCGTCACTCGTGCTCGTCCCGTCCCTGATCGTCGGCTTTTTCGGGCAGAACTTCGAGGGCGAGTTCACAAAGGGCTTCTGGACGCTCGGCGCATCGACCGGCCTCATCGTCGTCTCGACGCTCGTCCAGCTTGCTCTCTTTCGCTGGCGCCGCTGGATCTAGCACCTAGCGGGAGCCAAGCCGCGAGGACGGACAGAGATCCTCGAGCACACAGTCCTCGCAGCGAGGCCGCCTCGCGTCGCAGACGCGCCGTCCGTGCCAGATGAGGAGATGCGGAAAGCGCGCCCAGTCGGCCCGAGGGACGACGCGCTGTAGATCGCGCTCGATCTTCACCGGATCGTCCTGCCGCGTCAGCCCGAGTCGCTGCGAGAGCCGGCGCACGTGCGTATCGACGACGATCCCTTGGGCGCTTCCCAGTTCGGCAGCGACGACGTTGGCAGTCTTGCGCGCTACGCCGGGGAGCTTGACGAGCTCCTCGAGTCGGGTCGGGACACGCCCGTCGAAATCCTTGACGAGCATGTGCATCGTCCCCCTGATCGCCTTCGTCTTCTGGCGGAAGAAGCCTGTCGCGTAGATGTCGCGCTCGAGCTCCTCCGCAGGGACGGCCAGGTAGTCCTCCGGCGTGCGGTACTTCTGGAAGAGGACGGGCGTGACGCGGTTGACGTTCACATCGGTGGTCTGCGCGGAGAGCATCACGGACACGAGGAGCTCGAGGTCCGAGCGGAAGCGGAGGGCGATTCTCGCGTCGGCGTGCTCGGACGCGAGGCGATCGACGATCGGGCCGATCCGCTCCCGCCGCCTACCGAGGCCGCGCCTTCGAGCCTCCGGGACGTAGCTACGGGGCACGGAGCTTCTCGAACTCGGCCGCCGCGAGCTCGGGAGCGAGCGGGTCGGCCAGGAGCTCGAGTCGTTCCTCCTGCACCGGCGCACCCAGAGCGCGAATTGCGCTTATCGCTTTCTCGACGTCGTACTCGGTGTGCCGGAACTCGACGTCAGGCCCGAGTAGCCCCCAGAACGCGCCGCGGCGGCCCTCGTACGGCATACCGACGCTCCCGGGGTTCACGACGCGCAGCCCGTTCGAGAGCTTCCGCTCGTACTGCATGTGCGTGTGGCCGCAGACGAGAACGTCGGCCTCGACCGGGCCAAGTGTCGCGATCACCTCTTCGTCGGGTGTGAGCTGCGTGTAGATGGGCTCGTCCGAGACGGGCGTCGAGTGGCACACGAGCACCGTCCCGAGACCGTCCACCTCGAGCCCGAGAGTGAGCGGCCATCCAGCGACCGTGGCGAGGCGGTCGGAACCGAGGCGCTCCTCGTTCCATGCTCCTTGATCGCTGTCGAAGCCCTGGACCTCCTCGAGCCGGTCGGCATTACCGCGAACGATCCGTGCGCCGATCGCCTCGAGGCGGTCGAAGACCTCGGCAGGCCAGGGCCCGCTGACGCTGTCGCCGGCGACGACGATCGCGTCGACGCCTTCCCGCTCGACGTCGGCGAGCACGGCTTCGAAGGCGGGGAGATTGCCGTGGATGTCGCTGAGCGCCGCGACCCGCATGTCAGGAAGCTACGTGGGCGACCGGAAGTCGAGGACCGGCACAGAGAAGGTCGAGCGCCGGACAGTCGGCGCAGACGAACTCGCCGGGAGTCGGCTCGAACGCTCCTTCGCGGATTCGAGCGATGGCAGCGGTGAGCTCGGCTTCGAGCCCCGCGGTGTCGTCCGCCGTGAACGTCGCCGAAACGACCTCCTCCGGCCGCTCGAGGAACTGGTAGACGACCTCGACTTCGTTCGCGCCGTCGCGACGACAGGCGAGCGCGTACACGAGTCGCTGAACGCGGTACTCGTCCTCGACGACCGCCGCCGGGTCCGCACCCTCGAGCGCGTTCGACTTGTAGTCGACGACGAGGGCCCTGTCGCCGTCGCGCCAGAGGACGTCGAGGCGCCCGTGCAGCAGGACGCCGTCCTGCTCGAACGCGAACGGACGCTCGGGGCGAGCACCTGGAAGCGCTGCGATGCGGAGGGCGAGCTCCGACGCGCAGTACGCGTCGACGAGACCGGATATCCGGTCGAGCTCTGCATCCGTCGCAGCCGGATACCACTCGCGCACCGTCGTCTCGAGCTGACCCCGCGGCGGGGAAACGGGATCGTCGAGAGGGACGAGTTCCAGCAGTCGATGGACGGCATCTCCGATCTCCGTCGCTGCGAGTCGCTTCTCTTGCTCGCCGCCGGTACCTCCACCGGCTCGAGCCGGAAGTCCGAGAACACGTTCGGCGAAGTACCGGTACGAACAGCGCTCGTACAGAGCAAGCGCGCTGTAGGAGAGACGCCGCACATCGTGGAGCTGCGGCGCCGAGACTTCGGCCAACGCTGGGAGCTCGACGCCGATGTGCGCGGCGCCTGATGGGAGCTCTTCGAAGAGCGCCAGCTGGCCGAGCTGTGGTACCTCGTCCGCCAGGGGCTGGTCGGGGGACGTGTAGCGATCGACGGTGAGCAGGAAGCGCGCCTCGCCGCGCTCGAGCTCGGTCGGCTCGTCCGCGTCGGCTCCCACGACCTCGTGAGCAGCGATGCGATCGAGCACCCAGCCGATCGGCGTCTCCCGATCGGCGGCGCGCTCCGGATCGATAGCGCCGGAGACGATCAAGCGGTCGATCGCCCTCGTCATCGCCACGTAGTAGAGGCGGAGCCGCTCGGCACGCTCTTGCTCGCGCCCTGCATCGAGAATCTCCTCGAAGCCGAACACCGGCCGACGCTCACCGCGAGTCGGATGAACCATCCGAAAGCCGAAGCGTCCGTCCGACAGCGCCACGATCTCGTCGGCGCTTCGAGGCCCGCCGACGTCCCGGCCGGCGTCGGCGACGATCACGACCTTGAACTCGAGTCCCTTGGCGCCATGGATCGTGAGGAGCCGAACGGCGCCCGCACCCTCCTCCTCCGCAACCGCCTCGAGCTCCTTCGCCCCGAGGGCCTCCTGTTCGGAGACGAACCTGACGAACCCTTCGACATCCGCGCCGCGAATCGCCTGGTAGTCGCGCGCGAGGCGCCCGAGCTTCAGCAGGTTCGCGTACCGGCGGGAGCCGTCCCATCGCGCGAGAACGGCGAGGTCGTAGTCGTGATCGGCCAGGATCCGCTCGCAGAGCGCCTCGAGCCCGATGCGCTGCGACGCCCGTACCAGCCGCTCGTAGCGCTGGAGGAACGCGCGGAGAAGCCGCTCGTCGTCAGCGGAGACGTGCTCCGGCGCTCCCCGTTCGAGCGCGGTGAACAGAGGTCGGCGCGGAGCGTTCCGCCGCAGCAGCACGAGCGCATCGTTCGAGACGCCCACGAACGGCGACGCGAGAACCGTCGTGAGAGCGACGTCGTCATAGCGGTTGTGAATGAGGCGCAGGTAGGCGAGGAGATCCACGACCTGTTGCTGGCCGAAGTAGCCCCGCCCCGTGGCGCGATACGTCGGGAGACCCTCCTGTCGTAGGGCTTCCTCGTAGCGCTCGGCGTCGGTCCCGGCTGCGAAGAGCACGACGATCTCACCGGCGGTCGCCTCGCCGGTCTCGACGAGCTCGCGCACGCGCGCCGCTATCGCACGAGCCTCTCCCGTCCGCCAGTGCTCCTCGGTGTCGCGGTAGCTTGTCTTGTCGGTGACGAGGAGCTCGACAGGATGTCCGAACACCGGGTCGGCGAACTCCGCCGAGGCCGCAAGAGGTTGGTACTCGTCGCCGAACGCGTCGCCGAAGAGGAAGTTCACCGCCGCGAGCACCTGCGGACGTGAGCGGTAGTTGCTCCGCAGGGCGAGGAGGTTCGACGCCTCCATCCGCCGCTCGCGGAAGACGTCGACATCTGCGTGCCGGAATCCGTAGATCGACTGGAACTCGTCCCCGACCGTGAAGACGTCGGTCAGCTCGGGATGCGCGAGGAGGTCGATGAGCTCGCACTGCAACCGGTTCGTGTCCTGGAACTCGTCGACCATCACGAGCCGGAAACGCATCTGCATGGCCTCGCGAATGTCGGTGCGATCGCGGAGGAGGTCGCGCGCGGCGAGCTGGAGATCCTCGAAGTCGATCGCGGACTCCCGACGTTTCGCGGCCTCGTACTCCTCGGCAAAGCGCTCGAGGAGCTCCTGCAGCAGATCGCGATCGTACGCGGCCAGCTCCTCGAGGCCGGCACGCTCCGCAGCCTTGCGGGACTGCTCGAAGGAAGCCGCCCTGGCTCCCCTGCACTGGAATGCCGACAGATCGACGAAACGTTCAGGCGGCGAGCCCTCCGTCACGACTCGGAGCGCCTCGCTCGCATTTCGCCGTTGGGTAGCGGTCGCCGACTCGTCAGCGGCGAGCACAGCCGCTTCCGAACGCAGCCGCTCGACCGCGTCCGCAAGCCCGGGGCGCTCGCCGAGCTCGAGCACGAGCTCGCGCCCCGCGGAGCGCAGCGTCTCGTAGACGCCCGTGAGCATGCGGCGCAGACCGTTCGCTCTGTACGTGGCAAGCAGTCGCAGGCGCTCCGGATCGCCGCCCGAGCAGAAGCTCTCGAGCGCTCGCTCGAAGGCCTCGCCGCGCAGGACCGCAGCTCCGGAGTCCTCGAGCTCGCGAAAGCGCGGATCCAGGCCGACCGCGAACGGATACGTCCTCAGCAACCGGCTGCAGAAGCCGTGGATGGTCGAGATCCAGGCCCCGTCGAGCTCTCGCGCAAGATCGGGTCGACCCCGTGTCCGGAGTGCAGAGCGGATGCGGCTTCGAAGCTCGCCGGCTGCCTTCCGCGTATACGTGATCACGAGGATCGACTCGACGTCGATCCCGCGATCGCATACCGCGCGGACGTATCGCTCGACGAGCACCGACGTCTTGCCCGTGCCCGCGCCCGCCGAGACGAATACGGAGCCCGTCGCCTCGACCACTTGGAGCTGCTCGTCGTTCAACGGGGCGGCGATCTCCACGACGGTCATGGCCGCCCCACGCGACACATCGGCCAGAGGTCGCACCAGGCCGGACACCCGTCGCCCTTCGGGTCGTGCTGCACGTCGCCCGTGCGGATGCGCAGCGCGTTCGAAGCCGCGCGCTCGCGGGCGGACTCGACCTGAGCCCAGAATGCGTCTTCGTCGAGATAGTCGTCCCGTGCGAAACCCGGAAGATCCTCGCGCGCGCTCTCCCGGAGCATTCCGCGCGTGATACGGCGGCCGGCGAGCGCCCGGTAGACGCCTCCGAGCGGCTCGAGACCGACGAGATCGCGAAGCGCGAGGACGTAGAGCGGGATCTGCAGTCGAAGCTCGCGGTCGATATCGCGTGCGGAGTGAGCGCCCTTCCCCGACTTGTAGTCCTGCACGATCCCGCGGGCACTGTGGGGATCGATGTCGATCCGGTCGATCTTCCCCGACAGCCACAGGCCGTCACCGAGCTCGAGTCCGCGCTGAAGCTCGGGCGCCGAGCGGTCGGAGCCGAACGAGACCTCGAGCTTCCGGGGAACGAAGCCCACCTCGGATGCCGCCTCGTCGCGGACGAACCCTTCGAGATCGGCGAGCAGCGTATGCCGGAGCTCCGCGTTCTGCAGCTCCGTCAGGTCGAGGCGCACTCCCGACTCGAGCGCGTCGTCCAGACAGCGACGGACGAGCTGCAGCGCTGCGTCGACATTCTCGGGAGTCACGCGCTCGGCGTCGAGCTCGCGCGGAAGCATTGCGTAGAAGCGGTTCAGCGTAGTGTGAGCGACCTGGCCGCGCAGGATGGGGTCAGGCTCGGCATCGATCCGCTTCGGGTCGACAATCCGCTCGACGAGCCAGGCCGACGAGCAGTCGGCGAACCGCTCGAGCTCCGTGGCGGAGAACATCGTTCGCGCGGACATGGTGTCGAGAACGGCCGGGTTGCGAAGCGCGGTGGAGCGCTCGAACGCATGGCGCGCTCGCTCGAGACGCCGAGACCAGCCGTTCGCCTCCGCAAGCGACGTGGCGCCTTCGGAATCGTCGACCGAGAGACGCGCGACCGCTCGCAGCCGCTCGCGCTCGCTCGGTGCCGACTCGATCCCCCACGTAAGTGCCGAGAGCGGACGGCGGCGGGTGGCGCGTGCGACCTCACTCTCGTCGAAAAGCGCCCTCACGTCGTCCCAGAAGGGGCTTGGCTCACGAGGCACGCCCTCATCGCTTGCGCTTTCCCGAACGAGCACGAGTCGTCGCGTTGCCCGTGTGCACGCGGTGTAGAAGAGGTAGCGGTCGCGGGCCACGGCATCGGTTCGCTCGAGCCTCGCGCCCAGCTCGCGTCTCAGGTCGTCGTCGAGAAGAGGCGACGGCCGGGCACGCCGTGGAAAGGCTCCCTCCTCGAGGCCGAGGAGGAACGCCACCTCGAAAGCTCGTGTGCGCGCTCGCTCGTAGTCGATCACCGCGACGCGTCCCTTCTCGCCGCTTGCGGGAGGCCGTACGTTCGTGCGCTCGAGCCCAGCGACGACGTCCTCGTTCGAGAGCGGCTGTCCATCCAGCTCGGCGAAGGCGGCGAGCTCGGCCAGTGTCCTCTCCGCTGCCCGATACGCCCTCGCGTCGACGCGCGCATCGTCAGACGTGGGTGGCGAGGTGACGCCCCAAGCGTTCCGCATCATCTTGCCGAGCAACGCGCTCGCGCCGGCGACGGGATCGTCCTCCGCCTGGAGCTCGACGAGCGCCGGCACCGGAGCTCCGCGTAGACGCTCGGCCTCCTCCTGCACGCGGGTCGGCTCGCTCACCGCGCGACCGCGTAGACGCCCCTCGACGAAGTCGACCGAACGACGCTCGAGCCCAGAGAACGGCGAGCGCAGGAAGGCGAAGAGCTCGCCACGACCGCCATCGAGCCAGCCGAAGCGCAGCAGCGCGAGGAGCGCTCCGCCGAGCGGGGTATCACCCAGCCGCTGAGGATGCTCGGTCGCATACGGGATACCGAGTTGCTCGAAAGCCGTTCCGAGCGGCGCGCGCCACCGCTCGGGCGAGTCGCACACGACGCCGATCCGATCCGGCGGGGTCTCGGCTCTGAGGAGGGTGACGAGCTCGCTCGCGATCAGCTCGGCTGTCCCTCGGGCCCCGGCGCCTTCGAGAAACCGGAGTGATCCGTCGAGGGCCGGGCCGATACGAGGGCTGTCCGCAAAGAGCTCCCGCTCGACGTGGTGCAACGGAGCCGGCGTGGGCCTCGTGGACGACGGAGGAAGCTCCTCGATCTTCCCGGCAGCAAGCCCGGCTAGGTCCTGGACCGTGCGCTCGAGGGCACCGAACGCAGCTCTGCCCGGCTCGTACGGGATGGAAACCGTGACCTCGGTTCGACCGGCCAGCGCCTCGAGAAGCGCCCACTCGGCCGCGGTCAGATCCTCGAAGCCGTATGCGAAGACCGGTTGCCCGCTCCAGGAGTCGAGATCGCTCCGAAGGCGCTCGACGGCTGTCCGCCGGATGAGGTGCCGGTCCCGGAGCCCGAGTCGCTCGAGCTCGGACCGGTATGCGTGCACGAGCCGGGCGAGGTCCCCGTCGAGACCACCCGGATCGAGGAGAGCCGAGTCGAGCTCGCCGAGCGCGGAGAGCAGCGTCTCGGCGAAGCCGCGTGTGGACGCGGACGAGCCGAGACCCTTGAGCTCGCTTGCGCCGATCGCGCGCCGCACCGCGAGCGTGCGCTGGACCTCGGACGCGATCCCCGATCGGCCGGCTTCACCGGCGACGTCGTCGAACAGGTCGTCGAACGTGCCGATGCGCCCCGCGAGAAGAGCCGGACGCCGCCGGATCAGATCGTGCTCGACTCGCTCGATGTCGAAGCGATTGGGTACGACGAGCCACGGGTCTCGATCGAGCACGTCGAGATAGCGCTCGAGGAGCAGCGCGACCTTGCCGGCGTGCGCCGGCCCGACGACGAGCGCGAGGCCCATTTCGTCATCGTAGTCCCGGCCTTGGACGCCCTTTCGTACGCGGTCGGGCGAGTCTGCGCAAAGTGCGCGGAACTTGGAACCGGGCCAGACCCCGCGGGTCTGACCCGGTCGTCAGGCAGCAGCCTTGGGCCGGCGGCCCCGACGAGCTACCGACTGGCCCGGCATTTCCGCGGCGCAGCTGTCGCAGAGATCGGCTTGCTTCGAACCGCGGCGGGCGTCCGTGTAATTGAGACGCATCACGGCGCCCCTGCCCTCGGCCACTTCGCTGCTGCACTTGTCGCACACGAGGATCGTCTTTCTCGCCATGTTTCTCTCCCTGTCTTCGCTTTCCGGAAGTGCAAAGCCTAGAAAAACGACGTTCGAAATACAACCGTAAAGCATCGCTGCGCTTTTCTCCCGAACATCGGCCGCAGTAGGATCACGACGTGCAGACGATCGTCGTTCTCGAAGGCGACCAGACCGGGCAGGAACTTCTCGAGGAGGCGTTGCGGGTGCTCTCCCCCGACGTGATCGGCGTCGAGCTCGGCTTTCTGCGCTTCGACCTCACGCTCGAGAACAGGCGCGCGACCGAGAATCGGGTCGTCTATGACGCCGCCGCTGCAATCCGGGAGCATGGCTACGGCCTCAAGGCAGCGACCATCACGCCCGAGTCCGCAGGCGATGTCGGCTCTCCCAACCGCATCCTGCGCGAGGAGATCGGCGGCAAGGTGATCGTGAGGACGGGACGCCGGATCCCGGGCGTCGTCCCTCTGGGGGGTGTACACGCGCCGATCTCGGTCGTCCGGATGGCAGTCGGTGACGCCTACGGCGCCACAGAATGGCGCGAAGGCACAGGCGACGACGAGGTCGCGCTGCGCACGGAGCGCATCGAGCGCCGGATCTGCCACGCCGTCGCCGAGTTCTCCTTCCGGCAGGCCGAGCGAATGGGCGCGAAGGTCTTCGGAGGGCCGAAGTACACCGTGAGCCCGATCTACGAGGGGATGCTCAAGGAAGAGATGGACGAAGCGGCCGCTCGCCATCCCGACGTGCCGTACGAGCCGCAGCTCATCGACGCGACGTTCGCGCTCCTGATCTCATCGAGCGGCGCTCCGATGGTGATCCCGGCACTCAATCGGGACGGCGACATCCTCTCCGACCTGGTGCTCCCCCTCTTCGGCTCGATTGCCGGGTCGGAATCGCTGCTCGTGGCGTTCGGAGACGACTACGTGCCGAACGCGCTGATGGCCGAGGCCGCTCACGGAACTGCACCAGCCCTGCAGGGCAAGGACGTCGCCAACCCGATGGCGATGATCCTCGCCGGCGCGGTGCTCCTCTCGCATGCGGACCAGGAGCGGTGCCAGACGGCCGGACGTGCGATCCGGGAGGCCTGCCTCGAGGCCGTTGCCGAGGGAGTTCGCACGGCCGATCTCGGCGGCCACCACGGGACGCGCGCGTTCACGGACGAGGTCATCCGTCGCACGACGACGAAGCTCGAGGTCTGGGCGTCGCTGTGACGGGCTTGCGCGCGGCTGATGCTGGGGGAACCTCCCGGTTCCCCCAGACCCCTTCCACTGGTCCGCTTCACGGACAAGGCGCTCCCCGCCTTCCGTAGAGTTTCCAACCGCCATGCGAGTCGCAGTTCCGAGGGAGACCGCTCCCGGCGAGCGTCGCGTGGCGCTCGTTCCCGAGACCGTCTCCAAGCTCCGGGCCGTGGGATTCGAGGTTGCCGTCGAAAGCGACGCTGGGGCACGTGCCGGGTTTCCCGACAACGAGTACGTCGATGCGGGTGCCGAGATCGGCGACGCAGTTGCCTCAGGCGCCGACTGTGTGACACGCGTCGCGCGACCATCGGCCGAGGATGTCGCAGCCATGCGGGCGGGCACCGTCCTCATCGGCTTCCTCGACCCACTCACCGATACGGACGGGATCGCCCGGCTACGTGAACGGGAGATCGTTGCATTCGCGATGGAGTCGATTCCACGCATCACGCGCGCCCAGGCGATGGACGCGCTCTCGTCACAGGCGACGGTCGCCGGCTACAAGGCGGTCCTGCTCGCGGCCGACCGGGTGCCGAGGCTGTTTCCGATGCTGATGACGGCGGCGGGGACCATCGCTCCGGTACGTGCGCTCGTGATCGGGGCAGGTGTCGCCGGGCTCCAGGCGATCGCAACAGCGCGCCGGCTCGGGGCCGTCGTCTCCGCGTTCGACGTCCGGCCGGCGGTCAAGGAGCAGGTCGAAAGCCTCGGCGCGGCCTTCCTCGACCTCGGTATCCGAACGCAGGAGACCGCGGGTGGCTACGCGAGCGAGCTCACGGCCGAGCAGCAGGCGCAGCAACAGGCCGCGCTGCAGGAGCGAATCCCGGACTTCGACGTCGTGATCACGACCGCGGCTGTTCCTGGGCGTCCGGCGCCCAAGCTGATCCTGACGAGCGCGGTCGAAAGCATGCGCCCGGGGTCCGTGATCGTCGACCTCGCCGCCGAGACGGGTGGAAACTGCGAGCTCACCGTTCCCGGCGAGGTCGTCGAGCACGGCGCGACGACGGTGATCGGGACGACGAACCTTCCCTCGCTCATGGCGTTCCACTCGAGCCAGCTCTACTCGCGCAACGTCGCCGCGCTCCTGCTGCACCTCGCGCCGAACGGCGAGCTCGTCCTCGACTGGGACGACGAGATCACCGCCGGCGCGTGCGTCACGAGAGTGGAGAGCTCCGGATGACCGATCTGCCGCTCGTCATCGAGCTGACGATTCTCGTACTGGCGGCGTTTCTGGGCTTCGAAGTCATCTCGAAGGTCCCGACGATGCTGCACACGCCGCTCATGTCAGGTGCGAACTTCATCCACGGGATCGTGATCGTCGGTGCGATTCTCGTCCTGGGGACCGCCGACGACGCCTTTACCAAGGTCGTGGGATTCGTCGCACTGGTCCTGGCAACCGCGAACGTC
>Ga0184632_10000249_pt1 | contig 19532 bp, 21 predicted proteins | sample PLM31_50_b1_FD_133153 | JGI IMG/M metagenome (GOLD analysis project Ga0184632, IMG submission 133153) | Groundwater sediment microbial communities from an aquifer in East River, Colorado, USA - PLM3-1_50_b1 | ecosystem: Environmental > Terrestrial > Soil > Riparian zone | place: USA: East... | reverse complement strand
GGGCGCGAGGATCGTAAGGCCAAGCCATCCGCGACGACCCACGTGGAACGAGGAGACCATGCGCGGGTGATCTGCTCCAAGCGATAGGTTGGGATGGAAGGACGAACGGACCGCCGCCCTGCCTGTGGAGAGCCCGACACCGAACCGATCGTAAGGGGGGTGCCGATTCGCCGGGGAACCGGTCAGTCGACCGCTTAGGGTTCGATCGAGCCCGAGGGCGTCCGTCCCGGTACCCTGCCCTGTGAGAGAACGTGGCAAACCTGGAGGTATCGAATTGACCGCGAGGCAGTTCACACTGGAGGAAGCTCGGGCGATTGGGGAGCGAATTGGCATCGATTGGGGGGCTGGCGACGTAGACGTTGAGCAGTTCCGGATGGGGCTCGCGGTCGAGCTGGAGCACGGCAGCCAAGACCCGGCCACCGACGTCACCCACGATGACGAAATCATCACCGGGAAGATCGCGCTAGCACATCTAAAGGAGATCTCCGACTACTACACGCGTCTGGCCGCGATGGAGCAGGATGCGGAACGGTAGTTCACGTTGCAACCTGCGGGACGCGGAGCTTGACGTGGTCATCAACGGCGACGCGGTCCAGGCACGGGAATCGAGAAAACCAGCACGGCCGACTCCCGCCGAGAGCGGGCAAGTCGCCCAACGCGGCGCACGACTGGTCGCTAGGGTTCACGGCCGTCAGTCCTATCGAGTGCTTGATTCAGGCGAGTCAGGCGTTCCGATTGGTTCGTCGGTCACCGATGGACAGGGGTGACCGATGAGTTCGTGCGCCGGGTGACGGAGCGAGTGCCCCGCTTGACCCCGAACATGATCGAGATAACGGGGAGTCGCACGATCGCTGTCGCCACCGCTGCCGTAAGTGCGAACGAGCCAAGCACGATGACGCCCCACTTCACGGCGATCCCAGCGTGCCACCGAACGACGAAGAACGCGATCGTCAAGATCACCGGCTGATGGACGATGAAGAAGGGCATTGCGGCCGCGGCCACCGGTCGGGGGAGCGGCCGCTGGAACCAGGGTGCGCGGATCCCCAGGCCGAGCAGGACTTGGACCCAGGCCCAAGCCTGCACGCCGATCAAGAAGAAGGCCCATGCGTACATCCACGAGTACGAAGGCGCGTCCTGCCACCGGTCGACGAAGGCGGGGACGCCTGTGAGGAGGATCGCGACGTCCCCGACGACCGCCAAGCAGAGGGCCGGGACGACACCTCGTCTGACGGCTTCCATCAATCGAAGGTCCGACATCAGCACATAGCCGGCGACGAAGAAGCCGAACAGGTAGACGAATGTGCCCCAGTCCTCGGCCTCGGGCCACAAGGGCAAGACCGTGAGCGGCATGAGCGCGAGAGGGACCGCGAACAGTAGGGTCGACCCGCGCCGCCCCGCTCGGTCGCCCAGCCACGCGGACAGGCGCCGCCCACCGGGCCCGCGCAGCCACAGGAACACCGGGAGGCCCAGCAGGGAGAGCCAGAGCAGGAAGACCACGAACCATAGGTGGTATGTGCGGTCGACCAGGAGCGGATGGGACATGGTACCTCGCAAGTTCGACCAAACCTCCTGGAAAAACAGCGGGAGGCCGGCAACAAACGATCCCGTGTACCGACCGAAGTGGCGTTCCTCGATGAAGGCTTGCACAGGGGACAGGAGCAAGTACGCCACCACGAGTGGGACGAGGAGCCGCATCAAGCGTTCGCGCATGTACTGGCGGGCCGTGCGCCATCGCAGGGCCAAGAAGGTGCTCGCGCCTGCGATCAAGAAGAAGAACGCGATCCCCCACGGGTCCACGAACGAGATCACGCCGTCGATCGCATCGCTCAGCCGGTCATTCTTCACGTGCCAGTCGTGGGTCGAGAACGGCTGAAGCGAGTGGTAGACGAAGACTCCCAGGACGGCGAGCGCCCGCAGCCAGTCGAGGTAGTGGACGCGGATCCAGGGGGCCTGCCGCGCATCTCCGCTCGACACCGCCCCACGGATTGCAGGTCGTTCGGTCCTCATCGCCGCTCTGTCCTCGAACTGCTGGTCAACGCCCGATCACACGTGTGACCTGCCTCCGGCACTCATCCTGCTCAGCTGCGGCCAAGGAGGGGAGGGCCGAACGTACCAAGCGCCGCGGGACCCTTTGTCCTGGTTTCACCGCCGGCGGTTCACTCCGCGCTTGATCAGCGACTGCTCCCTAGCCCGCGACGCTGAACTGGGACGGAATGGGCTCGGGCAACTCGCTCTGCCTTCCGAACGTCAACACGATTTCGGTCTGGTCCCGAAGCGGAAGTGTCCGGATGCTTCTAATCGGTTCTCCGTTCACGAAGACCCGCAGCGTGCCTTCGTCGCCGTCGCAATAAGCACCGAGGCATGACTGGGTAAGGCGTACTCCCCAGACATCGAAGAACTCGCCCAGTGTAAAGGTGCGCTGATCCGAGGACTCGACATGGATCACTCCGGTGGCATCGTGCGTGTGCAGGGGGGATGTGATGTCGGACGTGATGCCAATGTCCGCCGGGACCGGGACCTTCTGGCCGTGCACGTACAGCTCCAAGCGGGAGTGGATGTGCAGCGCTTCGCCGGGGCCCGGAAGACCGAGTCGGGCCGCTCGCTGCGGCATCTCTTCGGTGTTTGGAGGCCACGGTGCCGTGGTTGTCAGCATGCCTGGCAGGGAGCCAGTTGATGTCTTCGTCTTCGGGCCGGTCGAAGGGAGGACGATCCCGAGAACCACTCCCGCCAGCACCGCTGACGCGGACGCCACTAGACCCCAACGCCATATCTTTCGGCGGCGGGTCGCCTTCCGCAACAGCTCCCGCCGCTGCCGCCTGGCCTGGTCCCGCTGCTGGGTCCTCGTGATCGTTTGTTGGTTGGGCTTCATGCCTGTGGCCACGTCAATCCGCTCCAATGCCTCCGTCGGTCTTCAGGGAAGGTATCGGCTGCGATCCGTTTGCATGTTGGGCCGGAGGACCCGCTTTTCACAGGACGGTCGGCCCAGGTATGCAGGCCGCACGGCGCAGGGAACCATCCTCAAGAACCGCCGAGGACTCCACTTTGAGACGACGTGCTGAGGTCCCTCCCGGACGCTGCAGGGGGGGTGGTCCACGTCTGGCAGGACCAGAGCCCGCCTGCCATTCCCTTCTCGCTTTGCATTCCTCCGCACGCTTCGTTATGCCCCTGTCGGGGCGAAGGGCCAGCCGCAGTTTCTGCCCGGAGTCTCTGTCCGGTCGAGAGGGGGCAAATGGCAGATGCGGTGGGGCCTACCGGGAGGCCGCCGGGACCCGAGACCGACTTTCGAGGCAGCGCGAACCGTCGAAGCGCCACCCCGGGAGCCTGCAACCCCCCGCCGGTACCGGGAGGCGATCAAGGAACAACTCGGGCTCCGCGGAATCAAGAGCGAGTAGCTGAATCACGTTGCCGGAGTACGATCGTGGTATCGGTGACACGATGTGGTGTGTGGCGACCGCAGTAACGGAGGGATGCTGCGGTGAACCGGATGTTCGAGGCCGAGGCTCGAACGATGCGTGCAAGCACGATGCGTGCAAGCTCGATGCGGTCCGGCATCGCGTGAGCACTCCGAGAGGAGTTCGGTGATGAGGGTTCTCGTGACGGCGGCGACCAAGTACGGATCGACAGCCGAGATCGCTCGCACGATCGGAGACGTTCTCGCCGAGCGAGGTTTCGACACCACGGTACTCCCACCAGAGGAGGTCGGCTCGATCGAGGATTACGACGCGGTCATCCTCGGCAGCGCGGCGTACGCGGGCCACTGGCTCGAGCCGGCGAAAGACCTGGTGGACCGGTCCGGCGATGCCCTCACCGCTCGGCCCGTGTGGCTCTTCTCTAGCGGTCCGGTCGGTGATCCTTCGAGGAAGATGGTCCAGAAGATGGGGGAGGATCCTGTCGACGTCGCGGAGATCCTCGCGGCCACCAAGGCCCGGGACCATCGAGTGTTCGCGGGGAAGATCGACAAGAAGAACCTGAGTTTCCCCGAGAGGGCCATGCTCATGGCGTTCCGAGGCCTCGAAGGGGACTTCCGTGACTGGGCCGAGATCAAGGAGTGGGCATCGGGGATCGCCGACGCGCTGGGGTCCTGATCCTGACGGCCGCGTCCTTGGCCGTGCAGATCCTAGCGACGCGCTTCGCCAGCGCGATGATCGTGAGGATCGGTGGGTTGCCGAGCGATCGCGGGAAGAGCGTGGCATCGGCGACGAAGACGTTTTCGGGCAGCCGATCGTCGTGAACCTCCGGCGCGGACGCTTCGGTGAGAGGGAGCATTCCGCCAGGGTGCCCTGCATGCACCGTACCAAGGAACACCTCGTTCGGGTCGGCCCCGAACCGCTCGAGGATCTCGGTGGCGACTCCGATGGCTTCGTCCAAACGCGAACGATCGACGGGTGTGAGGAGCTTGTGCACCTTCCTCCCCGACACGGATCCCACGTTCTCGTCCGCGAGCTTGATCATGATGCCCACGATGTCTTGGAGGCGGTGGCGCCATTGCGGATGGAAGAGGCTGCTGATCCAGTCGAAGTACGGCGAGAGGATGTAGCCGTCTCGCTGCACCACGAAGGGCATCTCGATCTCGTTGCACTGCCAGGCATTCGGCACGCGAGCCGCGACCGTCAGAACCGGGTCGACGAAGAGCGTCGGCTCGCACCGGATACCCGAACGCTCCAGGATGGCGGGGGTTCCGAACCCTCCGGCGGCGAGCACCACGAGGTCGGCGGGGACGAAATGGTGACCGACCGTTCCCCGCGTGACCACCCCCGTCGCCCGACCACCGTCCATCACGACGCTGAGAACCGGGGATCGGGTGACGAGCCGGGCCCCCAGCCGGACGGCCTGGTCGAGGTAGGTGCGGCTATCCCACTTGCGACCGTATGGGCAGCCGAGCATGCATCGACCGCAGTGTCTGCATCGCGCCGCATCACCCATCTTCGGCAAGGCAACCGGATCCAGGCCGAGATCGTCGAACGTCCTGAACAGGCGGCGCGTCGTGGGGTGCCAACGAAGCTGGTGCGCGGTCGTGATCGGGATCTCGCGTGTGATCTCCTCGAACTCGCGATCGAGGTTGAGACCCAGGACACGAAGGTCCTCGTCCATCCGGATCCCGTTCCCGGTCGCCATCGTCGTCGTCCCACCGGTGCCGACTCCATTCACGAGGAGCATGTCCGGGGTCCAGCGGATACGGATCGGGGGGTAGACCAGGCGCAATAGGCGCGGGTCAATGAGCAACCGGCTTCGGCGAAGTCGTTCGATCGATCCTCGATCCAGCGTGGCGCGTCGGAACTCCGTCCCGGCCTCCAGGACGGTCACGTCGAAGTGGCCCTGAAGTTCCTTGGCGACCGTGGCCCCACCGGCGCCACTGCCGACGACGATCGCCCGCTTCCTCACCGTCCGACCCCTTCCCACGAGATCCCGGCGAGGCACCGCGGTCTCCCCTCCGTGATCCGCTCCGAGAACGTCAGGCGGCCTCCCTGTGTGAGACCGGCGATGAGTCCGGCGTCGAGGGAGGACATCAGGTGACACACTCTGGGCGAGTACCACGCGGCGAAGGCGCATCGGTCGACCACCACGGCGCCATGCTGGTCGGCCCGGAGGTCGATGCCGATCATCCGGTAAGCGATCCGGGCGGCCCGCAGTGCCTCGCCCCGGGTGCGGACACCAAGCCGACGACGGAGCGACTGGCCCAGGGCGTACGCGTTCCTCCACATGCTGTCGGAGACGGTCTGGGCATGGGACAGATCGGCCGCGGTTCGCTCCGCGCATCCGATGGTGAATGCGGCGTACCGCTCTAGGAGCTCTCGGTGAGTCAACCCACGCACATCCACGGGATCGCGCCCGAACGCCGACGCCGTCGCGTCGAACAGCCGGCGCAGGGCTGATCGCGCCACCCACGCCGGGATGTGGAGCTCGAGCGCACGGAGGCGGAGGCTCATGTGCTCACGCCCGCGCCCACGACGGGTCGGATCGAAGCTGTCGGGTGCTCCTCGTAGAGCGAATCGATCACGCCGCGGAACCTCGCTTCCACCGGATGCCGTTTGAGCTTGAGGTTGGCTGTGAGATCCCCACCCTCGATCGAGAGATCGTTCGGGAGCACCGCCCACCGCTTCACCTGCTCGGGGTGCGACAGCCGCCGGTTCGCATCCATCACAGCGGCGTCGATCACAGCGGCGTCACAGGTTCCCTCGACCCACAGCAGCGCCGCGCAGAACGACCGACCCTCCCCAACGACCATCGCCTCCGTGACGCCTGGAATCCGACGGAGCATGGCTTCGATCTTCGACGGCTGCAGGTACTTCCCATACGCCGTTTTCAGCAGGTCCTTCTTGCGACCGTCCAGGACCAGCCAGCCGTCCTCGGTGAAATGGCCGAGATCCCCCGTCGAGAGCCAGCCGTCGCGGACCGGCTGTTCATCCTCGTCGAGGTAGCCGGCCGTCACCTGCGGCCCCCGGACCAGCACCTCGCCGTTCCCCGCGATGCGGATCACCGTCTCGGGAAGGGGCTCACCGACGGTCCCGATCCGGTTTCGGCCCAAGCGATTCAGCGCCACGAGCGGGGCCTCGGTCAGTCCGTACGCGTTGTGGATCTCGACGCCAAGTTGGCGGAAGGACAACAGCAGCTGATCGTCCACGGGAGCCGAGCCCGCGATCAGCTGCGCGCAGCGATCCAGGCCCGCGCGGCGGAGCACCATGCGACGCACCGCCGGTCTGAGGGCACGGCGAAGCAGTCCCTCTCGCTGCCGTTGGTACTGGACTCCGATCGCGCTGCGACCGAGCTCCTCCCACACCTTCTGGTACAGGCGAGGCACAGAGAAGAAGACGGTTGGCCGCACGGTGGGCAAGGTCGAGGCGACTCGGCGGAAGTCCTCCAAGAACGTGACCTCGACCGGTGCGGGCAGGTTGTACGCGCTGTAGGCGCCGAGTAGGCCCTCGACCACATGATTCATCGGCAGGAACGATAGGTACCGGACGGGCCGCGTCCGGATAGTCCACGGAACCAGCGAGGCCATCGCCTCGGCCATCCACCGGAGCTGGGCGTGGGTGAACGCGACGCCTTTGGGCGGTCCCGTCGTGCCCGAGGTGTACCGGATGGTTGCGAGATCGTCCGGACCGACCGACGCGGACTCTGGGACCGTCGTCCCCTCCCCCCTCGCGAGGAACGCCGTCCACTCGATCACGTCTCGGCCCGCAGGGGGTTCGTCGCGACAGAACGACACTACCGGGACCTTCGTTGACAGCTCATCGAGGCGTTCCATCACGGTCGACGCGCCCACGAAGAGGACCTCCGCGCGGCTTCGGCGCAGGACGTCGTCGAGCTCTTCCGGAGGTGTCGTCGGATACAGCGGCACGCTGACCCCGCCGACGAGGCCGATCGCGACGTCCACCACCAGGTAGCGCGTGCTGTTCGACCCGGCGATCGCAACCCTCGTCCCCGGCCCGACGCCCATCGCGCGAAGCGCCCCCGCCGCGCTCGATATCTCGGCCCGAACCTCGGTCGCCGGTCGGACCGTCACCGCGCCGTCCGCGTCGACGTCGGTGAAGCGGACGGGGCGATGGCGACTGGCCAGTCGGAACAGGCCCTGCTCGTGGACGGTTCGATCGGAACGATGCAGGAACCCGTGAGTGACTGCGTGATCCAGCAGGATGGGCAGGTACGCATGCCAATCGGGAACGGATCGACCGAGCAGCGCGTCCGTGTGGTCCCGCAGGAAGCGACGCCGTTCCCGGAAGTATGGCGCGAGCACGCGGCCGGTACGCCCCCTCGATCCGAGGCCGATCGGCACGAACAACGGCGGATGCAGCCGGATGCCGAGCCGATCCCGTGCCCACCGACGGGCCACAGCGACGACCTCCTCGGCCGTGGGCAGCTGGTCGGTAGGGGTCGTGAGATGGAACGTCAGGCCCTCGGCCGCTGGCTCGAACGCCAAGCGCACGATCGCGTCCGCCACGTAGTCCACCGGCACGATGTTGACGCGCAGCCCATGACTCGCGGGGATGATCCGGAGCTTGCCGGACAGCAACAACCGCAGAGGGGCGTAGAACGTGTTGAACGTCTTGATGTCCCCGGTTCTGGAATCGCCCACGATCATCGCGGGCCGGACGATCGACACCGGGAGCTCGGACGAGGCCGCGCGAACCAGGCACTCGGCCTCGTACTTCGTCTGTTCATACGGGCTCTTGAAGCCGAAGGCGTCGGTGAGGTCGTCTTCGCCCACCGTGCCTGTCCGACCGCCCGCCACGTAGGCCGTGGACACATGCACGAGGCGCCTGAGCCCCCGGACCGACCGGGCGAACTCAAGGACGTGGGCCACCCCATCGACGTTCGTCCCGCGCAGGTCCTCGACCGACGCCTCCACACGCAGGTCGGCGGCCGAGTGGACGATGTGAGTGACCCGGTCGCAGAGATCAGCGTCGGTGCGTGGGTCGAGACCCAGTCGCGGTTTCGTCACGTCTCCCGCCACCGCCCGGATGCGGGTACCAAGCGCTGAACGCAGATCCGGCTGATACCACCAGGCGCGGACCGACGCGGCCACCGCATCGGCATCCGTGATGGCCGGGACGAGCGAGACGATCTCGAGATCGGCACGCGCCAGGAGCCGGGCCGCCACCTCCGTCCCCAGGAACCCCGTGCCACCCGTGAGCAGGACTACGCCGCCCATCTCAGGACTCCCCACCCGTGCTCGCCTGCGAAGCTCCGCAACAGATCCCGATTCCGCCGGGCCGAAGCAACATGCGAACCGTAACCGGCGCGGAGCCGGTCCCACACCTCGACGGGATCCGACAAGAGCTTGTCCACCGCTTCGGCCATCCGTTCGAACACATCCGGACCGTCGGGTGGGAGGAAGTAGTCGTGCTCGAGCCCGAGCTCCGCATAGAGGGTGCGGAGACGGAGGTCGTGTCCGACGGCGACCTGGGGCACCGCGTCAGCAAGCGCCAGCACCGACGCGTGATACCGGGACGTCACGAGGACGTCGAGGCTCCGCAGGAGCGCGGTCATTCGAGACGCATCCAGCTGCCGCGAGGAGAACACGCGCGCCCGATCCGGATTCGCCATCTCGAGGTGGATCGCCCGAGCGATCGGTTCGTCCAGCTCCTCCATGCAGATCAGGGCGACGGATCGGTCGTGGCGCTCAACCACGCGATCCGCGAGACGTGCGTAGTCGCGGGCGAGATCAGTGCTCGCGCGCCGGCGCGCGGGGGAGGTCGAGAAGTAATACGGCCAGCGGTAGCGGTCCCGCGAGCGGCCCCAAGGGCGGATGACGACGGGCCACCGGTGGAAATCGACGGCCGCGATTCCTATGGGAGGCCGTTCCACCTCGGACCAGATGCCACGGGCCCAATCTCGATCGTCGGGTCGGGGATCGAAGTTGAAGGCGTTGTCGGCGGTCCACTCGATCGGCGCGGTCACCCCCCACTCGCGGAGGCGCTCAGCAGCCGCTTTTGATCGCGTGACGATCAGGTCCGTCGTGCTCGCCCACCGGCGGACGAGACGCTGGTTCCGAGGCCGAAGCTGACCGGCGTCCACCGCGTACGCGAGGCACGGTTTGCCTTCTTCGTAGGCGCACCGTGTAGCCCAAAGGAAGTACCAGAGGAGGGCCGACGTCCACGTGTCCATGTACGCGCTGCCCTCGACCAGCACGACGAGGTCGTGCTCCCGCACGAGACGCCGAGTGGTGGTCAGGAAGACCGATGGCATCCGAACGATCCGAAGGTTCGTTCCCTCGTGAAGGTAGCGGCGCAGGTTCGCGGGATCCTTGAGGGCAGGCACCGTCAGCAGGGCGTCGTCGCCGAAGACTGCTCGAAGGTCTTCGATGTCGGCCTGCAGAAGCGCCTCGGCTCCCGTGTTGTTGGCCCCGTTGTATCCGATAAGCAAGATCTTCGGTGGATCCATCACGGCCTCCCCCCAACCACCGCATGGAGTCAGCTTCCTCCCTCTTCAGAAGCCCGGCACCGGGCTCCCGGCCCCCCTTTGAAGGGCCCGTCGGCCCACACGGACCCGACCTGGCCGGCCAGGCGCGAGGACCGGACATCGGGGGCAGGCGGTCGCGCTCCCCCTGCAAACGGGCACCCTGAGGCAAGGAGGCCACCGAGCTCGCCTCGCCGGTGGCGCCGTCGATCGACCAGTCCCCTTCGAGGGGGCCGATTGGTGTGTCGGCACGGGGATCCTGAACGTGATGATTCTCCCGGCTACTTGATCCTTCCGTTGCCAGAGGCGTTCGGCCGGTTCACGTGTTCGCCGCCGTGGGCTGGGGCTCGCCCTCGAGAAGCGTCTTGAGGCTCGTCCAGATCCTCTCCTCCTGGCGGCGACCCATGCGCGTCACCATCGGACCGAGAAGCTTCACGCGGCCATGCGGCTCCAGGTCCCACCACCATGACATGAGCGTCCCGTTCGGGATTGCTTCGAACGTGACGGCTCCCCAAATGTCCATCGTCCCTGCGATGTGTGACCAGGACGCGAGCCGAACTGGCTTTTCGTAGCAGGTCACCTCGATCGTCATCGGTGTGATGCTGCCCATGGCCTTCATCTCTGCTGCGTATCTGGTTCCCACGCCGACTGGTCCCGACGTGACCTTCTCGCAGCTGAGCATCTCCTCGTTGTAACGAGGTTCATTGCGCTCATCGGCGACGAAGTCGAAGACCTCCTCGACGGGTCGTGCTATCTCGATCCGACCTGTGACGGTTCGCATCGCGGACCTCCTGTCATCTGGTGCGGCCCAGGGCGAAGCTGGTTGCCCAGCTGCCGTCCGCGTCACTCATGCCAAGGACGGGGTCACGCGACCTCAGAACCTCGTTCCCGTCGTAACCGGCACCCGTGCACCAGCGATCTTGGGGTCGCGCATCTCATTCAATGAGACGCCTACTCCGTACGTCACGAACGTTCCCTCCGGGACGATCTCGATGATGGCGCTGGAGGTTCGCCTCTCGGCCGGAAGCAGATGGGCTAGCTCCTTCGAGAGCGAGTGAACCTGTGGCGAGTCCCCCTTGTGGACGATCGCGGTTCCGTGGAAGCTGATCGTTGCGGGCGGGATGGGCAGGACCAGCGACAAGACGCCGCCCCGTCGTACCGGCACCGTCGCTGCGACGCTCCCTGTGCGCGCGATGTGCCTTGCCTTCCAGCTCTCGGGCGCGACCGCCACGTACAGCCGCCGCCCGACGGCTTTGTACAAGACGCCGCTAGATCGCGGTGCTCCGGACGGCGTGATGTAGCTGATGATCGCGAAGGACCCCCTTGCTACGTGGTCCCACACCGCTTCGCTCGTGAGGCCAGATGCCCTCGCGGTGGTGCGGGACTCGGCCATCGTTCGGGGCACATCGTCAATCCCAGGGCCGATCTTCACGCCCTTGTCTTGAGTCGCTGTGGTCATTGTCGAACACCTCCCTGCCTTTCCTCTTGTCCGATGACTGAGGAGAGGGCGTCTCGCAACGCGATGTCTCGTTCATCCGTCACGACGTTCCGGCCCATCCGGTTTGTGACGTACGCATACGCGAGCCCGAGTTCCGGGTCGGCAAAACCGAAGGCGCCACCGGATCCCGGAGATCCGAACGCTCCTGGGCGGCCGAAAGGCTGGTCGGCGGTGGGCTTGAAGAATCCGAGCGAGAACTGCACCTCGCACTTCAGTCCCTCGTCGCGGAACCCGTGCGCCGGAGGAACGGCTGGTGCCATCAGGGCCTGAAGGGTCTCCGGACGTAGCCCGAGTTCGTGGCCTCCCCTGGCGAAGGCGCTGTAGACGCGCGCGATTCCCCGCGCGCTGCCGACACCGCCTCCCGACGGCACCTCGAAGTTGCGGGCATAGATGCGCTCGTCATCGAGTGGCACCCATGGCCCCGGGTTGGGCTTGAGCAGCGCGCGGAAGATGGGTGAGCGCGGGTTCATCGAGGTGAGCAGGAGGCGGAACGGCAAGCCGAAGATGACCTCGCGTGTCTTCGCCTTCTGGAGCGTGGCCAATCTGGAGTTGGGGATCTCTTCGGGGAGACGGATGTAAATGCCCGCACCCAGCGGCCCCGCGATCTCCTCCTGGAAGAACTGCCCCAGGGTCCGGTGCTGCGGATCGATGCGGCGCAACAGCTCGCCCTCGTAAAACCCGAGACTGATGGCGAGGTAGGCCTGGCGCGTACCCGGTTCCCACTCCGGCTTCTGCCGGGCCATGACGCCGGCCAGCCGGTCGAGATCCGCGACGACGCTCTTGTCAACGCGCTCGTCGAAGGCGAAGAGTCCGGCCTGGTGAGCGAGGAGCTGGCGGACCGTCACGTTCTCCTTGCCGTTCTGCGCGAACTCGGGCCAGTAGGTAACGATGCGCTCGTCGTAGTCGAGCAGGCCGCGCGAGTGGGCGAGGGCCATGACCATAGCGGCCAGGCCCTTTGTGGCCGAGAACACCAGGACCATCGTGTCTGCCTCCCAGGGCTCACCGGTGGCCTTGTTGCGGATCCCGCCCCAGAGGTCGACCACCTTCTCGCCGTCGCGATAGACGCAGCAGGCGGCTCCAAGCTCCTTCCGGCGTGAGAAGTTCTCGGCGAACGCTTCTCGCACGGCGTGGAAGCCATCACTCACATGACCGTGGATTTCGTCCGAGCGCACCGGCTCTAGCGCCTGATCAGTCGTGATTGACATGGCGAACCTCCCCAGGCGCGGGCTAGCGGGTTCGCGCCCTCAGCCTCCAGCTTGACCAGAGATGGCAGGCGCGCCCAGGGCCGTCCGGCCCGCAAGTCTTGGGATACTCGGCAAACCAGGCCAAGGCGCCATAAATCCCGGTGATCGAGGTCCGTGTGGCCTTGGCCGAGAGTAGTGTTCGGAGTCTGGCGGAGCTGAGGGGAGTAAGTCAGATCGGGTGTCGCGGCCCACCGCTCTGAGTTGAGGCTTCGCCATGGGGTTCCCGTCCCAGGCGGCTGGGTCGACTACGATGCCAACGCCCCAACGAAAGCAAGCGAGACTCGCCTTCTGACGTTGCCTCCCTTGTATCAGCGTTGGGAGCGCAGGGCGTGCGCCCCGACGAGGAGATCCGGCAGGAGGTGGACGGGGACGTCCTGGCTGGGATGCTTTCGATCGGGCCCGATCGGGTTCGGGCTACGGTAAGCGACGGTGTGGTCACGGTGGAGGGTTTGGTGGAGAACCGAAGTCTCATTTCCCTGCTCGCCGGGCTGGTCAGGGGTGTCGACGGCGTGGTCGGTGTGGAGGAGCGGCTCCGTTACGAAACTGATGACGTGAGTTTTCGACAGAAGCCCTTTCTCCCGTGGGGCATCTATCCGCGAGCCTAGCCCAAGAGGTGGCTCCGGAAGCCGGTGGTTCAGGCGGCGCCGTGTAGCTCGGTTGGGTGATTCTAGATGCAGGAGGATGGGAGGTCCGTCCTCGGCAAGGGCCGAAATGGCGACCGGCTGCCGCCATTGTCGGCTGTCGATCCAATTGACGCCCGCCGCAGGGCAAAGCCCGAAATAGCTTTGCGCACCGCCCTCCCACTCCGAGCGAGGCACTCCCACAGCCGGTCCCGAATGACATGCGGTCCGCTCGCTGGGGTTGGCGCTCGGCGTCAGCTCGCGGCGACGATGCGGGCGCTTTGCCGGCTGGCGGCCGCCCGGTCCGCGAGGACCAAGGCTCCCAGGACGTCCCGCTGGCTAATGGTTCCGAGGACCACCCCAGTCTCCGGCTCGATCACCGGAAGCCGTCGGAAACCCTGCGCCATCATGCTGGCCAGGGCCTGGGTCAGCGGGGTTTCCGGCGTTGTCGTCACGACGTGGATCGTCATGATCATGCGCACCGGCACCCCAAAGTGCCCAGAGGCCACGCCGACTAGATCGCGCAGCTCCGCCCACGACTCATCCTGCATCAACTCCCCCGTCGAGGGGAGCGCCGCGCGCAGCACGTCACGTTCCGTCACGATCCCAAGGAGGAGGTCGCCATCCACGACAAGCAAGCTGTCCACCGACCGGAGGACCATCTCCCTTGCAGCGTCGACAATCGCATCATTCGCGGCGATGCCGTAGACCTGTCGCCTCATCACATCTCTCACGAGGAGCATCCAACCCACCCCCGATATCCACAGCTTGTCTCGATTCGAGTATGGGCCGCGTATTGGGTGGACATCATGGCCGATCGACCCGCTTTGAAGGGGCCGGGAGGCAGTCCGCCCCCGTCCCACGTCAGCCGATCTCGGGCCGTGAGCGATGACGAACGGTGCTCTGGGTCAGCCGTTGCCCCCGCCCGTTCGGGGACCGACGGCAGCCAGTCGTGGCCGAACGGTACCGATGGTCACACTGTGAGACCGGGCCGGTCGCCGGTGTCCCCCTTGGCGGATTCGTGGGAACCTTGGCCTCGGAGGTGAGCAGGATGCTTGGAGCAGGGGTCCCGATGAGCCCAGTGCCATCCGATGGTGGCGGCTCGTGGACGTGGACTCTTGTCGCTGTCGCCGTGGTCTTGGCTTTTCTGGCCTTGACGTGGTTGGCGAGGCGTTGGGGATGCGCCTCCAGCGCCACAGAGGAGGAGCCAAAGGTTCCTTCGTCCGAGGCGAAGGAAGCGGCATGAGAGCAGTGGAGTAGGGCTCGACGAGACCCTGGCAGTGAGCGACCGCCTCGACGTTCAGGACGAGGCGGTCGCTGTCAGTTCGGTCACGCAGTCGGCACGAGGTCGTTGCGGACGATCACCGAACCCAGCACGTCCTGCAGCCTCGACGGCCCGATCTCCTCGAGTTCGTAGGTGACTCGGACGGCCGGCCTCGTCAAACAGATGACGTGACGAAGGTCGATTGGCGTGGCGATGACCACCGTGTCGCAGGGCGTGGCCGCAATCGCCCGCTCGAGTTCGCCGAGTTGGCCCTGAGAATACCCCTCGGCCGGCAAGACGGGCCCGACATCGTACCTGTCAAAGACCTCCGCGATCGTTCCCGTGACGTAGGGTCGCGGGTCGACGATCTCGGCCGCTCCCGCCTGCCGGGCTGCGACGACGCCAGCTCCGAACTTCATCCCACCATGGGTGAGGGTGGGACCATCCTCGACGACCAGCACTCGCTTCCCTGTCACCTGCTCGGGGTGGCTCAAGGTGACCACGCTAGCGGCCTTGATGATCGTGGCGCCTGGGTTGAACAGCCGGACCGAGGCCTCGACCTCAGCCACCTGACCAGGCTCCGCCGTGTTCACTTTGTTGATCAGGACCACGCCTGCCATCCGCAGGTTCGTCTCACCCGGATGGTAGGTCCGCTCGTCCCCGGCTCGCAGCGGGTCGGCAACCGTGATGTGGACGTCCGGAAGGTAGAACGGCAGATCGTTGTTCCCGCCGTCCCAAAGAAGGACGTCGCATTCCCGCTGTGCTTGCTCCAGGATCGCCCCATAGTCGACGCCGGCATAGACGACCGTACCGGCGCGGATATGGGCCTCGTACTCCTCGCGCTCCTCGATGGTGACGCCGGCCCGGTCCAAGTCTTCGAGCTCGGCGAACCGCTGCACGCGCTCTGCCAGGAGATCGCCGTATGGCATCGGGTGCCTGACCGCGACGACCTTCAGGCCCTCCCGCTTCATGAGCTCGGCGATGTATCTGGTCGTCTGGCTCTTCCCGGAGCCCGTCCGGACGGCGCAGACCGCAACGACCGGGACCTCGGCCCGCAGCATCGTGGCATGGGGACCGAGCAGGACGAAGTTCGCCCCGGCCGCCAGGACCTGGCTGGCCCGGTGCATGACGTACTCATGCGACACGTCCGAGTAGGCGAAGACCACGTCGTCCACCTTCAGATCCGCAATGAGTTTGGCAAGCCGCTCCTCCGGGTAGATGGGGATGCCCTCGGGATAGCGAGGGCCGGCCAGCTCCCGTGGGTAGATCCGGTCGGCGATGAACGGGATCTGTGTCGCCGTGAACGCGACGACCTCGGATTCGGGATCATCGCGGTAGGTCACGTTGAAGTCGTGGAAGTCGCGACCCGCGGCTCCCATTATCAGGACTCTTCGTCGCATCGTTCTCACCTTCCCTTTCTGCTACCGCCTCCTGTTCGGAGGCGGTAGCGAATCGTCGTTCGATGTCGATCAGACGTCGACCTTCTCTCGCCGGATGTCGGCGTGTTCGGAGGGAGAGAGCGGCGCCTCATCCTGTGAGAGCACGGAGGCCTCCTCCTCCGTGTCGACGACCTGTAGGACGCGTCGCTCATGGCTGCGGCGCCACCGCATGTACACGTAGACGGGGATGCCGAGCATCAGCAGGATGTAGCCCTTCGCGATCGACTCGGTGCCCGTTCCGTACATGGCCCAGATCGCGTAGGCGAACCCCAGAGCGGCGATGATGACGTCGCGCGCGAGCTTGCGCGCGGCGAACCGCGCCCGGTCGGTGATCATCAAGAACACCTCGGCCGCCGCGGCGAACGCGTACGGGACAACGGTCGTGAGCGTGGCCAGCAGCAGGATGAACGTGAACTGGTCCACGAGCGACTTGGTGTAGTTCATCATCACCAGGCCTGACACGAGCACGGCCGCGATCACCAGTCCGATCACCGGGGTCCTCCGCTCACCCTGCACCTTCGCGAACGGCTTCGGGAAGACGCCGTCCTCGGCGGCCGCGAGCGACACCCGCGCGGTGAGCAAGGTCCATCCGTTCAAGGCGCCGAAGGTGGAGATCATCGCCACGAGGGCGACGATCTTGCCCCACGACCCGCCGAAGATCGTCTGAGCGGCCTCGGCGAACGGAGCGTTCGACTGGGCCAGTGCGGCCAGGGGGGATGACCCCCATGACCGCGACGGTCGCCAGGATGTAGACGAGCGTGGTGACGAGGGTTCCGTAGATGGTTGCCCGTGGGATGTTCCTCTGGGGATCCTTCACTTCCTCCGCAGGGACCGTCGCCGATTCCAGGCCGATGAAGGCCCACAGCGTTAGGGCCATCGCGGCGGTGATGCCTCCCAGCATGCCGTTGCCCGTACCGAGGCCGGCCGGAGCGAACGGCGTGAAGTGGCTCGCGTGCATGAAGAACAGCCCGATGATGCCGATCAGGGCGAGGGGCACGAACTTCAGCACGGTCGTCGCGACCTGGACCATCCCGCCCTGGCGAACCCCGAGGGCGTTCACGAACGTCAGAAACCAGATCGCCCCTATCGCCACCAGTGCAGCGGCCAGGTGGTTCGTCCCCAGGCTCGGGTAGAACACCGTCAGGTATCCGACGAACGCCGTCGCGATCGCGGCGTTGCCGACCCAGGCGGCGATCCAGTAGCCCCAGGCCGTCTGGAACCCGATGAACTCGCCGAATGCCCGGCGGGCGTAGACGTAGGGGCCACCGGTCCTCGGATAGGCACGACCAAGGGTCGCGAAGACGCCGGCGAGGAGCATGGCACCGGCGCCGGTAAGCGCCCAGGCGAGCAACGAGCTCGATCCGGACACTAAGGCGACCCCGGCGAGAGCCGCAGGCAGCAGGAACACGCCCGAACCGATCATGTTCCCGATGACGAGGGCGGTTGCCATGCCCAAGCCGAGCTCGCGCTTCAGCTTGGGTCGTTGATCGGCGTAGCCCTTTGGGCCGTTCGTGCGTTGGATGTCAGATGCAAGTGCCATCGTCGACCTCCCTTTCTCCGGACGAGGGATCGCCCGGCATTGGTCGTCACTCACAACGTAGAAAGGGACTCTCCAGGTTGAGAGGGCCATTGGTCACACGTTGGAAAGGACCAACTCTGGCCACCAAGGTTCGAGTTTCCTCGTCGAGGACGAGAGCGGCGGGAGGGATGGTCCGACTCGCTGAGTGACCGAGGCTCTGCAAGTGCAGACATCCCTTCACAAGAGATCAAGCGGCGCTTCGATCGAGTGATGGAGCTCCAGCCTCATCAGGAGACCGTCCTGAAGGCCCGCGAATTCGTGGAGGCCTTGCTGGGCCTTGAAGTGTGGACCCACAAGCCGTACATGGCCATGCATGCCGCCGTGCACGAGGCCCGGCGGGGGCGCGAGGGGCACCACTGAGGAGGATGGGAGATGAGGCTGTCCGATGCACACAGCGCGACCGACAAGAGCGTGGAAGAGCGAGCGGGCCGGCGAGTTCTTCGACTGCAGGGGGGACGGGCTGAGGGGTATTGGCTGGTAGTTCGGGCACCCGAGGGTCAAGCAGTCCTAGCTGACCGGTGCGCGAACCGCGAAAAGACAGTCCGTGCTCGATCGATTCGCACGTGAGAATGGGCTATCCACGGTATGACCCCGGCTCAGCAGAGAAGGCCCGCAAGGGTCTGGGATTGCCGGGACCGGGCAGCCATCCGAGGCCTGCTGACCCGCCGCCCCTCGACCTCTTCCCCAGGTGCCTCGAGAGGGTGCACGTCACAGACGAGAGACGGCTCCCTGCCACGCCATCGCTCATACCGGCGGAGGCGGACAGTCCTCTCGGCCTGCTGCGTCGCGGTCTCAGGTTCGGACGGTGAGCTTGCTGGCCCCGGCACCGATCTCGATGTCGTACCGGCCCTCGACCTGGTCGTAATCTGGGCTCCGCCAATCGGTCTTCCCCTCGGCGGCCCCCAGGCGGAAATCGTCAACGACCAACTTCGAGGCCCCCGCTCCGATGCGGACCCGGACGGGCACACCGGTAGGCCGGATCAGCTCGACGTTGCTGGCGCCTCCACCGATCCGGATGGCGACGGCATCCTTCGGTCGAGGCAGCCTCGCCTCGATCCGGGAGGCGCCCCCGGAGATCTCCAGTCCCGTCAGCTGCACATGTTCGAGATCGGCTTCGACATCCGACATGCCCCAGCGGGCCTGGATGGCCCATGGGATTCGGCTGGAGAGGGTGATCTCGCCGCGGGTGGGGCGGAGGCTGGGCCGGTACTTGACGGTCACGGTGCCTCCGTCGACCCGGATGTCGGGCACCTTCCCTTCGAACCAGGCCCGATAGAGGTCCTCCATCGAATCGTCCACACGGATGGTGAGGTGTGCCGCGCCTCGTGCGAAGACCAGGCGGGCCGTGGTCACCGAGCCGAGCGGGACAGCCAACTCCTCTGCGGATCTTGTTCTCGTCATCTCGTTCTCATCTCCTTTCATGTACCCAGGGCAGCCTGCCGCTGGCGGGCCCGACCGGATAGGGCCGAAGGCCCTGCTGCCCCGGGGACGGAGGCCTCCCCGGCAGGTAGAGGCCACGTGCTGCTTCGGGGTTTGAGGCCGACCCTCGACTCCCCTGGCGGACCGGTGGCCGATGACCTCATCGAAGCGAGCCGGACGGGCAACGACGTGCCGGTCACGCGCGGCGACATCCGAGCCGCGCTCAACGCCGTGCTTGGATGCCAGCCATCCCCCGATCGTGGGCCGCTCGATCAAATGGCGGCCGGGGAACGAGCCGCCGTACGGCTGAGCGTCCGATCGTCGGCTCCGATGGCGTGCCGGTAGCTCGGGGACCACCTTCGTTCGGATAGAGTCCTCAGCACGGTCGACGGGGAGGGAAGCCGATGGCGAAAGGCAACACGGGCGCCGCCGCGGGCGGTGGAGCCCTTTACGGCCTCGGGATCTTCGGCGCGTTGTTCTACTACTGGCAGCAGGCCGACTCGTTCTGGGAATACGTCTGGGCGATCTTCCCGAAGGCCATCTTCTGGCCAGCGTACTTGGTCTACGAGGGG
>Ga0184632_10000248_pt1 | contig 19628 bp, 22 predicted proteins | sample PLM31_50_b1_FD_133153 | JGI IMG/M metagenome (GOLD analysis project Ga0184632, IMG submission 133153) | Groundwater sediment microbial communities from an aquifer in East River, Colorado, USA - PLM3-1_50_b1 | ecosystem: Environmental > Terrestrial > Soil > Riparian zone | place: USA: East... | reverse complement strand
AGAACTGCCAAAACTACAAAGAAAATTACGCTAAGATATACTTGTAAAAATTGTCAACGTAAAACGATGAAAGAAGGAATGCGAATGCGTAAGCTGGAGATTCAACCTTAATTTGTGATGTGCAATGAAAAAAGAAAATATATTAATTCCAAAACCAAGAAGCAATTTTTTGTCTGTACAATGCACAAGTTGTCAGGAAAAACAAGTCATTTTTTCCCATTCAACAAGTGACATCAATTGCAAATCATGTGGAAATCCTATAGCAAAAAAATCTGGTGGAAAAGCAACTATCTTGGGAGAAATCATTAATACTCTTGATTAAATATTTTTGATCTCAGTAAGAAAAAATCTTTCTTTGTATTTATGTTGAAGGCAAGTCTTTCGTTATTCAGCGTTACGTAATGTTCTTTGATTACTTGCCCTGTTTGTATTTTGGAAGTATCAAAAATAGTTATTCCGGAGTGAAAATACTCTTTGTTTCCTTGTTTTATTGATAACGTTGGGATTAGTCCCAATTTTATTATAAATTCCCTATCCATTATTATGGAGATACACTGCTTGTCTCCTTTCCAATTAGAGATTATTCTCTGAATCAAATTATGAGTAATTAATGGCATATCTGAAGGCATTACAAAAACAACACAAGGTTTCAATCTTTCTAAAACAATCATGAGATCAGTTGAGTAGTTTATACCGCTTGTCTCTATAATGTCAAGAAATCCTGTAAAGTAATAAGGATGGCTTTTTAAAAACTCCAAAGTCAGTTTACTATTGCAACTTGTTGCTGCATAAATTCTATCAAATTGTTTTGAACCTTCCAAAGATTTGAGAATGTACTCAATTAGTGGTTTATTGTTAAAGCTTAGCATAGCTTTCTCTGAGGAGAAATCCTTTATTCTTTCACCTTTGCCACCACACATGATTAGAGCTAACATATCTTATGTCATTTTCAGATTGTCAATGTAGATAATATTAGCAATGATGATAAACGGGCAATTTCATTAGAAGCGCCGAAGACATCACCACTTACTCCTCCAAAATTTCTGTAAGATATAATATAAATAATAAAACCTATGATTATGACAATCCCTAAAGTTAGTAAACCCAGCACACCCTCTATATTGAGCACGAGTACGATTGTGATAATAGTAGATATAGTTATCTTGTTTCTTTTTTTCATTTCAATAGTGAATGCAGAGCTAAAACCAGACCAAGCAGTATCACCCACAGATGCTTGCATTACCATAACATATTTCGCGATTATCTCAGAGGCAACAATGGCATAGAGTAATTTAAGAGAGGAATCAAAACTTAATAATGCAATAAATAGACCTATAAAATTAATAATTAGCGCAGTAGCCCCGGCGGATCCTACTATTGGATCAGACATTGCTTTTCGCTTAGATTCTCTGTCCCCTTTTACCATTAGCCCATCTGCAAAATCGGCTAATGCATCAATGTGATGAACACCGGTAACGATAACAAATGTTACCAATATTATAAAACTAGTGATATACTGTGGTAAGAACATAGAGGAGAAAAATGCTATAAATCCTACAATTATCCCAATTATTCCTCCACAAACTGGAAAAAAATGCATGTTCCTTGCTATGGTATTTAGATTAAAGCTGTATGCCTTTGGCATTGGAATAATTGTCAAAAAAGAGAGAATAGCAATAAAAGGCTCAAAAAACATATAAAGTGTTCCACCATCCTAGTAATGATAATATCAAAACCAATGGTAATGATATGATAATAAAAAACAATATAACTGCTATTTTCACCATGGTTAATGCATTTTTACATTTTTCAATAGAAAGAGGTTCGATATTTATACCCAATTCATAATGGCCAACTTTTTCCAGTCTTACTCTCAGGGCCCCTGCCAATACAGACATCGGATATCCTCCATTAAGACTCTGTGTATTTTTATGATCCTTGCGCATAATCAATATAGAATTTTTCCAGTCTGCCCCAGTTATCTTTGAAGAAATAACTAGTAATAATGCACACAATCGTGCAGGAATAAAGTTTAAAATAGTATCAAGCTTTGCTGCCATCCAACCTATATTATAATGATATTTATCAGTATAACCTATCATAGAATCAAGAGTATTAATAATTCTATAAGCAATTGCTCCGGGAGGACCGAATAGTGAGTAGTAGAATAATACGGATCCTATTCCATCCACCATGCTTTCTCCTATCGATTCTATTGTAGCAGATATAATATGTTCTCTATCCAGAGTATCGGTCTTCCTTCCTACAATAAATGAAAGGCTCTTTCGTGCATTAGCCAAATTTTTCTCTTCTAACGCAAAAATTATAGCACACACGTGTCTTTCTAAAGTTAGAATAGCCATTGTAAATTTTAGTACTAGTAACGAATATATCAACAACGCAAATATTCCATATGATTTGTAGAGTATAATTGAAAAGTAATATGACGCCACAGAGATACCGATTGCTAAACTCAAGGTAAAGATTATGCCGTTTACTTTTTCGTATTTAGGATTTTTGTGCTTTAATTTTGGGATAAAGTAGCTTACAAGTTTTCCAAACCATGAAACAGGATGAAACCTATTTGGAGGATCGACAAGCAAAAAACATAGTGCAATACCACCAATAAGCGTTAATAAAATAAATTCAGAGTTCATGATTCATTTTACAATATTTAAGAGATATTTCATATCAGTGTTCTTTTTAAAGGTAGTCGCAACATAGTTAATATGTTCATCAAGGTAACTTTTAGTAAATGAGATTTTTGACCTTTTTTGATCCAATGAATCTTCATTTGGAATATTGAATTCTATTTTCGGAATTACTCCTAAAACTTTCTTTTTTGTCATCTTTTCAATTGATATTATTGCCTTATTTAGAATAGATTTTTGTCCAAGAAACTTGTTAATTATTACACCTTTTACAAGCTTTCTTTGTCGAGATGGCAATAATTTTATTGTTCCAAATATAGCTGCAAAACATCCTCCACGTTCAATATCTGCTACCAATAACACTTGAGAATTAATTTTTTCTGCAAGTATCATATTTGCAATATCATAGTTTGATAAATTGATTTCTGCAGGTGACCCGGCACCTTCTATTACAATTAGATCATTTTCCTTCCTAAGACTTTCTAAATCTTGTAGAACTTTGGGGAATCCTTTTTGGAGAACGAAACTACTGTAGTAATCTTCTGCGCTCATATGTAAATTTTTCAATCCTCCCAAAATGATTTCACTTATATTATTCCCGAGAGGTCTCAAAAGTAACGGGTTCATTCTAATGTCAGGTTCTACTCGAGCTGCAACGGCTTGAACAGCTTGTATCCTTGCCATCGCCCTTGCTGATTTTTTTTCTTTGAGAATATGAAAATTTGAAGTCATGTTTTGGGCCTTAAACGGACATACTTTGTATCCCATATCCGAGAATATTCTGCAGAGCGCTATTACGATAGTACTTTTTCCAGCCCCTGATGTAGTCCCCTGTATCATCAACAGTTTGGCTTTCATTTATCAATGGACTCCAATGAATCAAGCAAATCCAAATTTTCACTATGAGTTCTGACTGCAACTCTAATGTACTTGTCCTTCATACCCTTGAAATCGCTACAATCGCGAACAAGGATACCATTTTTTTCTAGTAGTAAATCTCTAACTTGCGTCGAATTGCCATGATGCAGTTGGATCAAATAATAATTTACATCGGATTCAATTGCTGAGAACGAGTTCATTCTGTTATTTATGTGAGTATACATGAATTCACGTTCAGATTTTATTATTTTTCTTGCCCTTCTTATGTGAGAAAAATCTTCTAACGCAATAACACCGGCCATTTGAGCTAGTCCGTTTACATTCCAACTTATTTTATTATGCGAAATTTTCTTTGCGGTACTTGGATGGGAAACACAATATCCCAATCTTAATCCCGCAAGCCCAAATGATTTTGTCAATGAACGTAAGACTACTATATTTTGAAATTCATTAATCTTTTCAATGAAAGTTCTTGGATGTTTATTCTCATCAACGAATTCAATAAAACTCTCATCTATGAAGATCTTTATGGAGCCATCTATTTTTTCTATTAGTCTTTCTATCAATTGGTATGAAAATAGTCCGGTTGGATTATTTGGATTGCATAAAAAAATAGCATCAGAATTTGTTGATTTCTCCAAAATTTTATCAATATCTAGTTTCCAATTTCTAAGTGGGGCATGCTTAATTTTAGCACCTATTTTTCTTGATGCTAACTCATATTCACAAAATGTTGGGGATGGTATTAATACTTGGTTCCGGACAAATGTTCTTACAAAGTTATAAATTAATTCCGTTGCGCCATTGCCTATATTAACTGAGTCTGGAGATAAGGTACCGCCCAAATAATCAATTATTTTTCTTTTAAGAATTGTGTGTTCATTATCTGGATATATTGATGAAAGCTTGGGTAAATTTTTTCTCAAGGCATTCAAAACCTTCTTTGATATTCCTAATGGATTAATATTAGAACTGAAATCAACTCTTACTGAGCTAGGATTTACAGAATAAATCCCACCATGAAAACATGAATATTGAATCATTTAAATTCCATATGAGGTGCTATATAACAGGAATGGATAATATTATGTTTTTTCCGAAAACGAATATTAGTTGCGTTTTGAATAACCGCATATTATGTTAAAAGTTGCGGTCATAGGTGCGACAGGCGCCGTAGGACAAGAATTTGTTATTGCACTCAATAACCACCCGTGGTTTGAACTAGTTCAAATGGCATCATCTGAGAGATCCGCTGGAAAAAGATACATAGATGCACTCAGGGATCCAAATACTTCACTTCTCAAATGGCACAATAAGGAAAACGTTCCCGAAAAAGTAAGGGATATGGTTCTAAATAAAGTTGAAGAAATAGACCCGAAAAAGGTTGATCTAATATTTACTGCTCTTGAATCAGAAGATGCAAAAGTAATTGAACCAAAGATGGCCTCAGAAGTACCTGTAATAAGTACGGCTGCAGCGTTTAGATACGAGGACGACGTTCCCATACTGATTCCGGGAATTAATGACGAACATTGTGAATTGTTGAATATACAGAAAAAGAATAGAAAGTGGAATGGCTTTATTGCGCCATTGCCTAACTGTACTACTACAGGCATGGCCATAACGCTTAAACCGTTAATAAATGAAATGGGATTGGAGAGTGTATTCATGACTTCAATGCAAGCTTTGTCTGGAGCAGGCCGATCTCCTGGCGTGATTGCATTGGATATCATGGATAATGTGATTCCGTACATACCAAAAGAAGAAGAAAAGGTTCAGGTTGAGACAAAAAAGATCCTCGGAAAGTTTGATGGCAATTCAATCATGAATGCTTCTATCAAGGTAAGTTGTACATGTACTAGGGTCCCAGTAATCGATGGACATACTGAAACAATTTTTGCTCAACTAAAGAAAGCTGCTTTACCGGATCAGATAAAAGAATCAATGATTAATTTTTCCAAATCTATTTCAATAAAAAACTTGCCTTCTGCACCAGAAGATTATATCATTGTTCATGATGATCCTACTAGGCCCCAGCCTAGAATTGACAGAGAGATTAACGATGGTATGACAACGGTTGTCGGAAGATTGCGAAAGGATACTGTATTTGAAAATGGCATAAAATACGTACTCTTAACCCATAACGAAAAAATGGGTTCTGCAAAAGGTGCTATCTTGTTAGCTGAGCTATTTAAATCAAAGAAAATTATTTGAGCATGCATTATTGATAAAAAATTTAAATAAAATTGAAATTAATACATTTATTAACCCCAGAATTTACGACATAATTAGTGATTTCTATGTATAAAATAGACGATTTAGATCTTAAAATTTTGGAAGAACTCTCAAATGATGCGTCAATTTCTGTTCCCAGACTTTCAAGAAAAATTAATATCAACGCATCGGTAGTTTATAGCAGAATTAAGAGATTAGTAAAGAGAGGCATTATTAGAAAATTTACAATATTGATGAATGATGAAGCACTTGGGTTTAACGTAAAGGCGCTAACTGGCATAAACATGGATTCAAAACTGAGAGACAATGTTTTAAGTGAATTGTTCAGGATTCCCGGCGTTACGGAAGTTTCTGAGGTTACTGGGAGATTTGATATTTTAGTAACAATGAATTCTCATTCATTGGACGAAATGCACCAGTTAATATCAGAAAGAGTCGGACGTATTGAAGGAGTGCAGAAAACGGAGACATTTATTGAAATGAGAAAAACAGCGAGGGAAATCCCAATTCCACAAAAAAAACAAGAATAAATTTGAACCAACTACATGATTCCAATTTTTATTGAAGTGCATTAAACTATTTTTGGGCGATTCTTAGATCAGGTACAATGTAAAATGTTATTCTAGCAAAAATGTGAATTTGTTTCATAACAGTACTGTTACTAATGATAGGGGATACCTTGTGTTGATCGTGTTATTTATTTTATCAATTATAATGTGAAGTTTGGTTACACAATTTTTCAGAATGAAATAAAAATCATCAAGCGTTTGACTTTGTGCCCAAATTACCTGCTTGTCCTTGTCCCATGCGAATCATTTCGTTTATCTTATTTTCAACTTCCTTTAAATTTTCTTTTACTCTTGTCTCTTGTTTACCTAGAACTATCAACCGAGTGTTAGAGAGATCTTTCTTTTCCTCAAGCTCTTTAAGTGTATCATCCTTCTTAGTTTTAACCAAAAGAGGTCCAACGCTCTTGTACACCACTTCATCTTGTTCTGATTTCTTTAGTTCTTCCGTAGCCTTTTCTATTTCCACAGATTCTGCTTCAAGTTGCTGCTTTTGCATCATAATTGCTTGTAAATTCTGCTGTAACTGCTGTAACCTTGCAAGTTGTTCTCTTAACCAGGGTGGAATTTCTTGTTCGCTCATCTCTATTTACTTTACTTTACCATCATAAATCTATAGCGTTTTATAAATTTAGAGACAAATACGATAAACTCAGCAATCTAAGGTATGTGTTAATAATAGCACGCATTGATTGTAGATCGTGTGTGGTAATATTAATAAAAACAACCCCATTTTTTGAATAGATCTTTATTTTTTCATTACAAGTGATAAATCTAGTTTCAGGATTTAGAGCACTAGTAATGGATTTTCCAATCTTATAAGATAGTTCTGAAGAAAAGTTTTCTATAGCAATTTGAATACTAATATTTACTCTTTGTTTTTTCAAAGTTTACATCATATGTACCAGCAGCTACTTTATAGTTGCATTTAGAACAGTACCAAATTCCTAGTGCTTTCCTATCAAATTTTATTGATCCGCATTTTGGACATCTTCTCTTTTTTTTCAAAATCCTGTAAATCATGCCGTATCTCTTCCTAAGGGTAGCTCCATATTTTACCCCCAATCCCTTCAGGCGCGATATTTTATGTTTACCTCTACTTACCAAGTTTGATCAATCCCTCAAGTTTCACTCTAATTTCTTCGCCCTTAATTCTTGCTTTCTCGGCAATACCCTTCACCTCATCAACTGTGAAATACCCCTTCATGCCCTTTTGCATTGCAACAATTGAACCTTTTGAATTTGTGGTAATTGTCAATCTCGCATCCATACATGCTTCTTCCTCAGTATTTGGATCCATAAGCAGATAATCGCCAATTTTTACGGTAGTAATAGAGACAGGGATTGTAGTTATTGGAGGTTCTTGAGTTTTCCCGGTATCTACTACTTTGTCATCCTTAATTTCAAAAACAGGTAGTTTACAACTAGCTAATGCCGATACTACTGCATATGATGTTGCGTCAAAAAGGTTACCATCTACGTTAATGATACTACAATCTACAAAAATAGTATACACAATTTTTCCGGGCACCAAGACTAATTTGCTTAAATCTAACATTTCCGATTCTCTGACACCTCTATCAACAACCCTTGCTAGTTCAATCGTTTCTTCATCAGGCGGTCCTGGTTCTATATGAGGAGAGGCAATTGGTAGTACTTCGGCCGTAATTATCATAGCTCCACTATTTTCCAGGCCCTCAAAAGGCTCACCAGTTTCTACTTTTACTCCTGCAATAACTTCCGTCTTACCCAACTTGACCCAAGCTGATCCGCTTGCCTTTTTTATGACATCTATTTCAATTTCAAGTGGTCTTATTTCATCTAAACTTCTTTCATCTAATCTTTTGCCAGCTGAAACTGATTCTCTCATCTGTTTTTTACGCAGATTTTCAACAATTATAGTAGATTTCTTTGATAGACTCATTATTCTTTCAATCCCTTTTCATCGCCAAAGTATTTTTCTATTAGAGAGGAACGTTGTATTTCATAGACCTTTAAGCAACCACGTATAGCTTCTTCTAAACACGTATTGAATTCAGTAGGATTCAACTCTCCATCAAGTTGAAGAAGTGTTATTTTCTTAAGATTTGGCATATATGCTACTGGCATGTCAGCTCCTCCTTCTTTATCTTCAGTGTCATTAATATCAATCACTATTTTATCATCCACCTTTCCTGCTGCACAGGCTGAAACCATATCACGCATATTTATTCCTGCGTCTGCAAGTGCGACTGAGGCAGCAGTTATGCCTGCACATCGTGAACCCCCATCTGCTTGTAATACTTCGATAAAGATATCGATCGCTGCTCGAGGATAATCCTCAAGCATTACAGCAGGTTCTAGTGCCTCTCGAATCACCTTTGAAATTTCCGTCTCTCTTCTTGATGGTGCAGGACTTTTACGAGTATCGGTTGAAAATGGAGACATATGATATCTACATCTTATAACACATCGATCGGATAGTGCCATATGTTTTGGATGAACTTCCCGTGGACCATACACTGCCGAAATTATCTTATTTTTACCGAATTCTATAAGTGCAGAGCCATCTGCATTCCTTATTATTCCTACTTTAATCTTTACCTCTCTTAATTCATCGATTATCCTTCCGTCGCTTCTTTTTCCGCTTTCATCTATAAGGCTTCTATTTTGTACCATCTGAATTCACCATTCCGATTTCTTTACCATTATCGTTCGAAATAACTTTATCATCATTCATCTCATGATTGTTTTGAGTGTCATCATTTTCAATGTTAGATTCTGGTACATTCAAGAGTTGTTTAATTCTTTGCGTAAGGTTTGAAGTATGTGCTTCTACTTCTACTATATGAATTGCGTTTATTGCAAGATTGATTCCTTCCTTGTCTTTTCCTGATACTACTATTATTCCATTTTGACCTATTGTTACCCTTGTGGAACTCGCCTGCTCAATAGTTTGGATCATCGACCCTCTTTTTCCTATAAGTCTTGGAACTCTAGTCGCAGATATTTTTAATAATTCACCTGTCGGGATCTTTCCCAAATCCTTATCTTGAATTGTTAGAATTGGATCTCTAGTCCTATCAAAAATTGCAATTCTAGCAGCAATAACATCACCGGTTGATAATTGACGTCCCATATCATCATGCGCCGGGGAAAAATCTCTTCCAAATATGTCTTGTGCTGGCAAATGTGCAGAAAAACATGAATTTATGTCGACAGACCAGGAAAGTGATGAATGGTCTAGTATTTTACCTATTACAATATCATTTACTCGAGGAAAATAAATTCCTGATAACGGAATTACTTTGGTACCATCCTTATTTGACTCTGTAATTCCAATTCGAGTTGCTACAATTGAATTTCCATTCCTAAACACATTACCCAAAGGTTTGAAATTACCTTCAGCTACAATATCACCAGGAATAACGTATTTTCTTTTAACTTCCTGCATTTAGTGATCCTCCAAAATAAGAATTCAAAAATCTTCTATTCATAATTCTCCCTTTTTGGGAAAGTTAGAACAGACTTATATTTTAAGTGTGGCCAACAGTATGAACAGCTCTTATTTTTCCGTGACCTGAGCTGAACCTTTAGTTGCAGTTCCAATTCGATCCAAGAAAGAACTCTTCAAGCCTGCATTGATACTGAGAACTACTTGTAATGATCCATCCGAAAGCCATTGTTCTGATTTTATCTCACCAATGCTTTTGAATACACTAAATGATTGTCCCGAAAATTGAGAAGGGACGGTCACATTCAACTCCAATATTTCTGACTTCAGGGGTAATATTTTTCTCAATGGATCAATGATATTCTTAATCTGATCATCTAACCGCTTAAAGGGATCAATTGCCAATCGTGCTTCATCAAGTACAGCATTAATTCTTGAGATGGGATGTGGCATATGCGTTTTAGGATCAACAAAATTTTTATTGATATACTGAACTATTTGTTTTTTCTTTTCTTCAATCATCTTTCTACGTTGATCAGTATTCATGTTTAGATCACCCTTAGCCATAATCTGTTTTGCTATTTCAAATTGATCTGTTGTTTTAAAATGCTTCATTAGCTTTTCAGTCGAGATCCTGGTCCCCTTGTTTGCATCCGAATAAATTTCGTCTGATATCATAATATTAGAAATATCAATGTTTTTGCCAAGTTTATATTCTAGAGCAGGATCTGGTTTCACCAATATTTCAAATTTTTCATTTCCTGCACTTAATCTAACGATTGTAAATTTATCAACCATGTTAACCCTAATATCTGAAAATATATAAGCATACAAACGAGAAGTTAATGGTTCAGATACTTGACAATAAAAAATAAAAAAGAAAGAAATAAAAAATTTAGGCTTCTTTTACTCGCTCACGTAAGCCCTTTCCCCATGTTGGGTTAAATCGAGTCCTATTTCTTCTTCTTTTGGAGTAACTCTTATACCGCCAGGCCATACCTTGTCCATTATTTTTATAAGGACTGCGGTTATACCCATCGCCCATGCAATAGATGCAAATGCACCCACAGCATTTTCCAATAGTTGAGCCGGATTGCCAAACACGAGTCCGTCATCTCCCCAGGGTGTAAACCTCTTTTCTGCAAACAGTCCAGTGGCTAAGGCTCCTGCGAGACCACCAATTCCATGTACTCCCCATGTGTCGAGCGCATCATCCCATTTCCTACTATTCTTGAACATAACTGCGGCATAACAAGCCACTGATGCAATTATTCCAATAACAAGTGCTGACATTGGGGAAACAAATCCTGATGCTGGAGTAATTGCCACAAGTCCAGCTACGGCACCAGAGGCAGCTCCAACAGTTGATGCTCTTCCTGTATGTGCCCAAGAAAGTAATGCCCAAGTAACTACAGCCATTCCCGTGGCTATTTGTGTCGCAACAAATGCGCTTGTAGCATTCGTAGCTGCTGCAGCAGCAGAGCCAGCATTGAATCCAAACCATCCAAACCACAGTAGTGCAGCTCCCAAAACAACTAGTGAAATATTGTGTGGTTCCATAGGTACTTTGCCATATCCTATTCTCCTGCCCAACATTAACGCTATAACTAGTCCTGACCATCCCGATGTGATATGAATGACGGTTCCACCAGCAAAGTCAAGCGATCCAAAGCAACCAGTCCATCCAAAGCCACAATATCCTGGATTCATTCCATAGTTGTCCGGTCCTGAAATTGACCATGTCCAGTGTGCAGCAAAGTCATAGACAAAGGTAGCCCACAGTATTATGAAAATAATGAACGCACTATATTTCATTCTTTCAGCAACTGCAGCTACAATTAGTGCAGGAGTAATAATGGCGAACATCATCTGGAATATCATATATGTCTGGTGTGGAATAGTAGTTCCAGTTATTCCCCCATAGGCAATTGAAGGAACATCATGAAGAACATTATATAATCCAGCCCAGTCTAGCGTTCCAATAAACCCATAACCGTATGCGTCTGGACCAAAAGCTAAGCTGTAGCCCCATAACGCCCATTGGGCAGCAATTATGCCGGTAGTCATAAACACCATATGGAGTGTATTTACCGCATTTTTTTGTCTGGACAGGCCTCCATAAAATATAGCCAAACCTCCTGGCGTCATTATAAGCACTAGTGCTGAAGCTGTAAGCATCCATGCATTATCACCTGAATCAATCTCACAAGGGATCAAGTCCCCTTCTGCTGTTAAATTATAATTTCCATTAGCGTCACTTGCAAAGCAACTATATTTTGCAGCAGGATCATCAGGTTTGTAAGCAGAAGCGCTCATCAAGTAAGCTGATGTTACAGTCATTGTTGTCAAAATTCCAACTAACATGAAGATAGTGATGTTCTTCCTAAACATTATTCACCAATATTTTAGAGAAGTATAAATAATATAACAATATAATATGAAATTCTAATGAGAGTAATATAAGATTATTATTAATTTAATTATTTATAATATTTATTTTTTATACAATTATCATAATAAGGTTATTTCATGATATCTTAATCATTCACAAGCGTGCAAAACAGATTTATCCACGGGTGTCAATTTATAAAATATAAAATCAAATCGGTCACCTACAAAATTCATGTATTTATTGCGTTACCGCGATAGTGCCATCCGTTAATATAGTCCCAACCGTTATTTATTAAAAATAGATTTTATTTATCAACGTATTTGTATTTGATTCTGATGCATTTTCTGTCTAGTAATACATATTATTTTTAATTCAAAAAATTTCAGTTGTCTATATTGTTTCGTTACCTTACCATAGAACTAATACATAGACATAATGATTACCTCAACAGAGAACATAACATAATATCGCATTAGATTTCAGAATACTTGATGGCTAAATTGTTCATCATTATTGAGGTTAATTTGCATAAAGCGGTAACAATAATTTTCTTTATTTTTTGATTTACTATTTTGATCTTCTGACTAAAAAATCAATAGAACTGAAAATTTTGAGACATAATTAGTAAAATTATTTTCCAATAACAATTTTGTTCAAAAACCATTATTGAGACTGATGTACGTTACAACTTATGAGATCATATAAGAAAGCATTTATCACAATCTGTAAATGCCAAAAATCATTGCGATCAGCTAATAATGACCTATCAAACTGAATTTAATTGTCTGAGAAAATTATTTATCTTTGATTTTTAATTGACATAGTTGTTTCATTACTACTAAATTAAAGTCATTAGATACCGAATTGGAACTAACCAAAAAATTTTTTAGTGTCCAAATCTATTTATTTTGACAGTAGTAAGCAATAGTGATGAGCAGATTCTTTAGAGCTAAAGACAAGAATGACAATTCTTCTAACAATGCAGAAGAAACTAAAGACACGATAGACCATCGTGACTTTCAGGTACGTGATTTATATAAAAAAGGTGTGAATCACATGTCAAACGATAAATTAAATGATGCCATACGTAGTTTCGAATTAGCTCTTAGGATAGATCCAAAGTTTGTTGAAGCCTGGATTAAAAAAGGCTATGCCCACTTCCATATGGGAGATTATCCATTTGCCATATCTTCCTATGATATGGCCTTGAATGTAGATCCCGACAATTATGAAGCTTGGAATTTAAAGGGACTAGCATATTATAAAATGAATAACTATGCCAAAGCTATAGAATGTAGTGTGAAAGCTCTTGATGCAAATCCAAATGATGGGATGGTTTGGTACAACTATGCGTGTTATCTCACATTAGATGGGAATGTGGATGATGGCATGGAGGCTTTGAAAAGAGCGATTGAAATAGATATTTCTCATGCAAAAAAAGCCGTGCGGGATCGAGATTTCGAAAATGCTCGCGCAGAAGAAGGTTTTATGAGGATAATTGAAGTGGTTGTACTCGAATCCTTACGACAAGGATATGATTACGTAGGTAAAATTGTTTGGTTAACTGGAATGGATAAACAGGATGTTGAAGATGCATTCATGAGGTTAAGTATGAAGGGACTTGTGACATTAAAAGAAAAGAAATCACTGACTGGTAAGGAACAGTACTATGAACTTTCAAGAGACCTTTCAGACAAACTAGGAGAAATGAAAAGATCCGGATTTCTTAAATCAAAGGAGTATTCTGCACCAATTCAGGAGATAAGGGATATTCTTGAAATATTAGACAAATCAATTGAATCTGTCAAAAATGGAGACATAACCCAGACTATTGATTCACTTGAACAATTAACAAGTCCACAGAAACATGGTAACACAATGATAGAGCAATTTTTTGATCAACATCGTGATTTGAGATTGTATCATGTTAGACTGAAGGAAAATGGTCAGGAATATCTTGATTCTCATAAATCAGAATTAACTAATTTACTTCAAAACATAATAGAAAAAGTTAGAAGTGGTCCCTTATCTAGAACAATCTTGGATTAAAATGATGTCATTTAACTGAATTTGATTAATGAATTAATGATTAATGAATTAATGACGTTTAATTCTGCTTGTTTATTTTGTTTGCAATTTCTTTAAATGTATCCATATTAAATTCTAGATAATTTGAAACAAAATACATTATTCCATACTTTTCACCCATTCTTGAAACCAGATTGTTTTTTTCTAACACATCAACGTGATGCTGAACAGCCTTATAGTCAAGATTCAAAATGTCTGCCATGCGATTTATATTCAGTGGAGTTTCTTGCAGCAAGTTTATGATCTTGATTCTATTTTCACCACCTTTTGAACCTGCAAATAGATACCATAAAAGGCGTCTGGCAGTGGGATCTGACATTTAGAGTATTCACAATAAGCCTTTAAGTAAAATTTGAATTTATACATGGAATCAGAAACTGACAATTCACATAATATTAATAAAAGATAGAGGGATAATTTAATCATGGGAAAAATTTTCGCCGAAGTAAGTGAAAAAGAAATAACAAGAACTATAGCACAAATGTTCAATGAAACATTGATTGAATATAGCGATTGTGACGTAATTATCATTGGTGCTGGACCAGCAGGATTAATGGCTGGAAGAGAATTATGCAAAAATGGGGTTCTGACCCTGATAATAGAGCAGAATAACTATATCGGTGGAGGATATTGGGTAGGAGGCTATATGATGAATCCGGTAACTGTGAGATATCCAGCAAATAAAATATGGGATGAGCTTGGAGTTCCCTACAGAAAAATTTCGGATTCATTGTATGCTACATGGGGACCTCATGCATGTTCAAAACTAATTGCATCTGCATGTGATTGTGGAGTTAGATTCCTACAGCTTACCAAATTTGATGATTTAGTATTGAAAAATGGAAGAGTGGGTGGAGTGGTCGTGAATTGGATGCCTGTTTCTGCATTACCAAGAAATATTACATGTGTAGACCCTGTTGCTCTTGAATCAAAAATAGTAATAGATGCATCTGGCCATGATTCAGTAGCTGTAAAAAGACTAATGGATAGAGGATATGTAAAGTGGAAAGGAATGGAACCAATGTGGGTAAACGGAGAAGATGCGGTAGTTGAATATACGGGCGAAGTTTATCCTGGATTAATTGCTGCTGGAATGTCAGCGACAGAGACACATGGATTGCCTAGAATGGGACCTACATTTGGATCAATGTTATTATCAGGAAAGAAAGCAGCACAAGTTGCTTTAGGAAAATTGAAGGAAATACCAAATCCGGACATAGAAATTAAGTAGACATAGTAACCGTGATTTACATATGAAAATATCATATGTACATCTCTACTCCTCTTCTTTGTTGACCTCGTCTCTTATTAGAAGAGTTTCAGAATATTTACATGAACTATTTCCTTTTGTTAAGATAGACATCAGGTCATTTTCTTATTATTTTGAGAAGAGTATGATTGAAGAGGATATTGTAGACAATAGGATGGTTCTATTATCACATGATTTCCTAAATACAGCTCATCAACATGAGCTACAAAATAAATCAAATGATATCAGTCAAAAAGTTACAGTTATTGATGGTTTTTACCTTCAAAGAATTTATTCCAAAATTATTGATGAAAATGAAACGCAATTAGACCATTTGCACATTATATTCGAAGATAATTTGATATGCACGTATGATGAAAATGACCAAAGATATCACGCTAGACCATTAATTTGTGGATCACCAAGTATTATATCTATAGCCGGCATCGTTGAAGGTCCTGCTAAACCAAAAGGATATTATTTCAAGCTAATGCTGAAAGATTTGCTCTCTATTAATAGTAAAGAAGTAGAGCAAGAATTTGCTAATAGATTTATCAGCTATGATGATCCGCGGTTGGTGCAGACAGCAATAGGTTATGCTATTCAATCTATTTTTTTTTTCTTACCAATGGTAACCCATTCTGTACGAATTATCCTTGTAGGTTGTTTAATTCTCATTGGCAAGAAGAATTAGTTTACACTCAAGTAATAAACCCAATACTGTGCAAAGAGCATCGAGGATTATTGGCCGCTAAAGTTGACGAATAATCTAGCATAGGATATATTATATTTGGGCATTAATTGTAACAAGATTGTATTTGTATTCATAAATAACGAAACAATTTAACTATTTAATTTCCGAACAAATTATTAAATGGTTAAATCTTCCTCCAGTTAATCATACATGTCAAAAAATGCAAATCATGGCTCGCATGACTCAACAGATGCGAAGAATCTTTATGATGTAATAATAATTGGCTCAGGCCCAGCGGGATTTACCGCAGGAATCTACACTTCCCGTGCAAAACTCAAAACACTGATTATTTCTGGATCTCTTCCAGGTGGTCAACTCATGACTACCAGTGAAGTTGAAAATTATCCAGGTTTTCCTAATGGAATATTTGGACCTGAACTAATGATGAATATGAGACAACAAGCTGAAAGGTTTGGAACGACCGTAGTTGATGATGAAGTTTTAAAGGTAGATTTCAAAAATCATCCATTTCTGATATCAACGCATTCTGAAAGTTATGAAGGTAGTGCAATACTACTTTGTACTGGCGCATCACCAAGAAAATTAGATATTGATGGGGAACAAGAATTTGGTGGAAGGGGTGTCTCTTATTGTGCTACGTGTGATGGACCATTCTTCAAAGGTGAGGAGATCGCGGTTATCGGCGGAGGTGATACTGCCATAGAAGAGGCAACTTTCCTTACTAAATTTGGTAAATCAGTTAAGATCATTCATAGAAGAGACTTTCTGCGAGCGAGTAAAATCCTACAAGAAAAGGCATTCGAAAATTCGAAAATTCAATTCATATGGAATCATGTTGTGACAAGAATCGGTGGAAATAAGAAGATAGAAAGTATTGATATAAAGGATCTAACCACTGGTAAAATACAGAATTTGTCAGTAGGAGGGCTTTTTGTAGCAATTGGTCATGAACCAAATACTTCGATCTTTAAAGATCAGTTAGAATTGGATGATAAAGGATATGTTGTTATCAAAGACAATACAAGAACTAGCGTAGATGGAGTTTTTGCCGCTGGCGATGTTCATGATTATCGATACAGACAGGCCGTTACTGCTGCAGGATTTGGATGTATGGCTGCATTAGATGTAGAAAAATGGTTAAGTGAAAATAAATTTCACAACTGAACTATGATTTAATGTATAATTGTGGTAATTTCTCCATTGCAGAAACATAATCACTTTCCATCAGTACATTTTGTTCCTTATAGAGACTTTTGAATTTTCTACCGTCGTCTGCAAAAATACCTACAATAACTCCTTTATCGATTTCCGTTGAAAACTTTAACATTGAGGACATTACAGAGCCAGAAGATGGTCCTACGAATAAGCCCTCTTTTCTAAGTAGGTCCTTAACTGAGCTAAATGAATCCTGATTTGTGGCAGTTATCCATTGATCAACTATACCTTCTCTACGTTTGAAGAGGTTTGGCATAGATGATTCTTCAAAGTTTCTTAAGCCTTGAAGTAGATGATTCTGCTGTGCTTGAATAGCTATGACCTTTATACTTTTATTCTTCTCCTTGAGAAAAGTGCCTGTTCCAGTAATGGTGCCTCCTGTTCCACAACCTGTAAAGAAGTGTGTTACTTTTCCATTTGTTTGTTCCCAAATCTCTGGACCAGTACTCTCGTAGTGAGCAAGAAAGTTAGATTCATTTTCATATTGGTTTGGCATATAATATATATCAGATCTGGGTTTTGCTATGGCCGTTGCGAGCGCAATACTTTGATCAGTTCCTGCTCCGACACGCGGACAGAGATCGTCTGAAGTTTCATGCAGTACTGCTCCAAGATTTTTCAATATCCTTTTAGTTTCTGCACTAACCTTCTCTGGAATAACAATTTCAACTTTGTATCCCATTGAAGAAGCGATACCAGCTAATGCGATTCCAGTATTCCCGGAAGTAGGCTCTATAATTATACTCTTATTTTTTACAAGGGAACCTTTCTTTTCCGCGTCCTTTATCATCCAATATGCTGCTCTATCTTTAACAGAACCAAATGGATTGTACCACTCTAATTTTGCATAAAATTTAATTTTTTCGCTAGAGTAAGATGAGAGTTCTATTAGTGGAGTATTACCTATACGTTGTATTATTTCAGGTCCAATTATAGATGTCATTCAACTCACTTTGTTTTCTTTATTACAAATTCTAATTCATTATCTTTTTTTTCTATCGATAACAGATCATGCCCAGTTCTTTCTGCCCACCTCGTTATATCCTCTTCTGATTCAGGGTCGTCGGCTATAATTTTGAGTTTGTCACCAATACCCAATTTTTCTATTTCAATTTTAGTCCTAAAAACTGGTTCTGGACAATATAGTCCTCTAACATCGATAACTTTATCAAAGGATTCATTAGCTCTATTTTCGGCCGTCATGTTCATTCTTAACACTATTAATCATGCTCCTGTTTATATTAAATGTTTATAGAACTGTGTAATTGGAATTTGTTTTATAAACGTGAATTAAAACATTAGGTTTGTAATATTTGAAACTTGTAGTTATCTAAATAAATCATCTTTTTTTGATCTTGTGACCTTTGATATTGAAGAGTCATAAAAAGTAAAATTATAACCCCGAACAATTGATACGGGTACACGAGAAGATTTTCCCATAACAAGTTCTGCAGCTGAAGTTATTTCGTCGGCAATTGCTATTTCAGTAACCCTCAGGATATTTCCATACATATCCCTCTTTCCAATATAACTCTTGATTGGATCAATTCCTGCTATTCCAATTGCTATATTAACTTGACCTTTTCTAAAGGGTCTACCAAAAGTATCAGAGATAATAATTCCCACATTTACACCAGTTTTAGCATTTATATCATTTCTGATGTTTCTAGCTGATTCATCTGGATCGTCAGGTAGCAATAGAACATGATCAGATAATTTTCCCACGTTACTAGTATCAATTCCTGCATTAGCACAAACAAATCCATGTTTTGTTTCAGTTATAATAATATCCCGCTCAATCTTGACTATTTCATTGGATTGAGAAATAATAAGTTCCACTAGCCGTGGATCCTTACCAGTATATGAAGAAATTTTTTTTGATTCTTCAGAAGGGACTATGTTTCTTAGATCAGTAGTTGTACCTTCTGCCTTTGAAATAATCTTATGTGTTATAACAATTAAATCATTCTCTTGTAAGGATTCATTTTTTTCTTTAATCGACTTTATGATAAGATCAGCAATTGCATCTCCCTTCTTTATATCGTCCCGAATGAGAATTGGGATGATTTCTATCTTGTTAAATTCATTCATCCCTAACAATTAATATTTTATGAATAATAAACTTCATAATTGCGTCTCTATCGTTTTACCAAACTTCTTTTCCAAAAGACGTAACAAAATGGATAAATCCCTTATTTCGATTGT